>MCHG01000353.1_pt1 | contig 15571 bp, 10 predicted proteins | sample 787351 | NCBI WGS metagenome assembly MCHG01 (sample SAMN05430296, study PRJNA330682) | permafrost metagenome | biome: Cold desert; feature: permafrost; material: soil; isolation source: enrichment culture inoculated with soil incubated with H2/CO2 at 20 degrees... ... | reverse complement strand
CCTATTGTCTTTGGGGCTTAAGATATAAGGCACGAGCACGGGGGTTATGCCGAAGAGGAACGATTTTCGTAAGAAATATAATTTGGAGTATTTAGTTAAAGAGCGAACAACAGAATTGATAGATGCAAACAATTTACTTGAGTTAGAGATTTCATACAGAGAACGGATGCAAACAGAAAGAGTAGAACAACTTACTAAATACTTAACGTTAGAAGCGGAACTTTCAAAGAGTAATAAACTCATTGCAGATATTATTAAGGATATGCCTGACGGTTTCTATGTATTAGACAATCGATGGCAATTTATGTTTGTAAATAAAAAGGCGGAGGAGTTATTGTTAAAAACTAGAGAAGAACTTTTAGGTCAAGTGTTTTGGAATGTTCGCCCCCAAGCAAAAGGAACTTTACTCGAATTGAATTTTGAAAAGGCTAGAAATAATCGTGTACCCATTACGTTTGACTTTCGCAATTCCTTACAAGGAGACACATGGTATCAAATTACTGTATTCCCCTGCCAATTTGGATTGTCAGTTTATTATAAAGATATTACTGAAAAGAAATTATCTCGCGAAAAGTTAAAAGAATCTCAAGAAGAGACTGTTTCTATTCTTGAAAGCATGACAGATTGCTTTTTTGCAATTGATAGGGAATGGCGATTCACCTATATTAATCGTGCAGGAGAAAAATTCTTCGGCAAATCTAGGGATGAATTGTTGGATCGAAAAATTACAGAATTGATTTTCAATGAAATTTCTCTGCTAAATTATCGGGAGGTAATGAAAAAAAGAATGTCAGTCAGTTTTGAAGTTATTTCCAAAACATTAGATGGCAAATGGATAGAAGAAAATGTCTACCCAACAGAAAATGGAGGACTAACCTGTTATTTTAGAGAAATTACAAATCGCAAAAAAGCAGATTACGAAATTGCTAGACTTGAACGTCTAAACCTTGTGGGACTAATGTCTGCGGGAATAGCACACGAGATTCGTAATCCGATGTTTGTGGTGCGTGGATATCTCCAACTTTTGTGTGCAAAACCTGCTTATGTTGATCAGAAATCCACCTTCGATCTGATGATCGCTGAACTAGATCGTGCAAACGCTATAATAACAGAGTTCCTCGCTCTGGCTCAAATGAAACAAACTGAACTAAAATCCCAAAACCTGAACAACATCATAAATAGTTTATATCCTCTTTTAGAAGCAGATGCTTTTACCCAAAATAAACAAATTACCTTCATCCAAGGAGAGATTCCTAACTTAAAACTAAATGGAAATGAAATCTCCCAACTGGTTCTTAATTTAGTCCGTAACGGCCTTGAATCTATGTCAGAGAGAGGCTATCTATTCATTAGGAGTTGTGTAGAGGGTGATAAGGTAGTTTTATCAATTGAGGACGAGGGAAGTGGCATATCACAAGAAAACCTTAACAAGTTGGGAACACCATTTTTTACAACCAAAGATACAGGTACTGGACTTGGCTTAGCAACGTCCTACAAAATTGCAGAGTCTCATAATGCTAAGATCCACATCGATTCTAGTTCTAGTGGGACAACATTCTGTATATTCTTTCCAATTCCAGAAAAGGAGAAAGGACAAGATGGAATGATCGCTTAGAGTGGTTGTCGCTCTGCTCATCTTTGGTAGACCTTTTCTACGAACCAAGTTGAATCATCTACTTTCTTTATGATCAATAGTCAAACTTTTCTCATCAAAAAACGTCCTAATCTACTGTTAGGACGTTTGGTCATTATTCATAAAGAAATCCCAAAGCTATGCGATCTGTAGTATATAATTAAACTTCCTATAGAGAATAAGTGTATGAGAGTAAATCAATTCATCACGCTATCTTAGAAACGAAAAAAGTCGGTTGACTGATAAACCACAGAGTCTTATCAAGCTGTTTGAAGGTAAGAAACAGAAGCAAATAGTCGATAAAGCTCAATAAATTGTCAGGACAAATTAATAGTAGTTCGAGAACAAAACAATCGTTGTTAAAGAAAGAGTCCACGCCAACCCTTTGGCGTGGACTTTGATATCTCATTTGATAGCTCCAGCGCCCTTGTGATGAGCGGCTCACCTTGGGTGAAGGTCATGGGCACAGGGCATTGAAGCATAGTTCGTATGTTCATCGCCAACCGCCACTTAAGGATCTGGTAGGAATACGATGTATATAAGAGGAATTTGTAGACGCGTGTCTAAATGGACATACATGGTAAATTAGGAAACGGGAGGACAATATGCGAAGAAGAATTGTTACCGCCAGTTAAAGCTAAGGATGCATACACTGGGGCACCATTAAAGTGAATAGGGCTTCACCATTTGTCTGCTTATAATGTAGTATCATAAGACCATATGGTATGCAGTGAAGCGGCCCAGAAGTCATGGCAAAAAGCGCGAGATAATATGTTAGGCCGAATAATACAGGACAATTTAACGGATTTTGTCGAGAGTCAGGCTTGACCATGGCGGATCAATTAGATTTATAGCTACCGAGAATAGGCGCATTTAAGAATCGCTTAGCGCTCCAAGAAATTGAAAGGAGTTGTAAAATTATTACTTATGAATTAAAGAATTACACAGAAATTATAGTCCATCAAGCACTGCAAGATTATCTCCGTAATAACAAAATAGCCTGCTCCTGTGAACGCTGTCTTGCTGATATTATGTCACTAACCTTAAACCGTTTACCAGCGTGTTATTATGTTTCAAAACAAGGCGAACTTATTATAAAATCGGGATCGCTTGTCCTTTCAGACCAAGTGCGAGTTATGGCAGATGTTGTACACTCTGTCCAACAAGTCAGTACTAAACCGTCACATTCGCTACTCTAAAAGCCCATTTAGCTCAATGTATTTTCGAAGATCACAGATACTGAAGTTATTTAGAATAATAATATAAACGAATAACATCAGCGTCCTTAGTGTGAATGTTGGTGTTATTTTCTACCACTATAGTATCTTACTGTTTTGTAATGCGTTTTCCAAATGACGTCGCCTCACATAGTTAGATGACTAATCATAAATTAGAGGAATTGAAGGTACTTTGTCGAATGAATTATGCATAAGAGTTGGGGGGCTGCAGAAAAGATGTTACCTGAAGCTATTTTCAATAATATTTCCGATTGTGTATATGCCTTAGATAAACAATGGAAATTTATTTATGTTAATAAATCTGCAGCTATTGCATTTTCTAAGGTTACGAACCAGAATATCATAGGGAAATTTTATTGGGACATATTTCCGCAGAAGGAGGACTTTTATTTTCTCAAATTCTCTGAAGCAGCACTTTCGCAAATACCTATTCAATTTGAAGCATTATCTATTTTGACAGAGGGGTGGGTCTCAATTAATGTTTATCCATCCTCAGAAGGCATCACAATTTATTTTAAAGACATTAATGAACAAAAGAAATTAGAGAGATCTTTAGAAGATGAACGAAAACGTCTTTATGGTTTATTAGACGGGTTACCTGGTTTAGTTTATGTTCGTACAAGCGATGGCAATGTAATTTATGCAAACCGTCAATTTAAAGAACTTCACGGAGAACCAGGTAATCAGAAGTGTTATAAAATACTCTTCAATCAAGATGAACCTTGTAGTAATTGTGGGACACAACGTCCACAAGCTACTTCTCAGACAGAGATTCCAAGGCAATGGCAAACTGTCCTTAAAGATACAATTTTTGAAGTGTTTGAGCACCCATATCAAGATTCTGATGGGACACAATTGTTTCTCATGCAACTGCTTGATATTACAAAAAGAAAGGTTGCGGAAGAGGAAATTGTCAGGTTAGAGCGATTAAATCTTGTAGGGCAGTTGGCGGCGAGTATTGCCCACGAAGTACGTAATCCGATGACCACAGTTCGAGGCTTTTTACAGATCCTAAAAAGCAGAAATACTATACACGAAAACGAAGAATATTTCGATCTTATGATTAGTGAGTTAGATAGGGCGAATAATATTCTAACTGAATTTTTGTCGATAGCTAAAACAAATACTAATACTAAAACAAAAACAGAATTTTATTCTAAGGTAAAACTGAACAACTTAGTTAGCTTTTTGTACCCTTTAATACTTGCGGATGCTACGAACCAAGATAAACAAGTTGTATTAGTCATTGAAGAAGTGGCTGAACTATCAATGAGTGAAAGAGAGATCCGACAATTAATCCTGAACCTTACAAGAAATGGACTTGAGGCGATGCAGCCAAGGGGTGTCCTAAAAATAATGACGTATATGGAGACAGACGGTATTGTCCTTGCAATTGAGGACCAAGGAATAGGGATTTGTGAGGATCATATTGGAAGATTAGGCACACCGTTTCTGACCACCAAGGAAGGTGGTACGGGGTTGGGCTTAACAACGTGTTATAGTATTGCTGAAAGACATAATGCGAAGATAAGTGTAGAATCTTCCTCTTCTGGTACGATTTTTGTCGTTAGGTTTAAGCTGGGTTAGGATGTAAGTATGCTACAGAGCAAAAGACAGGTCATGTGGGAAAATCCACTTGAGCCTGTCTTTCTTTATTTTTTGTGTAAATATCTTGGACTTGAGGGAGGTAAATCCATTAGTACGTCGAAGTAAGTCAAAGTATTTTGTGAATAGTATATTATTTTGCAAGTCCGATAACTATTTTTGCCTATGAAAGTCGTTAATAATTTCTGTGTGTTTTCTACCGAGATAAGTTCATGATAGAAGGAGGTAGCAACGTCAAATGGCCATTGTTATTGTGGACGATACAACTTTTAGCTTAGAAGTTATTAAAGCCTATCTTATGAAGGCGGGCTATACAGACGTTATCACGACTAAATCGGCGAAGGAACTTTATGAGTTAGTCGATGGTTATTCAGATCGAGGGATGATTGAGATTGATTTGATTTTGATGGATATTGTGATGCCGGATGTTGATGGGATTGAGGCGTGTCGGAATGTTAAGAAGAGAGAATGGCTGGCAGATGTACCGGTTATCATGGTGACGGCTACAACAGAAAAAGATAGTCTGCAGATGGCTTTTTCCGCAGGTGCTATGGACTTTATTAAGAAACCGCTCGAAAAGGTGGAGTTGTTAGCGAGGGTGCGTTCAGCCTTAAGATTGAAACATGAAACAGCTCGTCGAAAAGCCCGGGAAACAGAGTTGCTTGAAGTCACGCGCCAATTGCAAGCGGTTAATGAGAGGTTGCAAGGCTTGTCATTTTTGGATGGATTAACAGGAATTGCAAACCGCCGGCATTTTGATCAAGAATTGCTTCAAGAGTGCAGACGTGCCCAACGGGAAGGCACTTCGCTTTCGTTGATTATGATTGACATTGACTACTTCAAAGCCTTTAATGATACCTACGGTCACCTTAAAGGAGATGATTGTCTAAAAACGGTTGCGGCTACCCTTAAAAAGTCTTTGAAGCGTCCTGGGGATTTTGTTGCACGTTATGGAGGGGAAGAGTTTGCTGTGGTTCTGCCCAACACTGACCACGAGGGGGCAGCCCTTGTAGCTGAGGAATTACGAGCCAGTATTGAGAGCGTGTGTATTTCACATCTTAATTCTCTCTGTACAGATTATGTCACAGTAAGCCTTGGAGCTGTGACTAAATTTTCAGGACAAGCTGTGACACCGGCGGATTTGATTTTGGCTGCTGACCAGGCCCTATATCGTTCTAAGCATGAAGGCCGTAATCGGGTTAGTGTGGAACGATTGAACTAGATCTGAGAAGTAGATGCATTACAATATTTCGACAAATGACTACCTATTTATGGAAAATTTATTCTTGCCAATTCAGCAAAAAAACAATAAGATTCTCTTGAGAACGACATTTCAGGAGGAATCTATGTGGAAAAGAAACTTTTGAAAAGAATAGAGGGTCTGCGTAAGAAACTCAATAAATTCGGTTATACTCGTAATCTTATTGATGATGAAGTGGTTGCAGTGAGTCAGCAGTTAGATTGTTTGCTTAACCAATACTACCGAATTAGTAGTTATCAACAGCTTAGTTTTTGGTAAATCATGAATAGCAAAAGGGACACCCAAGAGAATCTTTACTTCTTGCAGGTGTCCCTTTTCTTTGTAGATTACTTTAATCTCTAGCGTCCTCTGCGAATTGCTTTCACAATCTCATTGATCACTAAAGGCATAGTAGACAGAATCAATACGAATGCCCAGTCCCTTAACGTCAATGGATATACTTTAAATATCGATGCTAACGCTGGCACCGTAATTACGATGACTTGCAGTAGAATTCCAAGGATTATGGAATAAATTAAGTATTTATTTGTAAACAGACCTAGTTGGAAAATTGATTTATCAGGATGCCTCATGTTCAAAGAGTGTAACAGTTGAGAGATACTCAAGACTGCAAAGGCCATTGTTTGTGCATGCATTAAGGAATCAGGGTAAACCTTGTTTCCTAAGGCGAAGGCAATTAAGGTTAAAAAGCCGATTAACATACCATTTAAGATCAGCCTTACCCCAGCACCTTCTGCAAAAAGGGTTGCTTTTGGATCGCGGGGTTTCTTGTCCATGACCGTGGGATCTCCAGAATCCACTCCTAAGGAAAGAGCCGGAAGAGTGTCAGTGACCAAATTAACCCATAAAATATGGATTGGTCTCAGTGGTGAAGCCCAGCCTAACAGTATCGCAAGGAAGAGGGCAATAACTTCGCCTAGATTACAAGATAATAAGAACATGATTGCTTTCTTAATGTTGTTATAGATATTGCGACCTTCTTTGATTGCAGAAACAATGGTTGAAAAGTTATCATCTGTTAGTACTATGTCCGCAGCACCCTTAGCAACGTCGGTTCCAGTAATACCCATTGCTACTCCAATATTTGCTGCTTTCAAAGAGGGTGCGTCGTTCACTCCGTCCCCTGTCATAGAAACTATGTTTCCAATGGATCTAAAAGCTTTAACGATTGTTACCTTATGCTCCGGCGAAACTCGAGCGAAGACGGATAAATGTTCAATTTTAGCCGTCAATTGAGCTTGATTTAGCTTATCTAGTTCAGAACCTGAGATAACTTCTTCAATATTTTTAGCAATACCGAGCTCCTTTGCTATGGCGAAGGCAGTGTTTTTATGATCGCCTGTAATCATGATGGTTTTTATGCCGGCTTTTTTACATAGAGCAATGGAGTCTTTGACTTCAAGTCTTGGAGGATCAATCATTCCAACAAGGCCTATAAACGTCAAATTCTCTTCTATAGCATCACTCTTGGAGGGAAGAGCTGCGAGTGACTTATAAGCAGCACCTAGGACTCTGAGGGCATCATTGGACATAGTATTTGAGGCTTCCATAATTGTTTTTTTTAGTTCTTCTGTTAAAGGAACCGTTTCTCCATTTATGTAAGCGGTAGTCGAGATTTTCATCAAACTATCTAGGGCACCTTTGGTCATGACCATAAAATGATCGTCATAGTTATGAATAGTAGTCATCAATTTCCGATCCGAATCAAACGGAATCTCATGGACCCTTGGATGTGATTTTCGTAAAGACTCTTTAGAAAGGTCGAATTTCACCCCAGCCTCTAAAAGGGCTATTTCCGTTGGATCTCCAGTTTTAGTGGATTCGGAGTAAGTAGAGTCATTACACAAGACTAAATTTTCTAGAAGAAGTCTATGAGCGTCTTTACTCAAATCTATGGAAGTGATGTCGCCTAATGCATTGTCAGCAAAGAAGTGGGTGACCGTCATTTTATTTTGAGTAAGAGTTCCAGTTTTGTCAGAGCAAATAATGGAGACCGATCCTAAGGTTTCTACAGCGGGGAGTTTTCTGACGATCGCATGTTCTTTGATCAATCTTTGTACACCCATAGCGAGGACAATAGTGACGATAGCAGGTAAACCTTCAGGTATCGCTGCAACAGCCAGGCTAAGAGCAATTAAGAACATTTCGTAAAGGTCTCTATCTTGGAGAACTCCTACCAAAAACATAAGGGCACAAATACCTAGGGCAGTAAAGCCTAAGATTTTCCCTAACTCCTCAATCTTTTTTTGGAGTGGAGTTTGCTCGTCTGTTGAGTCTTCGAGCATAGTGGCAATTTTCCCGATTTGAGTCTCCATACCTGTGGCAACAGCGATACCTACTCCACGGCCATAGGTTGCCAGTGTAGACATAAACGCCATGTTTTTTTGATCCCCAAGTGGGGTGTCCTCTGCTTCAATAAGTAAATCAGCCTGTTTATCTGAAGGAACAGATTCCCCAGTAAGTGCGGATTCCTCTATCTGTAGATTGGCCGTTTCTATAAGACGAAGGTCACAGGGAATGTATCTTCCCGCATCGATTAGAATGACATCCCCAGGGACTACCTCTTGAGACGGAATCTCTTTTGATATGCCGTCTCTTTTTACTAATGCCTTTGGAGTCGAAAGTTTCTTCAAGGCATCGAGAGCTTTTTCAGCTTTGGATTCTTGGATGACTCCAATGATAGCATTAATAAGAATTACGATTCCAATAATAACTGCATCGCTAATCTCTCCAATAAACCCTGATATCAGAGCAGCACTAATTAAGATATAGATCATAATATTGTTTAATTGAGAGAAAAAAATTCTAAGTAGGGTTTTAGGCTTTTTACTTACTAACTCATTAGCACCATATTTTGCGCGTCGTTGAATTACTTCATCTTCAGATAAACCAGTCGTTGAATTTACTGCCAATTCCTTTAATACAGTTGCGGTACTCTTTTTGAACCACATAATATATCACCTCTTCATTAAGTATTAGCAATAACACCAAAAAAAGACCTAAATCCACACATTCATCTTTATTAGGATGTGCGTTTATTCTTTGGAGGGATTATAATAGGTACATGACATAGGAGGGTAAACGTTATATGAATTATATTGTGTTTGATTTGGAGTTTAATATGTTCTTTAAGTTTAAAGAGGGTGATTTAGCTAATCCAGAGCTAAAAAACGAGATCATCCAGATTGGAGCAGTCAAATTAAATGAGGCACGAGAGACCGTTAGCAGCTTCAATTTAATCATAAAGCCGGTAATATATCGAAGAATGAATCCCTATGTTAAGAGGAAAACAAATATAAATACAAGCAGGGTTGTCCAAGGGACCCCTTTTGTTAAAGCGATTGAGAGCTTTCATGCGTGGGTCGGTGAGGATTCTGTATTATGTTCATGGGGACACGATGATATTTTAGCCTTGAGAGATAATTGCCTGTTTTTTGGGTATAACGCTATCCTCTTTGATAAATTCATTAATATTCAGCAAATTTACATGAATATTGGAACCTTATCTAAACAGCCAAGTTTAGAAAGTGCTGTAGAAAGTCTAGAAATTGAAATAAATACCCCTTTTCACGATGCCTTAAGTGACGCAACCTATACTGCTGATATTTTCAGGAAGATTTACGATCCAACTTGTAATGTAATTGTAAATTGGGAAAAGATTCAAAAAGAAAATGAAGAAAAGATAGAGATGCTTAAAAAGTTTATTGAAAAAGTCGATATTCAGTGTCCGGAGTGTAACAGATTTGTCCAAAAAGATACTGAGGTTACTAAATCCAAAAAATATTTTGCTTTTGGTTACTGTTCCGATTGTATGAATCAGATAAGACATGTTTCAAGAATCACACATAGAAACGGCGAGTACAGTATTGTTTCGAACAATACTGTGTATAAAACAGATGAAGCAGAATCCATAGCAAATATAACACAGGATTTGCCAAATATCAAAATTGAAAATTAGCAACAAGGGGCTATTATTTTAGAAAAACTCTTGTCAAACACAGGTCTATTGGTTATACTAGGCCTAGAAAACTTAAAATTACAGGTGCCTCATACAAGAGGAGAATAGGGAAGTCGGTGAAACTCCGGCGCGGTCCCGCCACTGTAAACGGGGAGCAAGAAGTATATACCACGGGGTAGTTCCCGGAAGGTGCTTCAACGCATTGATCCGTAAGCCAGGATACCTGCCTGTAGTTAAGCCAAGCCTACCTTGTCGAAGAACCAAGTGTAGTGTGGATGAGATTATGGAAAAGTCTCTAATCATTTTGTGATTAGAGACTTTTTTTATTTTTTTATTACTGCATGTTTTTTCAAGGTAGTGACTCAAACACAGAGAGGAGAGTTCAAGTGTTGTCTTTAATGGAAACGGCTCAAAAGGGTCAGGAAATCCCGTTGTTTACACAGATAGCCCAAAATGAACAGATGAATGTTCAACTTCTCATGGAACGGGTCGCTAACGGACGGATTGTTATCCCCTATAACATTCATCACAAGCCATATAAGCCCCAAGGCTTTGGGTTGGGGCTAAGTACCAAGGTCAGTGCCAGTATTGGCTTAGCCGCAGACGGAGACCGCCTAACGGATGAACTATTCAAAGTAGATGAGGCAATGAGAGCAGGCACCAATGCCGTTATGGATCTGAGTACAGCTGGTAATATGGATGAGGCCAGGCGGGCTATTATAAAACGAGTACCCTTACCCTTGGGAACTCTGCCCGTTTATCAGGCCTTTGCTGAAGCTGTACGTGCGAAGGGCTCGGCATTAGCGCTTGAGCCAGAAGACTTTTTCAAGGTTATGGAACGTCAAGCTGCCGATGGCGTGGATTTCATGGCTTTGCATAGTGCCCTTCATACCGGATTACTCGAAACGGCCAAGGAAGATCAGAGGGTGCTTAATCTGGTAAGTAGAGGCGGGTCCTTACTGATGGGTTGGATGCTTTATCACAACAAGGAAAACTTTTTGTATACTATGTTCGACAGAATCTTAGAGATCGCCCGAAAATACGAAGTCACCTTAAGTTTAGCAGATGGTATGCGACCGGGTGCAGGTGTCGATTCATTATGTCGTTCGCAAGTAGAAGAGCTCGTTGTTTTGGGGAAGTTGGTAAAGCGTAGCAGACAAGCAGGGGTTCAAATCATGATTAAGGGACCCGGGCACACTCCACCTCAGCAAATTGCTACAACCGTTCAATTAGAGAAACAAGTGTGTGAAGGTGCTCCGTATTTCGTCTTCGGTTTTGTATCGACGGATGTAGCCCCAGGTTATGACGAAATTACGGCAGCTATAGGTGGAGCAATGGCCGGTGCTGCTGGCGCAGACGTACTCTGCTACGTCACACCTGCTGAACATATTGCTTATCCCAATGCACAGGATGTTTATCGGGGGGTAGTTGCGGCACGTATAGCTGCTCATGTGGCTGATCTGGCTAAAGGCTACCCAGGAGCGGACAATTGGGATCTCCAAATGAGTCAAGCACGACGGGAACAGAACGTTGAGGTCCAGAAAGCGCTAGCTTTAGATCAGGAAAGACTTACGGATTTTCACGCAAGTGAAAAACCTTTCTGCAAGAAATGTGAAAAAGGTTGTGCTATGGCTGTGGCTGGTGAGTTTTTTCAAGAACTGCCCTGGGAGTGCTAACTCGAGGTTCGAAGTTCGATGTTCGTGGTTCGAATTTAGTAGGGGCGCTAATGCGAGGTTTGAGGCTAGGCTCGAGGCTCGATTATCAGTTGGTCACGATGCATCGTGACCGAAGGTAGGAAAACGAATGTATATCTTGCCCAAAATATAAATTTAAGAATGGAGAGATTAAAATGACACAACTTATTAAAGCAAGACAAGGCATCATTACACCTGAGGTAGAACGATTAGCCAAAGTAGAGGGATTAACTGCGGATGAGTTATGTGCGAAGGTGGCGCTCGGCCGAGTCGTGATCATTAAGAACACACAACACAAGAACTGTGTTGCGATCGCAGTAGGGGAAGGTCTGCGTACCAAAGTGAATGCCAACATTGGGACGTCACCAGACTGTGTGGACTTTGCGGATGAGTTGCATAAAATAAACGTTGCGGTAGCGGCAGGTGCGGATACGATTATGGAATTAAGTATTGGAGGAGATGTTGATGCTTTTCACCATCAGGTGATTGATCAATTCACATTGCCGATCGGTTCTGTGCCAAGCTATCAAGGTGGTATGGAAAGTATTGCTAAGTATGGAAGCGTTGTCGATATGAAGGCGGATGATATGTTCGAAATGATTGAGCGTCAAGCAAAGCGTGGTATCGATTTTATGGCCATTCATGCTGCTTTGAATATGTCTATTATCGAACGATTAAAAAATCAAGGAAGAATCACAGATATTGTGAGCCGTGGAGGGGCCTTTATAACAGGCTGGATGTTCCACAACGAGCAAGAGAATCCTCTCTATGCTCAATTTGATCGTGTGCTTGAAATTTGTAAAAAATACGATGTAACACTTAGTATCGGAGATGCAATTCGGCCTGGGTGTATTGAGGATTCTTTGGACCGTGCCCAAGTCCAAGGCTTGATTGTGGCTGGGGAATTAGTACAACGAGCCCTGGAAGCTGGTGTACAAGTTATGGTAGAGGGACCAGGTCACGTACCATTAGACCAGATTCCAGCAACGATCTTGCTTCAAAAACAACTTTGTCATCACGTTCCTTACTATATACTTGGCAATTTGGTCACGGATATTGCACCGGGTCATGACCATATCACGGGAGCTATCGGGGCTGCAGCGGCTGCTATGGCAGGGGCAGACTTCATTTGCTATGTTACACCTGCCGAACATCTTAGGTTACCAACCGCGGAAGATGTACACGCAGGGGTAATCGCTACGCGCATTGCCACACATGCTGCGGACATAGCTACTGGAGTTAGAGGTGCGCGGGAATGGGACTTAGCCATGGCTCGTGCTCGTAAAGCCTTAGATTGGGAAAAACAAATTGAATTATCCATTGATCCACCAACAGCTCGCCGGATCCGGGGAGAACGTAACGAAGAAGGGGCGGAAGCTTGCTCAATGTGTGGTGGCTTCTGTGCCATGAAATTAGTGGGAGAACACCTTGGAAAAACGGGCGGAAGTTGCTAGTGCAGGAAGAAGAAAGTATAGCGAGGAGGTTGAAGTAGATGAGTGATATCGGGGTTATTATGGGAAGTGATTCAGATTATCAAGTCATGGAAGAAGTCGTGGATGTTCTTCGTCAATTTGAAGTGTCTCATGAAGTGATCATTTCATCCCCGCAGAGAACATTGAAACGGACAGTCGATTGGGTGAAAAGTTTCGAAGACCGAGGTGGAAAACTTATTATTGCGGCAGCAGGTTTAGCCGCTCATTTGCCAGGGGTTGTAGCTGGGGCAACAATTTTGCCGGTCATCGGTGTTCCGCTCAGCAGTGGCGCAATGGAAGGAATCGATGCCCTTTACTCTATAGTGCAAATGCCTCCAGGAATTCCAGTTGGGACCGTAGGCATCGGAGCAGCAAGGAATGCAGCGCTACTCGCGGTACAGATTCTTGCTAGTCAAGATAAATCGTTGTCTATTAAGGTCAAAGATTATCGATCTCAGATGTTGATGGATATTGAAGCAAAGGATGAAGCGTTGCAGAAGCAGTTAAGTTAAGAAATTCATCCCAGAACTTGATGGAAATCCTGCTAGGAGGAGATATTTGATGCGATATAATCCCCAGGATGGAGGTCCACAGTACTTGGAAGACTTGGCAACAGGGTACTGGTTTTCTGAGGCATTATTTACAGCAGTTGAACTGGACATCTTTACTTTGCTGGAGTCTGCAGGTATGACAACTACCGAAATTGCGGGAGCACTAGATATGCCTTCATCGGGTTTGGGGCGATTTCTTCAAGCACTTTGCGCAATGGAGCTCGTGGTTATTGATGGCGAACGATATTATAATACCAAACTTGCCAGCGACTATCTTGTCCTAGGTAGGAGGAATTATCAAGGAGATTCGATCCTTTGGCGCAAAGGTCTTAAGATAGAGTGGCAGAACCTTGCCGAATGTCTCAAGGCCGGCGGCAGAGTGAATTTTCCCGTCGAAGAAGAGGGCCACGAGCAGTTTACCCAGCGAGTCCGTAAATATATCAACGCTATGGATAATATAGCTAGAACTAAAGTTGCTGAGATTCTGCCCTTTTTTGAGGGGCTTGAGTTGAAGGGAGAAATACTTGACATAGGTACAGGTTCTGGGGCGATCGCCAGTGGTTTTCTGGAGAGCTTTCCTTCTCTATCGGCAACCGTAGTGGACATCCAAGAAGTTCTCAACTATACACGGGAGTTGATGGACAAGAAGGGTTTTGGACAACGGGTTTCCTACATACCAACCAATATTTTGGAACCCTGGCCCGTCACGAAAGAAGGGTTTGACATTGTCATACTCTCGAATATTATTCATGCCTATTCAGAAGAAGAGATTCCTCTGATCTTAGATCGAGCGGCCAAGTGTCTTAAGTCCGGAGGATTCCTACTCATCCATGATTTCTTCCCAGAGCACTGTTCTGCCAAGGCTGCTCTGCTAGATCTCAATATGTTTATCAATACCTACAATGGTAAAATTTTTTCTGAAACATGGGTACGAGAACAATTAGCCATGTCCAAATTGTACACAACTGAGCTTATCCCTTTATCGTCAGACACTGCTCTAATTTTCGCAGCGAAGGACGAGATATTGCTGGCAAATCTTCGCCTGGATGTCAAAACTCGTCTGATAGCCAGGATTAAGACTATGGGGTTTGCGCGAGTTATTCCCATAGACACGGAAACGATCCAGGTTGCTGACTGGACGGATCTACGCTGCCAGTATGGTTGTGATCGGTACGGACGAGGGCATTGCCCACCCAATAGTCCTACTCCTGAGAAAACGAGGAACGTTCTGCAAGACTTTTCAAGCGCTCTACTTCTAGAGGGGGAGCCCCCGGGAAAAAGGTTCCAGAGCCGGGTTTTGGACGCCGAAAGAGAAGCTTTTTTAGGTGGCTTTCATAAAGCGTTCTCTTATTGGGCTGGCCCGTGCTTACTTTGTAATTCTTGTACTGTAGGTGTTAACGACGGGATGTGTCGCAATACAAGGGATGCTAGACCCTCTATGGAGGGAGCAGGCATCGATGTCTATGAGACCGTCAGACGGGCGGGACTTAACCTTCAGATTTTGAGCAATAAGGGTGAGTTTGTCAGATATTTTGCCCTGTTGCTATTGGAGTGAAATAATATGCGTGTTCTGATGATCCAAACCCCTTCAGTCGAAGATAGTTCACAGGAAAGAGTCTATCCCATTGGGATTGTCATCCTGGCCGGATACATTCAAGGCGCAGGTCATGAGGTGAATATCTTGGACATGAACCTGGAAAGAGATCCTTACGGAGCTTTGAAGGAGAAACTCTTGGAGTTTCGACCTGAGGCGATAGGTTTATCCCTACGTAATATTGATCCGCTGGGCAATAAAACTAGTTCGCTTATTTCTCCCTTTATTGTCACTGTGCGCTTGATTGACGCTGTTCTGCCCCAAGCCTGGTTGATTGTAGGGGGTACCGGGTTTTCCCTTTTTCCAGAACGACTAATGTTAGAAATTCCCGAAATAGATTACGGTATCATTGGAGAAGCAGAAGTGTCCTTTCCGGCTCTTCTCCGCTCCATAGACTGTCCACCTCCTATGCCTGGGCTTTGCTGGCGGGCGGGCTCTAAGGTACGAGTTTCATCACCGGCCACAGATTTTAACATGGCAAATTATGTTCCGGCTAATAGACTTTTACTGGATCCTGAGCTTTATAAAGGGATTAACAACTACGTTCCCACGATAGGGATTGAAG
>MCHG01000352.1_pt1 | contig 15581 bp, 16 predicted proteins | sample 787351 | NCBI WGS metagenome assembly MCHG01 (sample SAMN05430296, study PRJNA330682) | permafrost metagenome | biome: Cold desert; feature: permafrost; material: soil; isolation source: enrichment culture inoculated with soil incubated with H2/CO2 at 20 degrees... ... | reverse complement strand
ATCACCGGTCGTGACCTGACGCGCCTGCGGCAAACCGAGCGGGACGCCGTCGCCCCCGGCCGGTTCGTCGCCCGGCGAGGGCGCCGGGGCCGCCGGCGGCTCGGCCCAGACGTCAGGCACGTCGACCAGGAACAGGTGGGCGCGCTGGTCGACCGTGAAACCGACACCGTTCGACTGGTAGCGCAGGATCGTGATCCGGCGCGGGGGTTCGGAACCAGGATCGATCCCGGGCACGGTGCCGTAGCGGCCGGGTTCAGGCACACGGGCGACGAAACCGAGGACCCGGGAATCCGGGCGCCAGCGGTAGTCGGTGACGCCGAGGGGCGCGTTTGTCACCTGGACGGGCTCTCCCCCGGCGGCGTCGACAACGTGCAGTTGAGCGGGACCGTCGGGGGAAGCGCGGAGGAAGCCGAGGAGGCGTCCATCCGGTGAGAAGCGCGGGGCCGTGTCGCGGTGGCCCCGCGTCACGCGGCGCGGAGAGGGCTTGCCCGTCAGCGCGACCGTCCAAAGCTGGCCGAGGTAGTCGTCGGCAATGAAATCAGGGCGCACCAGCGAGAAGACTGCCCGGCTGCCGTCGGGGTGGATGGTGGGCCGTGAAACCGTCGATACAAGAGGGAGGTCAGGCGCCTTCATCCATTGCTCCTTCTAGCCGCCGTTGAAGTCGGTGGTGTCGCCAACGTAGCGCGTGTTGTTCTCCGGTACCGGCTCGACCGCAGCCAGGGCGATCTCCGCGGCGAATTCGCTCACGTTGTACAACCGGCCGGCGGCGTCCTTCCGGGCGCTGATCGCACCGGGGTTGGCGCGTTCGAGCAGGGTGGCCGTGATCGTGCCCTCGATCATGTCCCCGGACACCACGACGAATCCGATGCCGGCTGCCTGCAGTTCCGGGATGAGGGCGCGCAGGGCGTCCTCGCCGGCGCGCTTGCTGCGGGCCACCGGTGCGTACTCGGGCATCGTTGCCGTCGTCTCGATGAAGTGGGCCTGGTGGCTGGTCACGAACACTACGCGGGAGCCCGGCCCGAGCAGTGGGATGGCTCGGCGCAGCAGGTCGACCTGCGCGTCCCGGTTGAGCTGCATGGCATAGTCGGCGGCCATGCCGCTTTCCATCCCACCGGAGGCGTTCATCACGAGAATGTCCAGGCCGCCGAGTTCCGCGCGGATCGAATCGAACATGGCGGCGACGGAATCCGGGTCGGTCAGGTCGGCGCCAACCGTCATGGCCGTGCCGCCGGCCGCGCGGATGGCGTCGGCGAGCTTCTTCGCCCGTGCCTCCTTGTTGCGGAAGTTGATCACGACGTCGGCGCCGGCCTCCGCGAAGTATCCGACGGTGTCAGCTCCGATTCCGCGGGAGGAACCGGTGACGAGGACGCGCTTGCCGGTGAGGGAACCGGGTGCGAGGGGATTGTTCGAAGGGATGCTCACGAAAAACAACCCTAGCAACATGCCTCGACGCCCGGACCCGGGATGATAGCTTCTGAGATGTACCGACACGCGAGGGGGGCGGGATGCCCGATCTGACGCAATACCTGTGGATTATCTGGCTGGTCTTCATCCTGGTCTGCGTGATCATCGAGCTGCTGTCGCTCGAGTTCACCTTCCTGATGATCGCCGCCGGCAGCCTCGCCGGCCTTGGCGCGAACCTGCTCGGCGCCGTCTGGTGGCTGCAGATCCTGGTCGCCGCCGTGCTCTCGGTCCTGCTGCTGCTGACCATTCGCCCGCTGCTCCTGCGCGTGATGGCGAAGGGGGCCGATCCCACCCCGACCAACGTCGCCGCGCTGATCGGACTGAGCGGCCGGGTGGTGTCCACCATCGGCGGGGACACCGGCGGGCTGGTGAAGCTGGCCAACGGCGAGACCTGGACCGCACGACTCTCCCCCGGCACCGGTCACGGGGCACTCGAGCCCGGCGACGAGGTCCACGTCGCCGCGATCGAAGGCTCCACCGCCGTCGTCACCCCCTCGGAAAGGAACACCGCGTAATGCTCAATCCTGGAGAATTCATCGGGCAGATCTTCGTCATCGCCCTCCTGGTCGTGATCGGGGTGTTCGTCATCGTGGTGCTCGTGCGGGCCATCAAGATCATTCCGCAGGCCAACGCCGGAGTCGTCGAGCGCCTCGGGAAGTACCACAAGACTCTCCTGCCCGGGCTGAACATCCTCGTGCCGTTCATCGACCGCGTGCGGCCGCTCCTCGACATGCGCGAACAGGTCGTCTCCTTCCCCCCGCAGCCCGTGATCACAGAGGACAACCTCGTCGTGTCGATCGACACGGTCGTCTACTTCCAGGTAACGGATGCCCGGGCCGCAACGTATGAGATCGCCAATTACCTCGGTGCCGTTGAGCAGCTCACCACGACCACCCTGCGCAACGTGGTCGGCGGCCTCAACCTCGAAGAGGCGCTGACCAGCCGGGACAACATCAACGGCCAGCTGCGCATCGTGCTCGACGAGGCAACCGGCAAGTGGGGCATCCGGGTCGGCCGAGTCGAGCTCAAGGCGATCGACCCGCCCCACTCGATCCAGGACTCGATGGAGAAGCAGATGCGCGCCGAGCGCGACCGCCGCGCGCTGATCCTCACCGCCGAGGGCACGAAGCAGTCGGCGATCCTGACCGCCGAGGGCGCGCGCCAGGCCGCGATCCTCCAGGCCGAGGGCCAGGCCCAGGCTGCGGTGCTCCGCGCCCAGGGCGAGGCCGAAGCCATCCAGATCGTGTTCAAGGCCATCCACGACGGCGATCCGGACCCGAAGCTTCTGGCCTACCAGTACCTCCAGACCCTCCCCAAGCTGGCCGAGGGCAGCGCGAACAAGCTGTGGATCGTGCCGAGCGAACTCACCGAGGCCATGAAGGGCATCGGCCGCGCGTTCGGCCAGAACGCCGTTCCCGGTTCGCACGGCGGGCCTGCCCACACGTCGGAGTAGCGAAGCGCCATGCCGGCCGAGCAAGCGTCGCAGTTCCTCCTGCCGCCGGTGCCTCGCGTCTTCGCGCACCGGGGGCTGAGTCTCGAGGCGCCGGAGAACACGCTGCTGGCCTTCCTCAAGGCCCTCTCCAGCGGCGCTACGCACCTGGAGACGGATGTGCACGTGTCGCTCGACGGGGTCGCCGTGCTCAGCCACGACTCCGACCTGGCCCGTGTGGCCGGGAGCACGGCGCGCGTCGACCAGCTGACGATGGCGGAGCTCAGTCGGGTCGACCTGGGAGCGGGCCAATCGTTCGTGTCGCTCGCCGAAGCGCTCAGCGCATTCCCCGAGGCCCGATTCAACATTGATGTGAAGGTGGCGGGAGCGGTGGAGCCCACCGCGGGGGCGATCCGGGATGCCCGCGCGAGCGCCCGGGTGCTGATCACCTCGTTTTCCGAGTCCCGTCGGCGGAGCGTCGTGGGGCTGCTCCCCGGCGTGGCGACATCGGCGTCGCCCTCCGTGCTGATCAAGGCCCTGCTGTCTTCCCGGATCGGCCTCACCTGGTCCGCCCGGCGGGTGTTGCGGGGGTTCGCCGCGGTCCAGGTCCCCGAGCGCTACGGCCGCGTGCGGGTGGTCACGCCGCGCTTCATCCGTGTCATGCACGCCGCCGATGTCGAGGTGCACGTCTGGACCGTGAACGATCCCGCCGCGATGAGCCGGCTCCTCGATCTGGGCGTGGACGGCATCGTCACCGACCGTTGCGACCTGGCGGTCGCCGTCATCGCCGCCCGAGCCTGAGAAACGCCAGTGAGAACGCGCATAACGGAAAGATAACGTTCAGCTTCATGGTTTATACCTGAGAGTGCATCGAGAGGAGAAACACGATGGCGGATCGCAGTTTGCGTGGTATGAGGTTGGGCGCCCAAAGTCTTCAGAGCGAAGAGGGTGTCACGTTTTCACCCCGAGTCAGTCACACGTACCGGTGTGCGACGTGCGATCGCGAGACGGTGATGGTTTTTTCGGCGGACGCAGAGGCTCCCGACGAGTGGGAGTGTCGGTTCTGCTCGCAGACGGCGACCCGGCTGGTGGATTCCAAGCCTGTTGTCGTCGACCACTCTGATGCGAAGGTCGCTCGCACCCACTGGGACATGCTCCTGGAACGGCGCACCCGTCCCGAACTCGAAGAACTCCTCGAGGAACGACTCACGGTTCTTCGTGAGCGCCGCGGCTCGCACAAGATCGGTGCCTAAGGCACGGTAGTCATCTGACGCTTGCTCCCAACAGCCCGCTCGCGAGCGGGTGAGGGACGGCTCGTCACCACTCCCCCGAAGCACATCATCAGGCCGACAAGCCCGAGTCCGGTGACGAACCATTCGATCTGGCGTCCGAACGCCATGGCCGGCGTGATGGTGTCGCTGAGCGGCACGGTCTGCACCATCGACCCTGGCTGCCAGGTCGGAATACTGTCGATCGTCTGCCCGTCCGGGGCGATGATGGCACTGGACCCGACCGTGGAAATGTTCACGACCGTCCGGCCGGCCTCGATCGCCCGGAGCCGGGCGATCGCCAGTTGCTGAACGCTTTCATCGGTGCGGCCGAAGTCGGCGTTGTTCGTCTGCGCCAGGATTATTTGGGCATCCTGGTCGATCATCTCGCGCACAAGCTGGTCGTCCGCGATGTCGAAGCAGATCGCGATGCCGGCCTGAAGGCCGTTGATGTCGAACACGTTGCTCTGGGTGCCGATGCCGTAGTCGCGAGACACCAGGTCGATCAGTTCCGGGGCGAACGGGCGCCAGAATTCCCGATCCGGCATGTACTCGGCGAAGGGCACCGGGTGCACCTTGTCATAGACGGCGACGGCGCCTTCGCCGGCCTTCCAGAGCAGGGAGCTGTTGTAGTAGGTGCCGTCATCGCGGCGGGTGATGGTGCCGGTGATGAGCGGGGCGTCCATCTCCCGGCTGATGGCGTCCGCGACCCGGGCGGCGTCCTCCGATCGGGTCGGATCGATGTCGCTGGCGTTCTCGGGCCAGACCACGAAGTCGACCTCCTCGCCGACCAACGGCAGGGTCGCCGAGACGTGGTCGTCCAGGATCTGGCCGGGCGAGAACCTCGCGAACAGTCCCGCGTCCGACGCGCCCTGGACCGCGGCAAGCCGGGTCGTGCCGGTCTCCACCGTGGGCCAGGCCGGAATCGCCAGCAGGAGGGCAACCGCGCCGACGGCGATGCCCGAGCGGAAGCCCCGGCCCACCTCCGACTCGCGCAGCAGCTGCACGCACAGCGCGCTGAGCCAGACCAGCAGGAAGCTCAGACCCGACAGGCCGACCCAGGCGGCCAGGGAATTGAATGGGCTCTCCGACTGGGAGAGGGCCACGCGCCCCCAGGCGAAGCCACCATACGGCCACACGGCCGAGAGCGCTTCCTGCGCCGTCCAGATCCCGGCCACGACCACGGGGACCATGCCCAAACGGCCCAGCGGTGTTGGCCAGACCACGGGGCCGACGCGCAGGACGAAGGCGATCAGCGCCAGGCCGACTCCGAAGAACAGCGCCTGCAGGACGGCGAGGGCGAGCCACGGCACCGGTCCGAGGTAGAGAGTGAGCCAGGAAATGTGGATCAGCCAGAAGGACAGCCCCGCAACCATGCCGACCAGGAGGCCCGTCCATGGTCCGCGCCCGAGCAGGGCGACGAGCATCAGACCAACGGCGAGCGGAGCGAGGAACCACCAGCCACGATCGGGGAATGCGGAATCGAGGATGGCGCCGGCGCCCGCGGCCACGATGAGGGAAGCCCACAGCGGCAGGCGCAATGAACGTTCGGAGCCCTCCATCACGTCACCAGCCTAAGCGACGGACGAGTAGGCCACGATGCCGCGGCGCACGGCGTCCATCGCCTGGCGGGCGGTGCGGCCGACCGGGTCGTCGGCGACGACCGAGAGCTGGTCGAGCAGGTCGATGGTCTGTTTGGTCCAGCGCACGAAGTCCCCCGCCGCCATCTCCGCCTCGGCGAGGACGTCGGTCAGGGCACCGCCCCGAGCCCATTTCCACATGGCCAGGCTGAGGCCGAGTGCCAGGGGGTTGCTGCCGGGCAGCTTGTTGTCGCGTTCGAGATCGTCCAGGCGGCTCCACAGCTCGTGAGTGCGGTCCAGGGCCGGCATGAAGGTTCCCCTGGGGAGATAGCGTTCATTGATCAGGCCCTCCTCGCGTCGCGGTTCGAACACCAGCGCGCAGGCCATCGCGGCCAGGCCGGCCGGGTCGAGCTCGGACCAGATACCCTGTCGCAGGGCCTCGGCGACGAGCAGGTCACGGTCCGCGTAGATGCGCCGAAGGATGCGCCCGCTCTCGCTGAGCCGCACGGCCCCCGCCTCGTCGTTCTCCAGGTAGCCGTAGCCGAGCAGCACATCGGTGACCCGGTCGAAGATCCTGGCGATGGCGCCGGTCCGCGACGAGATCTGCCGGCTGAGGACATCCGTTTCCCGCTTGAGTTTCCACCACCGTTCGGCCCATCGGGCGTGCTGTTCGCGCTCGGGGCAGTTGTGGCAGGAATGCGCCTTCAGACGCTTGCGCAGGCTCTGGAGCTCGCGCTGGCGGCGTTCGCGTTCTCCGCGCGACGCATGCTCGACCCCGTCGCCCCCACGCTCCAGCTCGGTCAGCCGGTGTCGAATGGCCGAGTAATCGGCGAAATCGCCGAGGTGGCAGGTCATCGACGTGGCGAAGCCGGCGAGCGATTCCTCCTGCTGCCGCACCTTCCGGGCCAGGTCGACGACCGCCCGGTCGGCCTGGAACTGGGCGAAGGAGGATTCGAGCACCTCGCGCGTGCGTTCCCGGCCGAACTGGTCGATCAGGTTGACGGCCATGTTGTAGGTCGGCTTGAAACTGGAATTCAGCGGATAGGTGCGCCTGGAGGCGAGCGAGGCGACCGCCTGCGGGTCGAGCCCCTGGGCCCACTGGATGACGGAGTGCCCCTCGACGTCGATGCCCCGCCGGCCGGCCCGTCCGGTGAGCTGGGTGTACTCCCCCGGCGTGATCGGCACCCGCGCCTCGCCGTTGAACTTCTCGAGCTTGTCGAGCACGACCGTCCTGGCCGGCATGTTGATGCCGAGGGCCAGGGTCTCGGTGGCGAACACGGCCTTCACGAGCTTCTTCTGGAACAGCTCCTCGACGACCTCCTTGAAGGCCGGCAGGAGGCCGGCGTGGTGCGCCGAGACGCCCCGTTCGAGGCCGTCCAGCCACTCGAAATAGCCGAGCACGCCGAGGTCCTCGTCGAGCAGGGTGCGACAGCGTTCGTCGACGATCCGGCGGATCTCCTCACGTTCGCGGGCGTCGGTAAGCCGCACACCCGCGCGCAGGACCTGGCGCACTGCCTGGTCGCAGCCGACCCGGCTGAAGATGAAGAAGATGGCGGGAAGCAGGTGCTTGCCGTCGAGCATCCGCACGATTTCCGAGCGGTCCATCCTCCCCGCGTCAGCCTGTGCCCGGTCGAGGTAGCTCCCCCGGTCCGAGCCGCGCCTCCGGGACGAGGAGCGATCGCCGAGTGACCGCTGGCCCGACCGTGCCAGCTGCACGAGCTCCGGGTTGACCCGGTGGGCCTGGCCGAGTCCCGAGCTGTCGAAAAGGTCGATCATCTTGCTCTTGACCAGCACGTGCTGCTCGAGTGGGACCGGACGCTCCTCCGAGACGATGACATCCGTTCCGCCGCGCACGGCCTGCAGCCAGTCGCCGAATTCCTCGGCGTTGGAGACGGTCGCGCTCAGCGCGATCATCCGCACACTCTGCGGGAGGTGGATGATGACCTCCTCCCAGACGGCGCCGCGGAATCGGTCGGCGAGGTAGTGCACCTCGTCCATGATGACGAAGGCGAGGTTGGTGAGCAGATCCGAGTCGGCGTAGAGCATATTGCGCAGCACCTCGGTGGTCATCACCACGATCCGGGCCTGCGCGTTGACGTTCGTGTCTCCGGTGAGCAGGCCCACGGATTCGGGGCCGTACTCGGCGACGAGCTCCTGGAACTTCTGGTTGCTGAGGGCCTTCATCGGGGCGGTGTAGAACACCTTCGCCCGGGGCTCTTGCATCGCCAGGAACACCGCGAACTCGGCCACGATCGTCTTGCCCGCACCGGTCGGTGCGGCGACGAGCACGCTGTTACGCTCCTCGAGGGACGCGCAGGCCGCGAGCTGGAACGGGTCGAGGTCAAAGCGCAGGCCGGACCGGAAGGCCTGCAGCCGCGGATGACTCGTCCGGGAACGGGAGGCCGCGTACTGCTCGGCCGGTGAGGGAATGGTTGTCATGCGGTGAGCCTAAAGTCCCAATTCCTGCTCGAAAGCCAACGTGCGCCGGGCGACGCGGCGGTCGTGCAGGTAGGCGATGCCGTAAGCGGCGAAATACAGCACCACCATCGGGATGGCGAGGAGGAACATCGATACGACATCGGCGGCCGGGGTCGCGATGGCGGTGAACAGGACGATGACCAGGATGGCCACGCGCCACGACTTGATGATCGACTCGGCGCTGATCACGCCGGCGAGGTTGAGCAGCACGAGGAACACGGGAAGCACGAACGCCACCCCGATGGCGATCATGAGCTTGAGCACGAAGTCGAGATAGTTCTGCGCGTTGATGAACGCCGCATCCTCGGACGGCGCGAAGCTCGTCATCAGCCCGACCACATTCGGGAGCACATACCAGCCCGCGGCGCATCCGGCCAGGAACAGCGGGACCGCCGAGAAGAAGAAACCGAAGGTGTACTGCTTCTCCTTGCGCGTCAGGCCGGGCACGAGGAAGGCGAAGATCTGGTAGAGCCAGACCGGGCTGGAAACGATCAGGCCGACGTAGAAGGAGATTTTGAGCTTCAGGTCGAAGGCCGAGGTGATGTCGGGGTAGTTGATCTGGGCGTTCCGATGTTGCGCCTGGATGATCGCGTAGATCGGCTCACGCAGGGCGTCCCAGACGTAGTCGGACAGGATCCAGCCAATGACCGCACCGACAAGGATGCCGGAGGCCGCCAGGAAGAGACGCTTGCGGAGTTCCAGCAGATGTTGCCCGAGCGACATCTTCCCTTCGCTGCCCGCACGCCGCGAGGTGCGCACGGCCAAGGGTTACGACTTCGTCGTGGGATCGGCCGATCCGGCGGCCTTCGCCGTCTCGTCGCCGGACTTGCCGGCCTCGTCATCGACAGCGTCGCTCTTGATCTCGCTCTTGAAGATCTTCATCGACTGGCCGAGGCTGCGGGCCAGACCCGGCAGCTTGGGCGCGCCGAACAGGAGCAGAACGACGACGAGGATGATCAGGAAATGCCATCCGGTCAGGTTGTTAAGCATGAGGGTCAGTCCTCTGGTTCAGGGGGGTTTGTGTCATTAGTTTACTCCGCTGAACCAACCGATCCCGACGCAGCTGCCGGCGGCGTTCCGCGGCGGCGCGCTGGAGCTGGGCCGCGTCCGACAACTCCTGGTGGCTGCGGAAGACGGCCGGGGTGAACCTCACGGCGTCCGATTCGACGGGGCCGGGATCCAGGTCGACCATCCCGCCGAGGTCCTCGAGGGCGCGGAGGGTCCTCATCAGCTTCCGGAACAGCGTGAAACCGAACCAGGCCAGCATGCCGAGCAGGGCCAGACCGAGCCCGGTCCAGATGAGCACCCACGACCACCAGGGCATCGGCTAGGCCCGTCCGGTGGGCTCGTCGTAGCGGGCCGCGCCGGCCGCGGCCCACTCGGCCACGACCTGCCTCGCCTCGGCCGGTTCAACCACGGTGACGAGTCCGGCAAGGCCCCCGACAAGTCGTTTCAGGCCGTGATAGTGGGCAACGCGAAGCGTCGTCCGGACGCGGTCGCCGCCAACGGGAGTCGTCGCCCGATCCGGCGCGTAGTCGGCCAGGAGGGCCAGGGTCGACGAAGGCAGCTCGATGACGACCGAGAGGTCCTCGTCCGAAGCCTGGAAGAGCGTGTCCGAGAGCACGAGGCCGGCGTCGTGCGAGCCGACCGGTTCCGTCGTTGCCCGCAGGTCGCCCATCCGGTCGAGCCGGAACGTGCGGGGAGCCTGCCGGAGGTGGCACCAGCCGCGCAGGTACCAGTCGCTGTCCACGGACTCCAGGCGCAAGGGATCGACGAACCGGTGTTCGTTCTCGCCGCGGGCGTTGAGATAGTCGAATTCGACCTGGACGCCATCCCGCCCGGCCGCCTGGATCACCGTCATCGCGGCATCCGAATCGGGGCTCGACACCGCGAGCTGGGTCGGGGTGGCGGATGCGCCGCGGGTGAGCTTGGCCATGAGCGACGCGACGGCGTCCCGGTCGGCGTTCTCGGGCAGTGAGGACAGGTACTGGAGCCCGGCGATGAGGGCGGCCGCCTCCCGTGCGGAAAAGCGGGGGGAATCGTCGATGGCGACGAGGTGGGTGAGCGCGATCCGGTCGTTTTCCTCGAACTCGTCCCAGTGGATGTCGAAAAGGTCCCCGTCGAGGTACTGGTGGGTCTCGCCGGGAATGCCGGACACCGCGATGAGCCGGACGGCGTCGCGCACGCGTTCGGGCGGAACTCCGAAGTGCCCGGCGGCCTCGGTGACGGTGACGTTGTCGTGGTCCATCAGGTACGGGATGAGCGAGAGCAGGAAAGTGAGCTTGTCCGATGCCCCGAGCACCGGCGTGCGTGCGGTCATGCTGCGCTCCCCTGGGTGGTGCCGGCGTGCGCGTCGCGCACGCCGACGAGGCGTGTGCGGACGGCCTGGCGGAGCGCGAGCGGTGAGCGCACAAGCACCTCCGGGCCGTAGCCGGCCAGTTCGTCGGCGAGGATGTCGATGTCGGTGTAGTGCAGGGTCACAGCGTGCAGGGTCCCAGCGTCGGGCGTCACGGCGTCCGGGGCTGCCATCGTCCCCGGGCCGGTCCCGCCTGTGTGGCGTTTGCTGAGTCGCACGGCGGCGTCGCTGCCGGGTTCGACCACCAGCTCGGCGACGTTGGCCTCCCAGAGGGCGTCGAGTTCGTCCAGCGCCTGCCGACCGGCGCCCTCCCCGTCGGGAATGAAGGTCTCACCGGGAACGGCCACGACGGGCCCGACGATACGCGAGAGCAGGAAGGTGCGGGGGGCCCGAGCCTCCTGGTCGGTGCCGTAGAGGTGCCACCGTCCGCCGTGCAGCACGATGCCGCGCGGGGCGACCCTTCGCCGACGCGGGGCACTCTCCCCCGGCTTGAGGTAGAGGAAGGCGACAACCTGGCCGTGATCCAGGGCCTTGCTGAGCGGCGCGAACGACGCGTCGCGGGCGCGCAGGTGCGGGGCGTAGCCGAGCACGGGATCGCTCGAGTCCACACCGAGTGAATTGAGTTTTGTCAGCGCCCGCCGGGACTCGGCCGACAGGGAGCCCTCGCGCCAGACGGTGGCGGCGAGCTTGAGGAGCATCAACTCGTCCGGGGAGAACGACACGTCGGCGGGCAGGTTGTAGAGGCCCTTGGGGATTCGGTACCGCAGCAGATGATTGTTGCCGGGGTCGTCCTGCGGCTCGACGGTCTCGAGCGGGATGCCCAGCTCGCGGATGTCGTCCTTGTCGCGCTCGAACTGGCGCTCGAGGTTGGCGTTGTCGCCGCCGCTCAGATAGCGCTGGCGGTAGCCCTGCACCGTGGACAGGATGTCGGACTTGGTCAGGCCGATCTCGGTCGCGATGAGCGCCAGGACGAGGCTGAACAGTCGTTCCTCAACGGTGATACGGGGAGTCTGCTCTGGGGTGGACGGCACGCTGCGATTCTAACCGTGTCACTCGCCCGCACCACGCAAAACCGCAGTTGTGCCGCCTGAAACGAGCTCAGGAACGGCACAACTGCGGTTTTGCGGGTGGGACCGGGTTACTTGATGCCGAGGATGTCGACGACGAAGACGAGCGTCGATCCGGCCGGGATGGTGTCAGACGCCTGGTCGCCGTAGCCCTGGTCGGGCGGGATGACCGCGATGACCTGCGAGCCGACCGTTTGGCCGACAAGTGCCTTGGCGAACCCGGGAATGACGCCGCCCTGGGTCGTGGAGCCGTCGGCGGCAGCGAACTCGGCGGGTTCGCCGGTCTTCCAGCTGGAGTCGAAGACCTTCTTGGTGTCCCAGAGCACGCCCGTGTAGTGCACGGTGACCGGGTCGCCCTCCTTGACCTTCTTGCCGTCGCCCTTCTTCAGCACGTTGATCTCGAGCTTGGTCGGGGCCTTCGCGGCGGGAATGGTGATGCCGGGCGCGCCGTTGTCGGCGAGTACGACGGCGGGCATCCCTGCCTTGGCCGGCTGGGGCTCACCGTCGGCGCGGGTCTTGTAGGCCTTGACGACGTCGAGGACGAAGACGAGGGTGTCGTTCTTCTTGACGCCGATCTGCTCGTTTCCGCCCTGGGGGCCGAAGGCGTCCTTGGGGGCGACTGCGAGCGTCAGGCGCGACCCCTCCTGGGCACACTTCAGACCCTGGGAGAGACCCTTGATGGTCTTGTCGTTGAGCACGAAGCCGGCCAGCGTCGTTCCGTCGTACTTGCTTTCCTCGATGACCTTGCCGGTGGTGCCGTTGTAGACGCTGAGGTCGATCTTGACCTTCTGGCCCGTGGCGAGTCCCTTGCCCTCACCGGCGATGACCTCGCTGCGCTCGGTGGTCTTCGCCTTGAGCGGCGTCGGGAAGTCGACCTTGGGCTTCGAGCCGAACTTGCCGTCGACCTCGACCAGCTTGGAGGCCGCACCTTCCTTGACGGGCGCTTCACAGCCCGCTTCGTTCGTGCCGGGGGCGCACGCGGTCAGCGCGACAATCAGTAGTCCGGCGGTGGCAATCGATGCGAATGCTTTGCGCACAAGTCCTCTTCTCGGTATTGCGGGGGGCACGGCGGCATGGGCCGCTGCGCAGTGCTTGGGGTGGCTGGTGGTTTGCCGCTTGGGTTGAGGGCAAGGGCCCATCCTAACCGGCGTCGAGGTCGCGAGCCTTGGAAAGTGCTGCGCCCGTGCCGGCAGCCCGCACGCGCTTGCGCAGGACCTTCGGGCTGACACTGCGTTCGCCCAGGGCTCCGGGGGTCCAGGCCTCGACGTCCGCGTCGGCGAAATCGGTCTTGGACGGGCGACGCTTGAGCTCGGGCAGGATCGTGTCCGGCGCCAGTCGACGGGCCGTGATCAGGAAGCCGGTGTGGCCGATCATCCGGTGGTCGGGCCGCACGGCCAGGCCCTCGACATGCCAGCCCCTGATCATCGTCTCGTTGGAGTCCGGATTCGTGTACAGCCCGGAGCCGCGGATGGCTTCGGCCACCCTGGACAGCTGGGTCACGGTGGCGACGTAGCAGAGCAGCACTCCGCCGGGCTTGAGGGCGTCCGAGACGGCGCCCAGGCATTCCCACGGGGCGAGCATGTCCAGCACGACCCGGTCGACGGACTGCGGCTCCATGGTGGTCGGCAGTGCCTCGGCGAGGTCGCCCAGGGTGATCGTCCAGTTCGCGGGGTCTGAACCGAGGAAGGTGGCGATGTTGGCGCGGGCGACATCCGCGAACTCGCCTCGCCGTTCGAAGGATGCGAGCCGGCCGGCCGGCCCGATTGCCCGGAGCAGCCAGAGGGACAGCGCGCCGGATCCGACGCCGGCCTCGACCACGGTTGCGCCGGGGAAGATGTCCGCCTGGGCGAGGATCTGGGCGGCGTCCTTCGGATAGATGATGGCGGCGCCGCGCGGCATCGACATGACGAAGTCGCTGAGCAGCGGGCGCAGGGCCAGGTGCTCGACGCCGACGTTGTTGGTCACGACCGAGCCGTCAGGCAGGTCGATGATGTCGTCGTGCGACAGGATGCCGCGGTGAGTGTGGAAGACCTCGCCCGGAACCAGGGTGATCGTGTTCATCCTGCCCTTGGGCCCGGTCAGCTGAACTCGGTCCCCGGCCCGGAACGGTCCGCTGTTCTGGATGACCTGACTATCGTTCATGCGGTGGCTGCGCCCTCGTTGGTGGTGGTCCCGGTCTGCACCGGTATGTGGATTCGATCGATGGCCCTCCGCCGTTCGCCGAAGAGTTCGGTGAGGCCGGCCACGGTGCGCCCGGCCAGGCTCGGCCAGAGCGTGTAGTGCACGCTTTCCGGCAGGTCGATCTGGTGCGGCACGCCGATGACGACGGCCCCGGCTGCGACGGCGGCGGTGACGCCCGGTACGGAGTCCTCGACGGCGACACAGTGCTCGGGGTTCACGCCGAGGTAGGCGGCCGCGGCAAGGTAGGCCTCCGGGTGGGGCTTGCCGTGGGTGACCATGTCGCCGGCGATGATGGTGGCGAAGGCGGCGAAGTCGATGAGGTCGGCGACCTGGCGCGCCATCCGTTCCACCGACATCGTCACGAGCGCCATCGGAATGCCGGCGTCCTTCAACTCCGCGAGCAGCTCCCGCGCTCCCGGCCGCCAGGGCACGCCGTGCTCGGTGAGCTGGGCCTGGACCCGGTCGGTCAGCCAGTGCACGATCGCGTCGGCGTCCATGTCGACGCCGCGGTCCTGCAGGATGGCGGCCGAGGCCCAGAGCCCCGACCCGATCATGAGCATGCAGTCGGCGTGCGTCCACTCCCCCCCGAAGGACGCGACCAGTTCCGTTTCGGCCACCATCCAATACGGTTCGGTGTCGACGAGGGTTCCGTCCATGTCCCAGAGGACCGCGGCCGGGATGTGGGGAATTACGGGGATCAGGTTCACGGGGTTCAAGTGTAGAGGGCACTGACTATCCTTGAGTGAGGTTCTCCGAGTGGAGCATCCGTAATGATCGGGGTCTCACGCAGTGACAGACGGCAATGGGCTTCTCAGCGCTCGACTTCTGGTCGTGGCGTTCGAGGGCTGGAATGACGCGGGCGAGGCGGCCACCGGTGCCGTGCGCGCGCTGAAAGAGTTGCTCGACGTTGCCGAGATCGCCCAGGTCGATCCGGAGGTGTACTTCGACTACCAGTTCAATCGGCCGACCATCGCCACGAACGAAGACGGCCGACGCCTGATCGAATGGCCGAGCGCGATCATGTACGGCCCGACAACCCCCGGGGCCGCCGGCGCCCCGCTCGCCGAAGACGCGCAGCTGCGGGTCAGCGGCACGAACGCGGGCAACATCTACCTGCTGCTGGGCACGGAGCCGTCCCGGAGCTGGAAGGGTTTCGCGGCGGAAATCCTCGACGCCGCCCTCGCCGCCGATGTGAGCGCCATCGTGTTTCTCGGGGCGATGCTCGCCGATGTGCCGCACACCCGGCCGATCTCGATCTTCGTGTCCAGCGACAACCCCGAGGTGCGGGCCGAGCTGGAGATCGAACGCAGCAACTACGAGGGCCCGGTCGGGATCCTCAGCGTTCTCGCGGAGGCCGCCGAGAAAGTCGGCATCCCGACGTTGTCGATCTGGGCGTCCGTCCCGCACTACGTGCACAACGCCCCCTCCCCCAAGGCGATGCTGGCCCTCATCGACAAGCTCGAGGAGGTCATCGACGTCGTCATCCCCCGCGGGAACCTGGTCGCCGAGGCGGCCGAGTGGGAAAGCGGCATCGACGCGCTCGCCGCGGAGGACGAGGAGATGGCGGCGTATATCGCGCAGCTCGAGCAGGCCCGCGACACCGTGGACTCGCCGGAGGCCAGCGGCGAGGCGATCGCCCAGGAGTTCGAACGCTACCTGCGCAAACGCGGGGACGGTCAGGGCGGCTGGGCCGACGGCCGCCCGGGCCCGGACGCGCCGCGCGCGCCCTGACCCCCGGCTTCCCCTCTTACTCCCCGC
>MCHG01000351.1_pt1 | contig 15585 bp, 10 predicted proteins | sample 787351 | NCBI WGS metagenome assembly MCHG01 (sample SAMN05430296, study PRJNA330682) | permafrost metagenome | biome: Cold desert; feature: permafrost; material: soil; isolation source: enrichment culture inoculated with soil incubated with H2/CO2 at 20 degrees... ... | reverse complement strand
GAACTAAGAACTAAGAACTAAGAACTAAGAACTAAGAACTAAGAACTAAGAACTAAGAACTAAGAACTAAGAACTAAGAACTAAGAACTAAGAACTAAGAACTAAGAACTAACTTGCTTTCCAACTGAACTAATGAAATGCCTTCTCGTAAAATGTTAACATGAATCCAGCGGTGGTACGTTCTGCTAGAGGGAGGATACAACGGGATATTTTATCAAATCTTAGTTCGTCATCTTTTACTATTCTATAATGTTTATACACTTTCATAGCCACTCGAGCATTGAACTTAATATAATTTTCAACGGAATTAAGTTTATATGCTCCAGTGGTGGCTTTGTAATAGTGGACGTCTTTATAAGTTCTAATTACGAAGTTTTCATATTGACGATGGTCATCTAAGAGTCGTACGTTGGCATGTTGAGGAATGGTCACATCTTGTATGAGATGTACCGTTGCCCCAAAATAAAACATCCCTTCATTGATATCTCCTATCTTCATGTTTTTCATGGCTTTTTCATAATAGGATACTGCTAGATCTTTGGCATTACTTTGTCCATACAATCCCTTATTCGTATAAGGGTTGAAAAAATGATTACTACTTTTAAAATCTTGATCTGCCCATACAGCGCCTTCGTTTATATCGTGTATGTAGTGTTTAAAAAATTCATGTTCATCTAAAAATTTATCATTTATTAAGATATCCAGAGCTTGATTATTAAGATGTTTATGAACCACACATTGTGTTTTAATCACCTTTTTTTTAAGTGGATTTAAAACTGCGAAAGTGAATCTCAAAGCACGCCCATAAACGCTACTAATTAGTTTCAAAAAAAGACCTCCCCATATGTTTTACTATTATTAGTTTTACCCAATAAATTAAAATTAATTATTTCATTGATATTTTCAGTGTCTGATTAAGTTATAACGAAATAAACAAAAGGAGTAATAGCCGAAAAATAGCAAGGATCCCTCAAAAGGAATCCTTGCTAGATAGAAATTAATACCAGTATCCTGAACCATATCCAGGTCCACCATATCCAGGGCCTCTTCTGTGATCATCATGTGGATATCGTCTAGGTCTTCTTCTTCTTTGTAAAAGTTCTCTTAAGAGGATAATAGAGATTAAATCCCTTACCTCAGGAGTATCTCTATTCCATTGCTTTATTTCAATACCTTGTTGATTATTTGCATCTAGATCGTCGCTTACTCTGGAATGGACACTTTCAACCATTTCATTGAATGTATCTTTACTAGGAACATGCATATCACCATGCTGTGCATCTAATAGATCACAATGATGTATTATTATTGGATAAATAATAAAATATATCCTAGGGTACATTTCTTCTAATTGTAGTTCAGTCATATCTACCATAGGGAACATTGGCTCAGGAACATTCATTGATTGTATATAAGACATCCAGCCTTGATTTGTATTTTTCAATTTAATACATCCTTTCATCGTTAATTACAATATATAGTATGTTGCTTGTGAAGATTTGTTTCCTTGTATGAACATTTATATAACAAAAGGATTTTTGGTGAAGGGATTTGGTATAATTAAAGAACTAGAACCAAGAATTAATTTAATTAACAGGTTACAATTTACAATTGACAATCAAGAACTAAGAACTGGATATCTCTTGAAAATTGGATGGCACGCTTGGAGAGGAGATAGAAAAAATAACACGTAAATTCCAAAAATATACCAAAATTAAACGGTATTGTAAGTATTTAGACAAAATAAATAGATTTTGTAGTGAGAAATATTCGTGTGCCTATTGAATAGAAAGATTTTTAATGTCACATGAGTAGAGCATAGATTCAATTTCATAGTTATATTTCACTTCAAACTATTGACAATTTAAGGACAATATCATATCATTTGATTATCGAACAATTTGATAATCAAATGATATTGGAGTTGATATATATGTCTTTACCCAGTTTAAAGATTGGAGATTTAATCGCAAAAGTACCAATCATTCAAGGTGGCATGGGTGTAGGAGTTTCTCTATCCTCTTTAGCATCTGCGGTTGCAAATGAGGGAGGAATTGGGGTTATTTCTGGAGTACAAATTGGATTTAAGGAACCTGATTTTAGAACAAATAATATTATGGCAAACATAAGAGCTTTACAAAAGGAAATTAGGAAAGCTAAAGAGTTATCTCCGAAAGGGATTATTGGCATAAATATAATGACAGTAGCAAGTCAATACAAAGATTTAGTTGAGGCTGCAGTCAAAGAAAAAATAGACATCATTATATCTGGTGCAGGTTTACCTAAGGATCTTCCTAAATATGTAAAGAATACGAATACAAAGATTATTCCCATTGTTTCTTCTGGTAAGGCTGCTAAGATTATCACGAAATTATGGACGAGAAACTACGATTATGTCCCTGATGCAATTATAGTCGAAGGTGCAGAAGCAGGTGGCCATCTTGGGTTTTCAAATGAAGAATTAATAAACAATAGTGCAAAAAGCTTAATGGACATTGTGAAGGAAGTCATTCAAGAAATTAGTCCTTTCGAGATCCAATTTAATAAAAAGATTCCAGTCATCGCTGCTGGTGGTATCTTTACAGGAAAAGATATTGTGAAATACATTAAAAATGGTGCAGCAGGCGTTCAAATGTCAACGAAATTTGTTGCCACTCACGAATGTGATGCGGCTATTGAATTTAAGGAAGCTTATGTAAATGCGAAAGAAGAGGACATCGAGATTGTAGTAAGTCCAGTTGGAATGCCAGGTAGAGCTATTCGTACGAATTTTACAGAAGCAATGAAAAATGAGAAATTGCCTATCACAAAATGCTACAACTGCTTAACACCCTGTGAACCAAAAACTGCACCTTACTGTATATCAGATGCACTGATTAATGCAGTGAATGGTAAAGTCCACGACGGTTTAGTCTTTTGTGGCAGTAGTGCATCAAAATTAGAGAGTATTATTTCAGTAAAAGAATTAATGCAAAACCTCATAAAGGAAGCTGAGGAGTCGTATTAAAAGAGGACCTCAGGGTCCTTTTTTTTAGTTGCTAGTTATTAGTTACTAGTTACTACATGATCAATGTCAAATGTAAAATGTCAATTGTTAATTAATACTACACTTAATTATAGATAAAATGCTTGAATTATCAGAATATTTATACTATTATAAAATATAGATTTAGTTACTACATATAAGGGGGAAAATTAATGAAGAAGAGAATTTTAACAAGTGCAATAGCAGTTTTTCTTATTGCATCAATTTTAACATTTGCAGGTTGTTCTGGGGAAGCAAAAAAAACTGGTGAAGAAACTATTAAAATTGGTACATTCGGACCTTTAACTGGAGAAGTTGCTGCATATGGCAAGGTTATGGTTGACAGCGTGAAGTTAGCAGCTGAAGAAATCAACGCTAGTGGAGGCATCAATGGCAAAAAGATTGAAATTATTCCATATGATACAAAAGCAGATAAGACAGAAGCATTAAATATCTACAATAGATTAAGAGATCAAGATGAAGTGGTCGCAATGATTGGTGGAACAATAAGTGGAGAAACTCTAGCAGTAAAAGAATCAGCAATTGCAGATGGTATGCCAATGCTTACACCTACTGCAACAGCGCTAGAAGTTACTACAGATGCACCATCAATATTTAGAGCTTGCTATACAGATCCATATCAAGGTGCAGCTATAGCAAAGTTTTCAATAGAAAAATTAAAGGCAAAATCTGTATCTATCATATATAATACAGATGATCCATATTCAGTAGGTCTTGCAGAAGCCTATAAAAAATCTTTCGATGAAGCAAATTTAGAAATCAAATCTTATCAAGGGTATACGAAAGACGAGGTAGATTTCAGTGCAATTCTTACACAAGTTAAAGCTAAAGATGCAGATGTAATTTTCTTACCAGATTATTATAGTAAGGTTGGAAAAATTGCAACACAAATTAGACAAATGGGCATTGATAAAACTGTTGTTGGTGTAGACGGATGGGATAGTGTTGAGATTGACTATGCAAAACAAGTAGAAGGATATTACTTTGTTAACCATTTTGCAAAAACAGATAAATCAGAAATTGTTCAAAACTTTATTAGTGCTTATAAAACAAAATACAAAACTGAACCAAATGCTCTAGGTGCTTTAGGATATGATGCTACCTATGTAATGGCAGAAGCAATCAAAAATGCAGGATCAACAGATAGTAAAGCAATTGTTGAAGCCTTATCGAAAATTCAACATAAAGGTGTAACAGGAACAATTCGATTTGACAATGAAGGAGATGTGGACAAAAAAGACATCGCGATTATCAAGTTGGTAGGCGGAAAGCATGAACTTGTAGAAAAAATCGTGGTTGAATAGTACATAGAGATATATTATAATTATCAGTATAGATAGGAGAGAGTAGTCTCTCCTATCTGTATTTATCGCGAAGACAATGAGCCAGGCGGCTGCTTGCAGACGTTTGGCGACTGTCCGCGTAACCATAAGAAACTCGCGTAGCGTGTTTCTTATGGTTTTATCATAACGAAAGGAGGAGCAAACATATGTTACTTATTCAACAATTGATCAACGGACTTCAAGTAGGAAGTATATATGCTGTAATTGCTTTGGGATATACTATGGTTTATGGAATAGTCAAGCTGATTAACTTTGCACATGGCGAAGTAATGATGATGGGCGCTTATTTTGCTTTTTTGGCTGCTGTAGCTGGGCTACCTATTTGGGCAATATTTCTTACTTCTATGGTGTTATCAGCAATATTAGGTGTGGTAATAGAACGTATAGCGTACAAGCCACTGAGAAATGCTCCAAGAATTTCAGCGCTGATTACTGCGATTGCCATGAGTCTTTTCTTGCAAAATCTTGCATTATATATCTTTAAAGCAGATCCAAAGGTTATGCCTGTCATTATTAAAAGCAATCCTATTAATATAGCAGGGTTACAAATTAGTAATATTACAGTGATTACATTTTCAGTATCTGTAGTTTTTATGATACTCTTAACGCTGTTTATCAATAAAACAAAAGCAGGAAAAGCAATGAGAGCTGTTTCTGAAGATACACAAGCAGCAATGCTCATGGGGATAGATGTAAATAAAACCATTTCTATGACATTTGCCATTGGATCTGCGTTAGCTGCACTAGGTGGGATACTCTTTGCTATTGCCTATACACAGGTTATGCCAACAATGGGCGTTCTTCCAGGGTTAAAGGCATTCGTAGCAGCTGTTTTAGGTGGGATAGGAATTATTCCAGGGGCTATGCTTGGTGGATTTATTTTAGGCTTTGTAGAAACCCTTACAAAAGCATACATATCTAGCCGATGGGCTGATGCTATAGTTTTTGGAATTTTAATACTTGTTTTATCCATAAAACCAACAGGTATATTAGGTAAGAATATAAGGGAGAAGGTGTAAATTGTGACTAATAAAAGTAAAAAAGCTTACTTAATCAATGCACTAGCTATCCTTCTTTTATTTGTTCTTCTAAATGTTCTAATAAAAAATGATATAATAAGTAGATACTACCAAGGGATTATGGTATTTGTGTTTATTAATATTATTGTTGCAAGCAGTCTAAATCTTACAGTGGGTTTTTTAGGTCAATTAGCTCTGGGACATGCAGGGTTTATGGCAGTAGGTGCATATGGAACAGCGTTGTTTTCAATATACATAAAAGAATTGGCGTTACCACCAACACTACAATTAGTTACTTCATTGATTGTAGGAGGTCTACTAACTGGTTTTATCGGTTACCTTATAGGTCTTCCCGCACTAAGGTTACGTGGAGATTATTTAGCCATTATAACTTTGGGATTTGGAGAAATAATTAGAGTAATTATTAACAATTTAAAAATTACTGGTGGTGCTCAAGGTCTTAATGGAATTCCAAAGTTGGTTAATGTAACAAATTCATTTTGGATTACCGTTGTGGTATTAGCTGTTTTATACTCATTTATTCACTCAAGACATGGAAGAGCAATTATATCAATAAGAGAAGATGAAATTGCAGCTGAATCAGCAGGAATTAATACCATAAAATATAAGTCTATAGGATTTACTATATCCGCTTTTTTTGCAGGGATCGGTGGCGGTTTATTCGCTCATTACCTTGCCTATTTAGATCCAAGTACTTTTAGCTTTATGAAGTCAGTAGAAATACTTACTATCGTCATATTAGGTGGCATGGGAAGTCTTACCGGAACTGTTGTAGCATCAATCGTGCTTACTATTCTTCCTGAAATGCTCAGAGATCTTGCTGAGTATAGAATGTTGATGTATTCTTTTGTACTTATACTTATGATGATTTTTAGACCACAGGGAATACTTGGGACAAGAGAATTTTCTTTAAATAGATTCTTAAAAAGCCCAATGGATATGCTGACAAAAAGAAAAGCGAAAAGTAATGCAGAAGGGGGAGATCTCTAATGTCATTATTAGATGTAAAAGAACTGACTATTCAGTTTGGAGGTCTAAAAGCCGTAGATGGATTTACGATCAATATTGAAAAAGGTGAATTAGTGGGTCTTATCGGTCCTAATGGAGCGGGTAAAACAACGGTGTTTAATATGCTTACAGGAGTATATCTTCCCACTACAGGAAGTATCGCTTTAGATGGTCAAAACATTGTTGGCAAGAAACCATATGATATCGTTACTGCTGGTGCTGCTAGGACATTTCAAAATATTAGATTGTTTAAAGATCTTACTGTTGAAGATAATGTGAAGATTGCATACCATCAACAAATGAAATATAATATAGTAGAAAGTATATTAAGAATGCCATCTTATTGGAAAGAAGAAAAGGTAGCTCATGACTATGCTATGGAGCTATTAGATATATTTGATATGAAGTCTTTTTCAGATTCCTTAGCAAAAAATTTACCTTATGGCAAACAACGCAAACTGGAAATTGCTAGGGCATTGGCAACAGATCCTAAAATATTATTGCTTGATGAACCTGCAGCAGGAATGAACCCACAAGAAACTAAAGAATTAATGGAGACAATCCATTTAATTCGGGATAAATTTAATATTGCGGTTCTTTTGATTGAACATGATATGAATCTAGTTATGGGAATTTGTGAAAAGATAACAGTAATAGATTATGGAAGAATCATAGCTGTAGGTACTCCTGAGGAGATAAGAAAGAATCCAAATGTAATTAAAGCTTATTTAGGAGAATAGGAGGCGAGCTTATATGTTACAAGTTAAAAATATAAATGTGCATTATGGAAAAATACATGCAATTAAAGATATAAGCTTTGATGTAAAAAAAGGAGAAATTGTAACCCTAATCGGTGCCAATGGAGCAGGTAAAACAACAATACTACATACATTGTCAAAAATGATTAAACCTACCAATGGATCTATTACATTCAAAGGACAGGAAATAGGGAACATAGTACCACAAAAAATGGTGAGTATGGGTATGGCACATGCCCCTGAAGGAAGAAGAATATTCTCTCAATTGACAGTTCAAGAAAATCTAGAACTAGGAGCATACTCGCGAAAACCAAATAAAACTGAGTTTGACAATGATTTAGAAGTGATCTTTGCAAGATTCCCTAGGCTTAAAGAGAGAAGAAAACAGCACTCAGGTACATTGAGTGGAGGAGAACAGCAAATGCTTGCCATAGGTAGAGCATTAATGTCTCATCCTGAGTTGTTACTCTTAGATGAACCATCTATGGGGTTGGCACCAATTCTTGTAGAGGAGATATTTAATATTATTGAAAGCATTAATAAATCAGGAACGACAATATTACTCGTTGAACAAAATGCCAATAGAGCATTGCATATAGCCAATAGAGGATATGTACTTGAGACAGGTAAAATTGTAATCAAAGGTAGCGCAAAAGAGTTAATAGAAAATGAAGATATTAAAAAAGCTTATCTAGGTGGTTAATGCAGAAAAGAGCTGTCAATAAATTAACAGTTCTTTTTCTATACATATATTATTTTTTTATATAATGGTTATACTTGGGTAAAAAAAATAAATATTGAAATGATTATAAAATTTCTTTATAATAATAGAAAACAATTTTCGCAGGTTAAAGAAATACACAGAATAATTAGACACTGGAAGGGTGAAAAGAATGCTAAATTACAAGTTGCCTGAAAAACAGGGACTATACGATCCAAAATTTGAACACGATGCATGTGGTATGGGTTTTGTCGTTAATATAAAGGGTGAGAAGTCTCATAATATTATTGATGAGGCGTTAACCGTGCTTGAAAACCTAAATCACAGGGGTGCAAGTGGTGCAGATGAATATACAGGTGACGGTGCTGGAATCCTTGTTCAAATACCTCATACATTTTTTAAGCGTGAATGTGATGTTATTGGTTTTGATTTGCCACCAAAAGGTTCGTATGCTGTAGGTATGATCTTTGCTCATAAATACGATGACTTCAGAGATGAACAAATAAAAACTTTTGAAAACATCGTGGTAGAGGAAGGTCAGAAGGTATTAGGTTGGAGAGAAGTGCCCATTGATAAATCTTCCGTAGGAGACACAGCAATCGCTGCAATGCCGAGATTTATACAAGTGTTTATTGAAAAAAGCAATGAAATTCATTCAGATATAGAGTTTGAAAGAAAATTATATGTAATTAGAAAAAAAGCAGAGAAGACGATAGTTCCTCTTTGTGAAAGTAAAGGTGGGACTTTTTATATATCAAGTTTATCCTGTAGAACCTTGGTTTACAAAGGTATGTTAACAGCAGGACAACTCCGAGAGTTTTATTTAGATTTATCAGACTTAGATTTTAAATCATCACTAGCCATGGTTCATTCAAGGTTTAGTACAAATACTTTCCCAAGCTGGGAAAGAGCTCATCCTAATAGATATATTGTTCATAATGGAGAAATAAATACCATTAGAGGGAATGTTAATTGGATGAGAGCAAGACAAAAGGGACTTAAATCTCCTTTGTTTGGCGACGATATTGAAAAGGTTTTCCCTGTTGTAGATGAACACGGAAGTGATTCTGCTATGTTTGATAATAGTTTAGAATTTTTATTTCTTGGAGGACGTTCATTACCACATGCAGTCATGATGATGATTCCAGAACCTTGGGAGAAAAATGTACAAATGTCTGAAGATAAAAAAGCTTTTTATGAATATCATAATTTCTTAATGGAACCTTGGGATGGCCCTGCAGCTATGGGATTTACTGATGGAGAGCTTATCGGTGGAGTACTAGATAGAAATGGACTCAGACCGTCTAGATATTATGTAACAAAAGATGACAAAGTTATTATGGCTTCAGAAGTAGGCGTAATCAAAGTGCACCCTGAAAACGTAAAATACAAAGGACGCCTTGAGCCTGGTAAAATGTTACTTATCGATACTAAGGAAAAGCGTATCATATCAGATGATGAAATTAAAGCAAGCATAGCAAAAGAAAACCCATACAAGAAATGGTCTCATGATCACATTACCCATATAAACGATTTAGAGTCAGTGGAGATACCAGAGGCAACTAAGGAAGAATCTTTACTGAAAAGTCAAAAAGCTTTTGGCTATACCCATGAAGATGTGACAATGACCGTTATTCCTATGGCTATACAAGGGGCAGACCCAGTTGGTGCTATGGGTATGGATTCACCACTAGCAGTCCTTTCTGAAAAGCCACAAATGTTGTATTTATACTTCAAACAGTTATTTGCACAAGTAACCAATCCTCCAATAGATGGTATACGAGAAGAATTAATTACATCTAGTAAGGTTTTGGTAGGATCATTAGGTGATATTTTAGCGTCAAAAACTGATGATGCTAAAGCTATAGCATTAGATAATCCAATTATTACAAATGAACAATTGGCTACCTTAAAAAGTTTGAATAATAATGACTTTAAAGCGATTACAATTTCTATACTGTATAACCCAAAAGAAGGGGCTCGTGGCATAGAAAAGACCATGAAAAAGATTTATAGAGAAGCTGATAAAGGAATTCAAGAAGGTGCCAATATTATCATTTTATCAGATAAAGGTGTAAATGAAGAATATTGTGCTATACCTGCGCTCCTTGCAAGTTCGGGATTACATCACTATTTAATAAGGGAGGAAATTAGAACTAAAGTTGGTCTCGTCCTTGAATCAGGAGAACCAAGGGAAGTGCATCACTTCTGCTTGTTGATTGGATATGGTATCAGCGCAATCAATCCGTACTTAGCTTTTGAAACAATTGAGGATTATGGATCCAAAGGGTTACTAAAGGGTTTAGATTATAAAACAGCGGAAAACAATTATATCAAAGGTGCTGTAAAAGGTAGTATGAAAGTATTAACTAAGATGGGTATTTCCACTATGAGAAGTTATCATGGGGCTCAAATATTTGAGGCCGTTGGTATAAGTCGAAAAGTAATAGATATGTATTTTACTGCTACTCCTAGTCGTATCGAAGGTATTGGTCTAGAAGAAATAGCAGAAGAAACAAAATTGAGACATGACAGTGGATTTGAAGTAAATTCACCTTATAGCGATACATTAGAGGTTGGTGGATATTTTCAAAGTAAAGATGACGGAGAAGAGCATATGTACAATCCGGAATCTATATATATGATTCAAAAAGCAGTTCGGACTGGAAATTTTGAATTATTTAAAGAGTTTTCAGCAAAAATTAATCAAGAAAATGTCTATACAATTAGGGGGCTACTAGATTTTAATTTTTCAGGGGGAGATACTATACCTATAGAAGAAGTTGAAGCAGTAGAATCCATTGTAAAAAGATTTAAAACCGGAGCAATGTCCTATGGGTCTATTAGTATAGAAGCACATGAAGCATTAGCCATTGCCATGAATAGATTAGGTGGTAAAAGTAACACTGGTGAAGGTGGCGAGGATATTCGAAGATTCTCTCCTATGGCAAATGGTGATTCTAAATGTAGTGCCATTAAGCAAGTTGCCTCAGGAAGATTTGGTGTAACGAGCAATTACTTAGTTAATGCCAAAGAAATTCAAATTAAGATGGCTCAAGGCGCAAAACCAGGAGAAGGTGGGCAATTGCCTGGTGGAAAGGTGTATCCTTGGATCGCTAAGGTGAGACAATCTACACCAGGTGTAGGACTTATATCACCACCACCACATCATGATATTTATTCCATAGAAGACTTAGCAGAGCTAATCCACGACTTAAAAAATGCAAATAAAGATGCTAGAATCAATGTAAAATTAGTATCTGAAGTTGGCGTAGGCACAATTGCAGCGGGTGTTGCAAAAGGCAAAGCGGATGTAATCTTAATCAGTGGTTACGATGGTGGAACAGGTGCAGCTGCGAGAACGAGTATTAGAAATGCTGGCTTACCATGGGAATTAGGATTAGCTGAAGCTCATCAGACGCTACTCTTAAATAAACTTAGAGATCGTGTAAGATTAGAAACAGATGGAAAATTATTAACAGGTAAAGATGTTGTTATAGCAGCACTTCTAGGTGCTGAAGAATATGGATTCGCTACAACTCCACTTATTGCACTTGGCTGTATTATGATGAGAGTTTGTGACTTAAATACATGTCCAGTAGGAATAGCAACTCAAGACGAGGAATTAAGAAAGAATTTTACGGGAAAACCTGAATATGTAGAAAACTTCATGAAGTTTATCGCCCAAGAGATGCGTGAGATTATGGCCAAATTAGGATTTAGAACAATGGATGAGATGATCGGTAGATCTGATCGACTTAAAACTAATGAATCCATGAAGAATTGGAAAACAAAAGGTTTAGATTTTACAAATATCTTATATCAACCGTATATGGAAGATGGAAGTAGCAGATATTGTACGAAAACCCAAAATCATTCTATTGATGAGTCTTTGGATATGAAAAAGCTTCTTCGCATGTGTAAGCCAGCTTTAGAAAATAAAAAAGCAATTAAGAGTAAATTGGAGATTAACAACACAGATCGAGTTGTAGGTACTATTGTAGGTAGTGAAATATCTAAAAAATATGGTGAAGAAGGTCTGCCAGAAGATACTATTGATCTTACCTTTGTAGGATCTGCAGGACAAAGTTTTGGTGCGTTTATTCCAAAGGGAATGACTTTAACTTTAGAAGGCGATGCCAATGACTACATCGGAAAAGGTTTATCTGGTGGTAAAATAGTAGTGTATCCACCTAGAAATTCTGATTTTAAAGCTGATGAAAACATTCTAATCGGTAATGTAGCATTCTACGGTGCAACGCAAGGTGAAACCTATATTAATGGAGTAGCTGGTGAAAGATTTTGCGTGCGAAACAGTGGCGTCCATGCGGTAGTTGAAGGTGTAGGAGATCACGGTTGTGAATATATGACAGGCGGCAGAGTTGTCGTGCTAGGCAAAACAGGAAGAAACTTTGCAGCTGGTATGTCCGGTGGAGTTGTTTATGTAATAGATTTTGAAGGCATATGCTGTAATCAAGCAATGGTAGATATAGATGAGTTAAGTGATCCAAAAGAGCAGGAAGTAGTTAAAGAAATGATTACAAAACATGTAGAGTACACCAATAGCCCTCTAGGAGCAGAAATATTAGGAGATTGGAATAAAAATGTAAAAAGATTTACAAAGGTTATTCCAACGGAATATAAAAGCATGATGCAAATCATTGAAAATGCATATGCAGAAGGTTTAGATGGAGATGAAGCAATTATGGCTGCATTCGAAAAAAATAATAGTAAAAAGTCTGACAAATAGAGGAGGGAACTAATAATGGGAAAATTTACAGGTTTTTTAGAGTTTGATAGAGTAAATCCAACCAAGAGACTTCCAAAAGACAGAATCAAGGACTGGAATGAACTCAAATTAAGGCAAGACAATAATGAACTCACGAAGCAAGCGGCACGTTGTATGGACTGTGGTATTCCATATTGTCACGGTGGCGTAATGCTAAACGGGATGGCTGCAGGTTGCCCTGCACATAACTTAATACCAGAGTGGAATGATTTAGTATACACGGGACAGTGGGAAGAAGCTTATAAGAGACTGATCAGAACTATGCCATTTCCTGAATTTACAGGCAGAGTATGTCCAGCACCATGTGAAGGATCCTGTACTGAGGGATATATTATGGAAGCTGTAGGAATAAATAATATTGAACAAGAAATTATTGATAGAGCCTTTGATGAAGGTTGGGTAAAAAACAATAAACCAACAAGAACAACAGGTAAAAAAGTAGCTGTGGTAGGTTCTGGTCCTTCTGGACTTTCCACTGCATATTATCTTAACGCTGTAGGTCACGCTGTAACAGTATATGAGAGAAGTGATAGACCAGGTGGTTTACTAATGTACGGTATTCCTAATATGAAACTAGATAAAAAGGTAGTACAAAGAAGGTTAGATGTATTAACAGAGTCTGGTGTAGAATTTATTACAAGTACTGAAATAGGTGTAGATATCACATCACAAGATTTGATTGATCAATACGATGCAGTGGTACTATGCAATGGAGCAACAAATGCAAGAGGGCTTACAGTAGAAGGCTCTAACTTAAAAGGAGTGACTAAGGCAGTAGACTTCTTAAAAGCCAATACCAAAAGCTTACTGGACTCAGAATTAAAAGATGGATTATATATTTCTGCCAAGGGTAAAAATGTCATCGTCATCGGTGGTGGTGATACAGGGACAGATTGTGTAGCTACATCTCTTAGACATGGTTGTAAAACAGTTGTCCAATTTGAAATCAACCCAGAACCACCAACATCTAGGCAAGAAGGTAATGCTTGGCCAGAATGGCCTAAAAAGCTTAAAGTGGATTACGGTCAAGAAGAAGCAATTTATCAATACGGTAAAGACCCTAGAAACTACAGTATTAATACAAAGAAAATTGTAGGCAATGATCAGGGAGAGGTAACTGAAGTACACACGGTAAATGTGAATTGGGAAAATGACGCCAGTGGACGACTTATACTCAAAGAAGTACAAGGTAGTGAAAAAGTGTGGAAAGCGGATATCGTACTTATCGCCATGGGATTCTTAGGACCAGAAGATACTATCCCAGAGCAGTTACACTTAGAGAGAGATGGACGAAGCAACATTAAAGCAGACTACGAAAAGTTTGAAACCAACTTAGATAAGGTTTTTGTCGCAGGAGATGCAAGAAGAGGCCAAAGTTTAGTGGTATGGGCAATTCAAGAAGGCAAATTAGTGGCGAGAGAAATAGATAAATATTTAATGGGTAAGACAGTATTGAAATAAGAAAAGGACCTTTTGGTCCTTTTCTTTTGTACAGGTTTATGGCTCTGTTGTTCTTGTTCTATTAATAGGCTATAATTAAGTTACTTGTTTTATATCTAATCAATTATCTCTGCACATCAACATATGATGTGCAGATAATATATTAAATATCATATGTTGTGTTAATTATTGGAATTGCATTTGGTAGATAGTAGTGACACATAATTAAATTTATTATAAAAGGTTGATTTTCTTCTATTTTCACACTATTTTATTTTTATTACAAACAAAATAAATTTTTTATTGCATTTAGCTTGTACTTATATTATAATGTGTGTTGTGCAAATATGCTTCTTTAGCTCAGTTGGCTAGAGCACCTGACTCTTAATCAGGGTGTCCTGAGTTCGAATCTCAGAAGGAGCACCATTTTTTAAAATATAAATAGTAGTCTCAGATTAGTGGAAATGTTTATTTCAAGTGATTTGGGGCTTTTTTATTTTCTCCGAATTGATTAAAATATATAAATCTACTATTTTCTGGTTTTAATTAGTTTATATTGTTACTTATTATATGCGTTATTACGGCGTCTAAATAGCGACATGTATATAATAATAGGTAATAAATAGACAGTAGACAATGAACTTTATTTTGTTTAATATTGTGAAATATTTAGATATAAAAGGTGATAATTCATTTTTTATTTGTAAAAATAATTTGGTTTTATTAAAAAATTCATATATTTGCCTAGAATCATGAGGAATCGCAAATCAATTTCAGAAAATGTGTCTGTGAAAAACATAACAGTGATCTGAACTTAAATGTAATATGTTGGAATGTAAGATTTTATTCGTGAGTATCAAAAAGCTTGTGTATGAATATTCTCGTTAGGGGTAACTCAAATCAGTGAGTATTGCCTTGTATATAAAGGAGATGGATGTGGTGGGCTCTATTATTGTATAATGGCTAAAAATATTGTAAATCACATAAATTCACCCAAAATGGATAAGTTCAACATTGTAATGCTGTTGACAATGTATGACTTTTCATATAAAATGTTAGTAATAAATTTATCAATCTTTACTTTTTTAATGCCTGAATGCTTGAAGGAATCAGCTATTTCTGCAATTCTAATTGTCAGAAATGCTTTTTTGAGGGAATTGAGTAATCGTAAATTAAAAGGCGGTCGGTGTGAATACCGAAAAATATTAAGTTGAAAGGATGAAATTTTGAGCAGTAAGTACATATATTCAAATATTTTAAATAATTAATTCAGGTAATAAAAGAAAATAAGTAATTAGGTAGTACAAATATATTGCAAGGAGGATTTTATAGGATGCAGTTAGACTATGAAAAAACAGACGCTATTTTAGAAAATCATCACAGGAATAGTACGTCAATTATTACAATTATGCAAGATATTCAAAAGGAGTATAATTATTT
>MCHG01000350.1_pt1 | contig 15589 bp, 12 predicted proteins | sample 787351 | NCBI WGS metagenome assembly MCHG01 (sample SAMN05430296, study PRJNA330682) | permafrost metagenome | biome: Cold desert; feature: permafrost; material: soil; isolation source: enrichment culture inoculated with soil incubated with H2/CO2 at 20 degrees... ... | reverse complement strand
ATGGGCTATAATTACTGAGTTGTTATGGTCCATTTACCTTCTTGACATAGACAAGTTATTTTAATGCAACGCTAGTGATGCCCAATATATAACTCACCATAAGTAGAAAATCCAATAGTTGGTATATCACTAAATAATTCTCCATACTGCTTTACTGAATTGTTTTTCTCTAATTCAAATGTTCGTTTGATACAATGAAAGTTTATAATTCCTTCTATCCTACCAAATTCTTTAGTTTTCATTTCCAAAGCCTTTTTAGTGTCTTCAATAATATTAGTTGATTCCAGCAATCGTACTTCCATGCCTTCAAGTATATTGCAGTCAAATTTTATTTTTGTTCCTCTCTTTTCTCGAGGACTTCTGACTAAGATATCATTTTTGCCAATAACCAACCCTACAGGATGGGTCGTAAAATAGTTGGTTGCTTCTTCAACTGATACCCTCCCAACAGCCTCTGCATAAGCGGAAATTGCAGACTTGTTATTGAATTCAATTACTTCTCTAGTTTCTTCATTGACTTTATTAGCGACTAATACGTGGTTTAATGCTTTGAAACTTTGTGTTTTAATGATCCCAAATTCAGCATGAACGTTCATCTTTAGCAAAACAAGGACTGCAGCATCGGTATAGGCTTTGCCGTTTGCACAAACAAATGTTTTAGCATATTTGAGATCATCACCAGCAGACCCTCCAATAAAATAGATATTTGTCCTGTTGCCAATTTGATCCATTAACTTTTCTTCTTTCATACTCATACCGTCGATTAATACTATCCCCACATATCTTGTAGCTTCCATTGTATAAGAACTCTCACTAAAATATGTTTCAAATGAAGTAAATGCTGCTTCGACGCTTAGATTGTCCTTAATTTTTTCAATAAATTCTACTTTTGCGTCCGCAATAATATTTGAATTGAATGCCATTGCTACAACAGAGTTTTTTAAAAACTGTCCATTAACTATTTCACCAGCTGTAGAGCATCCCACTACAATACTGTCTTTAAAAGTTTCTTGCATTAAATTGCTCAGTTTGTTATGGTCAAAGATTGACGAAGCAAAGAATACTAATAGCTTTACGCCAAACCTTAATAACTGACCTTTAATGTCTGATACAACTTCTTTTTCAGTAGTTTCCGTTGAAAACACGGATTTTATATTACTTTTATCGTCTTCCTGTTCTTTCACATTTAATTGTTTTGCAATAGTTAGCAGCTTTTCAATAATTATAGGATCATCTGAAGAAGATGTATCAAATTTATTTGGATTAACTCCTTTTAGTATAAATTTAGATTTCGTCATTTCTGCAATTGCTGGATTACCCTTAGACCTTTCTTGAATGATTCTGTCAATTATTTCTTTTATTTTGCCAGCCAAGAGTAATCACTTCCTTATATCCAAAATACAATCGACCTCATAACTAGTGAGTCTTTTTCAATTTATATTTAGATCGCGGTAATAGTTACTAATCTTACTTTAGTAATATTCGACACAAACAGATAAATTACCTCTTAATCTTATATGCAGTCTAGGTTGTAAACCAAAAGAAAAAAGCCTTGAGGTACGTACAAGGCTTTTTTCTTTGTTGTTATTCTCGCATAATCTTTTCACTTTAAATGCAATTGCCTCTCAGGGCAACATCGTCTTATTACCATTGGGCAATCTTCCTAATTGACTGTTTTATTATAGCAAATCTATAGTGAATGGTGGAGGAGGTCACAAGGTGGAGTTAAGGCAATATCTTCTTGCAAGCTTTATTTCAGGAATGGTCCGCCGAGTCATTAACTTTTAGAGCTCCTCTCTTTACAATCCTAACCCCATCATCTGTTTTATTATTTTCTACAACACCTTCAACCTCGGGCTGCTCCCATGCGTTGCGATTTAATAGTTCTTTATTGTGTTTATTACTCATTGGATTACCTCCTCTTGTTTATAGTTTAATTCTAGATTTCCCTAATTAAATTATTATTACTCATATTAATAACAAGGGTTCAAGTGTCACCACGCCGTAATGAGTTTCCTAAGTCAAAAAACGACTGCAAACCTTTGGGATTATTTGATATTGAATCATTATTATCCTCCTTTAACGACTTTCACCGTCTAGTTAAGCGCCATGCGTGGCGCACCGCAGAAAAAGCCAAAAATTACACTTTATGGCTAATATGATGTTTGAAAGGATAGGGTCGTTCTAATTTATCTAATTTAAGTAGCAAAACTCCGCATATAATAAGCAATCCTCCAAGCAGTTGGCTGCTTGTCAGTGTTTCTCCTAGAATCAAACCAGCTAATACGATCGTTATTGCAGGTTCCATGGTACTTAAGATAGAAGCTCGGCTGGCTCCTAATAAGGATAGCCCTTTTTGATAACAAAAAAGAGGAATAACCGTACATAATATGGCTGTTCCAAAGCCTACGATCCACAGGGCCAACTGGGAGTGACCCGATAGAAAATAGGTAAGAAAGAGTCTACAGGCTGAACTGAACGCTTTTTTCAAGAACATCCATGAAACAACTGATGGGGTGAGAAAGCAAGCATTTTCTAAAGGACGGCAAAAGATATTACCTGAAGCATTTATTATTCTTCATGAAGAACTGATTAAGACGGTGTACACAGCAACTGACCTGAACCTGTACAAGGGATACCGACTTTCCGCCATTGATGGATCAACAGTGGAACTGCAAAATACTGAAGAATTGAGAAACGTGTTTGGTTATGCGGAAAATGGAAAAGCAGAAATATGGGAACGCCAAAAGATGACTCCTGTACAATACAGAAATCATCTTCTAGCAGCTTAGTTCTCTTTCAAATGTGTCCTTGACATAGGTACCAGATTATACAATATTCTCTTCCACTTTCTCTTCTTTCAGTACAAATCGTGTCAGTATTACTGCCGCAACAGTCCAAACAAAGACCAGGTTTAAGGATGCTCCGAGGGTATACCGAAGTGAAAAGCCCCACCAGTTCCAATCGGGGAAGTATACACCTATGGAAGCCGCCAGCGACATGCAGGTGATCAGTGCAACCCGGTTCCGGTTCTTTAACGAGGATGTTAAAGAAAGCACAAATGAAATGATTCCTGCCAGGATCAACTGGGTGACAAAATCGAACAGCAGCTTTCGCGGAATTGAATTCCAGGCGGGAGAGGATACGGCTATAAAGGCGTAGGTGCCTTCATCCGTATAGTACATTCCACCCTCTGTCTGGGACAGGATCACCTCCGATACCAGCTGTTTGTTGGGAAATGGTTTTACATCGGAAAACCCCCAGGGGAAAAGTTGTATAAACACCCCCAGTAAAAGCATAACAACTCCGCCAACAACAGCTCCCGTTATTATTTTCTTCATCGTGACTACCTCCCTGTAATATGATGATATGCATTCCCATCAGTTCTATATAGTACCAAAAATCCACTAAACAAAACAATCAATATTTCCACTTGCAAACTCACGGAAGGTTCGAGGTTTTTTCCCTGTAAGCTGGTAGAATTCGTCGGTTACCATCTTAGCAGTCCCCATTCTCGTCATGAAGTATAGGGCTACTGTTATATTTACATATTTTTTATCTAATCCCCTTTCTTTAATGTAGTAGCTTCTATACTTTAAGAAGCCAGGTTTTTTATATGTTATTTTCTTCCCAGTAACCTCACTTAAGATTGCAGCTATTTGGTAATAATCCATAGCTTCTGGTCCAGTGATAGTATGGGCTGTGTTTTTATGCTTTTCTGGTTCATGTAATAACGTTGCTATTGAAAATCCTATGTCTGCTGCATCAATAAAGCTCGTTTTGCTCTTGCCAGCTGGAATAAATATTTCATTTTTTTCTTTAATCTCTACGGAATGTATTCCTGATACATTCTGCATAAAAAAACCTGGTCTAATATGGGCATATGGCACACCTGCTTTCTCAATATATTTCTCAATCTTATGGTGAGGAGGTATGGTGTTTTTTTCAACACCCATTAAAGATAAAAATGAAACAAGTTTTATATTATGGGACTTCATAGAGTCAATAAATGGATATAAATCCTCGGGCTTTCCAAGATGTGGCGGTCTCATTAGAAACACGCGATCTACGCCTTTTAGTGCCTTATCAAATGTTTTTTCATCTGTAAAATCAAGTTTAGCAGCATCAACTTCATCACCAAATAAATTCTGAATTTTAGTGATGTCGATATCTCCCGCTACTACTTGCTCTCCTTTTTTTACTAACTCCCTTACCACATATTTACCTACATTACCTAATGCACCTGTTACTAATATCTTCATTGTCTTTTCTCCTCACTTAGTATTGTATTTGCCTTTTGAATAAGCTTAATAAATGATTTGAAGTCCTTAGCTCCCATCTTAGCTTCTAGTATTGCTATGGCTTTAAAGTACTCCTCATGTGCTGATGCAACTAATTCGTGTCCTTTCTCAGTAATAGAAACAATATAACTTCTTCCATCAGTAGCGAACGGTATCTTAACCAAATAATTTTTTCTAATCAGTTCATTAATCATAGTGGTGACAGAAGGCTTAGCAATTTGAAAAAAGTTGCTTATCATCAACGGAGTAACCGCTTCATTTTGCTTCTGTACATAAATAAGAACCCCCATCTCACTAGATCTAATGGGTAATCCTTTTTTTACATGCATTTGTAGCCTGCAGAACATAGCTATTTCTTCTGCTGCTAGGATGATCTTTTCCCGCATTATATTATCTCCTTTCTTGTATCTAGTTAGTTAGTTTAACTAACTATAATATACAATTTTAACTTTTTACCGTCAACTCTTTTATTGAATAACAATATTTTTAAAAATTGTTATCAATACTTGATTTAAGAGGGTTTGTGTTTATTCTTTAAAAAACTAAATATCCTGCTGAACATATATTTTTCCACTAGCTTTTTATACAATTATAACTATGGTTCACAACTTTTTTGAGAATGCTGAACTGACTCAAAATAAAAAGCAAAGTCGGCTTTTTAAATACTTCCTATCCACCCTCACACTGGAGGACTTGCACCGATAGTAAGCGCCCATGCTGGGCGCACCAAAAAGTACCCCAACACTTTAAATATAGTGTAGGGGTACTTTATTTAATTAATAATTTGCACACTGCTATTAATTCTAGATACTCAACAGCCAAGTAACTTTGTCCGAGCAAATAAATCTGGTGAAATCATTACTCAGTTTCCAATATCAGGTATAAGAGCTATCAGAGCCCTCGGTTCTCCAAATTCAAGAACGTCCCCTTTTTCAGTATATTCTCTACACTACATTATACTCCGTTAATTCATACCCGGGCTTTATTTCTGAGTAGCTGATCCGCTTTACATTTACCCCGAGTTGTGTTGAGAACCAGGATTCGGAGTCTAGTTTACCGTTTTGATCATATGCATTTATTTTATAGGTCCAAAACTCCCCCATACCTGTAGATATTTTTACGTAATCTACCACTATGTTATGTAACTCTACTGAAGTTATTTCGCCATTTGCGGTTGCAATCTTAAATTTATAGTCCCATTCATCATCTAGAGAATAGCTGCCAGGATAATTTAAGCATCTTCCGCAAGATGGTTCTACGACCCATTCTTTTGCTTTGATTGTTTCTGGTTTAGTCGGGTCTTGGGCGATTATATTGCCATAAAAAAATATATCGTTATTTACTTCTTGTATGAATGCAAAGTATACCATAGGTGGTGCCCCGACGATCCCTAATGAGTTAAGTAAGACCTCTTCTCCGCTTGGAGTCATTACTTTTATGTCTGTCATTTTTTCATAATAATAAATATCGGATGTCTGATTCCCGTCTAGAAGGATTTGCTTAAACACTAACTCCTCTCCACTTCTCAACCGTTTAGTAATACCTTTGGGTATATGATTTGCCATTTGCTGCCTCCTAAAAATTATTTATAAACTTTTCTATAGCTTTTAAGTTTTCTCTTATAGGTGTGCTATGGGAACATCTTTTTTCACAAAGCCCGCAGTCAGAACAGGCATCAACAATGCTGCCATTTAAATTGGCTTGATGGTTTTTTAAAATTTGTATAGCTATATCTTTCATACCATATTGATCATAGTACGCGTAAGTATTAAAAATCTTTGGTATCTCAATTTCGCTAGGGCAAGGCGTACAATATCCGCAACTACAACAAATAATCCTAGGATTTGCAGGATTAAATTGAGTTTGCTTAAAATATTTTTCTATATCATAGGTATCCTGTATATCCTGTTTATCAATCAGCATTTGTGCGTTACGAACAGTGTTTAAAAATTCTTCATCTTTTAATTGAAAAATTACTTGATCGAATAAATCTTGAGATAAAAAGTATCTTGACGCAAGTTCAGTTGCACTACACGCTTTTATGTTTGCAGTGGCATTTAATAGTTCATCGGGTAAAATATCACTACCTACATCTACAAGGCCACCTGCTACAATTGTAATCCCTTGTGCCTTTAGATCTTTTAGTAGTTCAATTTGATGAGGCATAGTTGGAATAAAGTAAATCATGATTGTATCAACAATATCTTTTGCGATTTCCATAACCTCTTTTGCATTCTGTAAATTATGTGGGTTGAAGATCATTCCAATATGATTTGTTTTACGTTCTTTTTTTGATTTTCTTGCGAATACTAATTGTTCTTGTAATAGCCCTGCATCAACGCAATCTGCGTAGAGATATAAACAATCAAGGTAGTCTGTTTGCAATCTTCCAAGAGATCTATCTAAACAAAAATCAAATGGGTTTTCTTCAGGCAACGTTACGTCAAAGTACGGAAAGTTGGTTGATAATTTAATATTTTCCCGCTCATTTTTGAGAACTTCTCCTAAAAATGCTTCACACTCACCTCCAACATATTGAGGCGATGTCGTAAAATTCCTGACGCCGTATGTATACGCCTGGTTGATCATTTTTTTAGCATTTTCCTGGTCAATCTCCATTACCCCTTTGTTGTAATAAAAAGGCAATGAGATTGTTGTTGCAGTAAGTTTATTTGTCATCCTTATCCTCCTATTTATTGTGATTGTATTTTTACTAAAACTAGCATTATAATTGAAATCTCTTTTAATCTTATAAAAATTCGTTTATTCCCTTTACTCCCCCCCTTTCCATTTTCAAATTAGTTATTCAAGTTAACTATTTTTGTATTTTTTTGGAGAGTAACCCAATTACACTCCAAAAATACTTTTCTTAATTATATTCTCTTAAAACAGCATTTGCTTTTTGTAATAATTCATATAACTTTTCGAAGTCCTCTAGTCCCATATTATCGCTTAAAAACGTAATAAGCTTTAGGTATTCACTTGCTGTCTCATTAACTACCGCTTCACCTTTTGCAGTTAGTTTTAAAAAGTAGCTGCGTTTGTCTGTTGCACATTGGACCTTTTCAAGATATCCCATATCCCTTAAAACGTTTATTTTTGAAGTTATGTTCGGTTTAGAGGTACACAAAAGTTCACTAAGTACGACAGCCGTGACTGGTTCCGTTGATTTTGCTGTAAAGATTAGAACCCCCATCTCACTATGACGGATCGGCAAATTCCGCTTGGCATATATGTACCTACGGCAAAACATTGAAATAGTTTCAGAAACATGATTGAATTTATTTTCCACATCACACCTCAATATGGTTAACTTGGTTAATTATAATTAAGCCATATACTCTACTATTTGTCAATAGCGGTAGATGTCAAGATAGTTGTCGCATTTAACCAAAACAACTTTATCACTGAATCGGTATAACGAGGCTGCTTTATTGTATCAAAACCTATCAATTGAGGTCTCTGAGAGTTGTCACCCTGACACACTGCGTAATGTCTTAGAAATCCTGAATGTCTATGCTTGACTTTGCTTTAGGTTCTCAGGTATATCTGGCATGTGGTGTCACGGACTTGAGACGAAGTATTAATGGATTAGCCATTATTGTGAAGCTTCAATTTAAGTAGATCCCTATTCCAGAGCCATGTTTGTATTTTGCAACCGTAGTCAAAGTCTCATCAAGATTCCCCAATTGGGATGGATCTGGTTTTTGGCTTTTTATGAAACGCTTAGATAAAGGGAGTTTAATTGGCCTATGAAGGCTAAAGAACTCACTCTGTGAAATACCCAATAATAAATCGCCTACAATCAACCGAAGTGCTCTCATCGCTAGGAAGTCATAAGAATCTGATCAAAGATTTTTTGCTTCTTCAGTACAACCAAATAGAGGGATGCCTTAGACAAGGCATCCCTCTATAGTGTCAAGGGGACGAGGTTAGTGACAACAATTTAGTGTTGCCACTAACCCCGTCCCCTTGACGCATGGGAAGATTTTCGGCATTGCTTCACCAGTTAATGCTTCTCGTTCTCTAGTTCCTTTTCATCCAGTGAACGGATAAACATCAAGTAGGTAAGTTGTTCTATAACGGTAATTGGATTAGAAATACCTCCAGCCCAAATATCTGACCATATTCTGTCTACCTTGTTGCGAATTTCTCCTGTTAGCACTGCTTTTGCTCCATTCTCTGTCTTAATAGTTCTGGGGCATTTATCTGTATTCGCTCTGTACTATACCCTTGAGTTAGATTATACCATTTCATGAAGACAAATTGTTGAAAGGCTTCTATATCCACTTTTATCAATAACACCTGCCCTCCAGCAGATGCCATGCCAAGTATATTGTTTTGAAGGATTATGTTAAGCAACGTGCTGTGGATCAGGCAGTCAATTCTTTACGAGAGAGGTCGAGAATGGTTCAGTCTTCAGATCTTCATTTTTGAACAGTGAGGTGCGCTTCAGCAGTGGAGGGACAGTTGATGACGAGGAATTTCCTCTGATCCTAGCTAATTGAACTGGATTACAGAAACAGTTAATGAGCAAATTATTTCTCTTCAATGTAATCCTCTAGATTTTCCCCAGGTAAAAGAATCAAATCTGCATTTTCAAAAATAATTTTATTGTAATAACAAACATCTTCTATATGTAGTTTTGCAACCTTATAAGCATGAGGGGCTTCAAGTGGTTTTCTACACAGTGATATCATCAAATTTGGTAAAGCAATGAAAATATGTTCTTTATAGCCATCTTTATTTGTGAATATAAAACTGGGATTGTTTGATGATATAAATTTTTGTGCATCATCAGTGATACAAAACAAAAAAGTCAGGTTCTTCTTATATAAACCTAGGATTTCATGAATCATGCCCTTTTCATTTAAAAAATCGTCGTAACTTTTCAGTAGCAAGGCATGTTTTACTTCATCATAAGCAGTACAATCCCCTGGATATAACTGTTCTTCTTTTGGTATTAGAATGTCACTTAGATCAAAAAGTTCTTTGGCAATCCAATTATATACCTGATTAAATTTTTCATTACTAAGACCTCTCCAATCAAACATAATAATATATCTCATTAATGTATCAGCATCATCTGAAGTTAAAAAAAGATTCTCGCCACTTTTAATTCTAACTAATTTGTCTGAAACGGTATCAATAATTGTTTTCCAATTATTTTCATACTGTTGATTCCATTGCTGTTCAATTTCATTATATATGTTTTGCTTTATTCTCTGATTGAGTACATTTCTGTCTTTCTTATTGACGATTTTGTTATTTGGATACCGAATAATCCATTGGTTAAAATTGATGAAACTTTGATTCTTTTCTTGTAGTGTTTCAATTAATCGACCATTGTACTCGATTTTATAATCTTTCAAAAAACCATAAAGGTACTCCAATGCTTGAGGACTAGCGTACAATGACCCCGCTTTAATTGAATGATAATAATCTACACCACAAATATTGTCGATATTGTGTGTATTAATACATCCAGTTTTTTTATCATAAACATAAATACTCTTATTCTTGAAGCACCAAGGTTTCATATATGTTCTTGGGATCAAATGATGATATTTCGCATCGCCGTTTTTCATGTATTCCCCTCTGCGCCCTTATTGATAGAATTAGATTCAATCTTTCCAAATCTCCACCATAAAAATCGTTTTATTCTTTGATATAAGCTTACCTTACGGTAGTAAACCCTATTTGCACTATCATAAGAAACTGCAAAATAAAAGTCTTTAATACCTTTATCACTCCATACTTTTGCATCAGTCCAGATACTAACCTCATCAGAAGGCATTAGAACTTTTGGTATTGTATTTGGCTCAGGAACAATGTGTATATGATGCTTTTCTTTTCTTGGTAATTTTAATCCCATACTGGTTATTTGAATTGGGATATTGCCAATATTTACAGCGGTAATATATAATCTATCTTCAGCAACTTTTATTGATTCTTCTGTAAAAAATGATTCTTGTAGCACATCACAAACTTTTGTTGTCACTTTAATTTTTGGTTTATTTTGACTTAGAGCTACTACAACTGCTCCAAAAGTAGCTAAAGCACCGAACCATTGACCTATTGAACCTACCGCTAACCAATTAATATCCATTTACACACTCTCACCCCTTATTGATCATTCCATTTCTCGAGCAATTTACATTCTCTTCCGTGAGAGTGCTTTCAAAAGCGCCATATTATTCTACTCTAACATTTCTACATTTCCCCCTTCATATCCTCCCACGATAGCAAAAATAATCCAAGAAAAAACACAAAAGCCAGACCTTGCGATCTGGCGATACAAATACAATATATTTCCCCGAACGCCTCTTACTATAAAAAGACTATATGCCTTCTCAAGCCCGCTCATACCAAGGCTTTCACTCAAGGCAGATATAGCACTATTATCGTCTCCACGTGCCTGGTCTGTGGGACCATATAGCCTGATAAAAACCTACAATAAAGTAACGCCAAGGTGCCTCGAACGCTTAAAAAAGATGCCACATGCCTTGATGAGACAAAGATGTAATCTTTGCAAAGCTCCGTTTTTACCAGAAAATACAGGGGTATTTATTTCTGTATGGAACAGGGCAAGGCATGAGTTGTTTCCTGTTTTACCATGTATTTATTAATCGGTATTCATCAAGACATTCCTGAAAAATAGTTTCCAGCCGCTGAGTCAGAACCTTCCTATACACAAAATTTTTGACATCTTTCCCCCCCTCTTTCTGATTTTTGAGCATAAAAAAACGGCGAGTCTGTAGGTTGTTAAGTCAACCTAAAACTTGCCGTCTGATTTAAAATATTACTTTTTCACTAATATCATTATCACAATTGAATTCATTGAGAGGGTGTCGCACTTCAGTTTACAATCTGCCATATTAAATTGCTAATAATTTTTTTTTCGCATCAGGTACATTGAATGATTTCTTGAATACATCTTCAATTATATTCGCAATGGCTTTTGAATCAGTGATATTCGTTGCTTTGTCCGCTATGGTTTTTACGACGTCTATGAATTGTGAAGACAACTTTGCTTCCATCATTCCTTTTACCCAGTTAATATCCGCCACACTTTTTTTGCCTAAATATACTTGTTCAAAAGCATATATTGTACCTTCGCCAAGAGCCGCCACAATACTACCTGCAATAATTGCGTTCACAACGCTTGCACCCAAGTTTATCCCTGGAATAGCTTTTAATGCATTTAATGCCGATCTTGCTGCCACACTAACGGTTCCAACTTCAACAATCGAATTTAAGAACCGCTTCGATTCTTCATTTTTACCGATTCCATATATTTGAGCAAGCGCATTAACCAAAGCTATTTCTATTGGCGTGAGTATTATGGCATCAGGGAACGCTATAGGGACTGCGCCAACCACAACTGCAGCTGTGGTTGACACTCCGGTTATTCCATGCGCCATAGCTCTCTTGCGATTGAGTTTGAATGTGGCAATATCTGTTTCGCCAGCCCTTATTCCTTCAGGCATCAATTCATTTGTCGCATCTATAAGTTCAGTAATACCTTCCGGTGCTGCATAAGCGTTATCATTCAACACATATGTAGATGCAACAACTGGTATTACTTTGCGTAAATTCTTTGAGTAGCGTTTTTGTTTCGCAAATGCGTTGTTTACCATTTCTATATTTTGTTCTCTTTCCGGCGCAGAATAGGACTTTGTAATAACAACAATCACAGGGACTGATTCCCACATTGATGTTGCTCTTGAAAGGTCTTTCAAGGTCTTCGGGAATAGTTTACTTGATGTTCCTTCTACACAAAACCAGATCACATTAATCTTATTATCTTCGTGTCCTTCTTTCGCACTATCCTTAGACCATTTTTTCACAGCACTAATTGCCTTAAATTCTTTTATAAAAGAAGGTTCAAATCCTACTGTGTCTACTATTCTAAAAGGTATCTTTTCGCTGTCATGTATAGCTAACTCTTTTGTAGTTCCCTTTGTACCCCATCCTGTCTCTGCCCTTTCTTCGCCAAGAACAGCATTAATCAAAGTTGATTTGCCAACTCCCGAATTCCCAATAACTAATACATTTCCTCGTTCCATAGTGTGTTATCCCCTTCTTCTCATTCTTAGTTTTGAACAGTCACATTCTTCTCTAATATAAGCTTTGTAAATTCTGCGAGACATATCTCACATACGATACAAATTTTTCATTAAATTTGCTATGTCATCTATATTTTCGCCCTTTTTGAGGGGTCTAAAACCACTATATGTTGAATTAGCAATAACTCCTCGCCGAGAATCATCGGCTCATTCGCCAGCCATTCTTGAAGATGCGCTTCGCTCCTTGAATCCGAGTTCATAAAAAGTCATCTCTTTGATTTCCGACACCCTGTTCATTTCTCTGTTGATAAGATACATTCCAGACCTCCGTCCTCCGCAGACTAGACCATACATAAATATGTCCTACTGATTAACCCTGCATATCATTATTCTAACTCGTCACTGGGACAAAAAAAATGTTTAACATCAAAGCGTATATTCTACAGCTAATGATGAGTCTTGAAGCATTCAATAAGTATCCTTATAGGATTCCACTTATTTCCTCAAATTCCTTCTGAGCGTGACCAGTCTATACTATTTAACGATTCCTATACTTTTTAACGAAAGGTAGTAAACTCCCCCAAGGGGGTGCATCTTTTAATTATTGGGGTCCAAATAGCTAAACAGCACCGCTTAAAACGATGCAAAAATATCCTCAAAACGCTGAAAAGCCCAGCATTGCTGGGCTTTCAATTGTATCAATTATTGAGTTATGTTATGGTGGAGGCGAGGGTGTTTGAACCCCAAGGTATGGAAATACATCTTACATTTTTGCATTAATAGCCCTTATATCCCTCACTGATCACAACGTGCCATTTCATTAAAGCATTCCCCAAAACACTTACAATGAAGTAACACCAACGTGCCCGGTCTCTGTGACATAATTTCTATTTATTCCAAAAGAATCGCTAAAGTCATGCCAGATCAACTGCTTCAATACATCTCATTCCTAAGATAACCCCAATAATTATTATTGAGCCAAGCTGTAAAGTTACTTATTTAGTTTCCGTACTAGCTTGCTACCCCGAACAAAGTATCACCTTACTGGTTTTTCTCAATTTTCTTTTCTCTATCTTGAACCCAAAGTTCATATCGCAGGAGAGTATAATCAATCAATCGTAGAATAAACTCTTGTTCCCTAGCACCAATAAATGAGAAACCTTTTCTATTATCAAATGTACCTAAATACACTTTCCCATCAACAAGCAATTGGGGGCAATACCTTGCAACATAATCTAAAGTTGATTGATTGGTTCTTCTGGAACGTCTACCATCGTGAGTTATTGTAAAGATATTGTTATTTTTTTTAACATCACGATCTAATAATAGGTTTAGCATGTGAACGGCTTGTCCCCTATGCTCAACTGCAGTATGTATGTTAGAGGTACCTTTTAAATTCCCGTATTTTGGATCATTTATAGTTTTCAAATGTGCCGTTACAGCTAAATACACATTATGAGTATTACCATTTCGGTCTACAACCTCTAGCCACCTGTAGTTTAAATCAAATCTACTCCCTGAAGGATCCCCGCTTGTTCTGTATGTCAAGCCATGGTCAATCACAATAGTACATAATAGTCCTGACGTTTGACTTGGAATTTTTTCAGCAGGATCCACCAAGCAATAATGAATATTTAAGGCTAGAACCTTTGTTTCTATGGCAGAATCTACCCCAATTGTAAAGTTATAGAGGCCGTTTTCCAAATATTCCGGCGTTTCAAGCAAGGCCCTTTCAGGTCGTTCCCATTGTTCAGGCAAAGTGGCGGCAGTTGTTTTGTTAATGTTTTGATGCATCCCCTGGAAATCTGGCAATTTTGAGCATGAGATAAATTCATTATCTATACTAGTGCTACAGTAAATCAAACTGTCATTTCCATTGGTAATCATCAAATAGTTCGCTGGCGAGTAGAAATTATATCTCAGTACCTGCTCAATTGGCTCACCCACAACAGATACTTTTGGTTCCTTACACTCAACAATTAATAAATTCTTTCTTACGCCATTTTCTAAGTAGAAAACAAGTATGTCAATTCTGTCCCTCAGGCTCTTATCCAAATGGTTTAAAGATTCTTCTATTAATATGTTATCTTTTGGAGTTTTCAAATGGTTCATTAGATATTGGATGGTTTTTTGCCTAATTTCTTCTTCAGGGGTCTTAAGAATAGGTTTCCGTCTGATTGGATCTAAATAATAGGTTTTGCCGTTTATAACTTGTTCCTTTGGCAAAGACATCAGAACAATTGGCAGATAGCAAGTATCCTCCGACATACTTATTACGTGTTTATCAATTCTGTATCTCTTAACTCTTGGTGCATTGGGTAAATACTTTTTTATAAGCTCCATCATATCCTGTTTTGTTGATAAATACTCTTCATCTTTAATTTTGTTATATAGATCATAAGCGGCCATCATATGTCCTTTATTGAAACACAGATCTGCTAAACTTACTCTTATTAAATCACTGGGTTTCGCTTCCATAAGTTCGTTAAAAAAAGCTATAGCTTGTTCACAATCAACTGAGTAATATAACGATATAGCATATGAGAGTTTATTCTCGTAACTGGGATTTGTTTCAAATTTCAGCTTATTGTATTTAACCTCAAGCTCTGACTGTCCCAAATATTGATAAGAATTGGCTAACAAGCCGTAAACATCCTGGTTCCGCCCATATTTCTCAATGATTCTTAGACACATTTTTATTACTCTGAAGCATTCTACTGGTGCCAACCCATCGGCATTATATATGGAATTGCATTTTTCGATACACTGTCGGGCATTACTGACTTCTGGTATTGTCGTGTTTTTTAATACTTCATCAATGACAAGATTTATTTTTTCATCAGAATATGATGTAATAAAATCTATAATATTTTCAGTTTCCGTTTCTATTGGTATCATAAAATCATTAAACTTGAGCGTAATATATATTTCAACTTCTATTGGCAGTAAAACTGCATTAGTTGCTTTGGCTCTTAAGTTATAATCTCTTGTCATTGGGGTTATTGTTTGACTGTATTTATAAATTTCAGCCTCCTTGTACCAACCTTCGAGCAATGTTCCTTTAGGTGTATCTGTAAAAAAAACAATCGTAACATCTTTTAGAATGTTAACGTCAAGATTGAAAAATTTTTTTATATCAAATCACTAGCGTTGCATTAAAATAACTTGTCTATGTCAAGAAGGTAAATGGACCATAACAACTCAGTAATTATAGCCCAT
>MCHG01000349.1_pt1 | contig 15595 bp, 20 predicted proteins | sample 787351 | NCBI WGS metagenome assembly MCHG01 (sample SAMN05430296, study PRJNA330682) | permafrost metagenome | biome: Cold desert; feature: permafrost; material: soil; isolation source: enrichment culture inoculated with soil incubated with H2/CO2 at 20 degrees... ... | reverse complement strand
TCCATTAATTGGTTGGTGTCAGTAACCTAGTTGATGTAAGTCACCTATCTGAAGTATCGGCTTTCCTCTTGTGGGATATAATAGCCAATTAGTCCCCCCGTGGGTAGAATCCCAGGAAGTGGTGTAAAAGTGAGGTCTTAGGGGATCGGTTTCCGAAGGTCGTGAAGTTACTTATGGACGCCGAAGAGGAGATCTTGGCCTTCTATGATTTCCCGAAAGAACACTGGCGGCAAATCTACTCCACCAATCCACTGGAGCGCCTAAACAAGGAGCTGAAGAGACGCAGCCAAGTGGTGGGGATATTCCCTAACCGGGGAGTGGTAATCCGCCTGTTTGGAGCACTATTGGCCGAGCAGAACGACGAGTGGCTAGTAGAACGTCATTACTTCAGTGAGGTGTCCATGCACAAGCTGGGAGAGCAAGCGGCGACCCAGAGTAGTGAGCTGGCCATAGCCTAAGATGCCAAACCAGACAAGCACCGGCGGCTATTTACACCACTTGACGGGACACAACCAAGAGAAGAGATAGGATGAGATGTTATCCCCCCTACACATACTCTACACACTAACATACAGCACAGCAACAGGCGGGATGACAGGGCAGCGCTACTAAGGGCTTCACTCTTCGACTGGTGGCCCCCCCATTATGCCCAGTGCATTAGCACCTCCGCATCATCTTAGCGCCGGCCGAGCCATCCCTTAACTACTCAACATAAAGTGAGCCCCTAGAATGCCCCAGGACGCGCGGCAAGGCAGCAAGCAGACAACTCTCAGCTACTTAACTCAACCGCGTGTACTACACCCGATTATACACGACGAATACACACCCTGCCGGCAGCCTCCGCAGTGATCGACAACAAACCCTGAATGAACTGCAATGCATAACTAGAAACGTTCGCGGTTTCCAGCTTTCACCATCTCCGGCCGGAGCTGCTAACTAAGACACACCTCAATAACTTGACCGTCCCTGTACAAACCCGTTCCCCTTTGTACAAATTGCCTTGAAATTGGCCTTAAAACCTATTGTGTCTTATGTTGTCATGTGTTATCATAAGACATGGGAGGACACACTATGAAAGCAGTAGCATACGTGAGAGTCAGCACACTAGAACAAGCAAGGGAAGGCGTGAGCCTTGACGCTCAAACCGAACGCCTTGAGGCCTACTGCAAGATGCAGGACCTCGAACTGGTAGCGATGATACGCGAGGAGGCCGTTAGCGGCTCGGTGCCACTAGATAAACGGCCGGGCGGGCAAGAACTATTGAGGCTAGTCAAGACCAAGCAGATAGAGCACATTGTCGCCTTGAAGCTAGACCGCCTCTTTCGCAATACCGAGGACTGTCTAAAACAGACAAGCGCCTGGGACAAGGCCGGCATTGCCCTCCACCTTATAGACATGGGCGGGCAAACGATCAACACAGCCAGCGCAATCGGCAGGATGTTCTTGACCATGACTGCGGCATTTGCACAGTTGGAACGTGACCTAATCCGAGAGCGTACCCGGGCGGCTCTCCAGTACAAGAAGAAGCACCTCGAAAACTACGGCACGCTGCCCTACGGCTACCAGTGCGTTGAGGGCGGCCTGGTACTCGACATGAAGGAGCAGGAAGTCATTAGCCTTATGAAGCAATGGCGCCGGGATGATTGGAGTTTGCGAGAAATCGCCAATGATCTGAATGACAGGGCGGTTGAGACGAAGCGGGGCGGGAAGTGGTTCGCCTCGACCGTTCGTTATGTGCTAGCCAATAAAATCCATGAGGAGGCCGCTTAATGCCCTACCTAACCCCAGCGGAGGCCGCAGACGAACTCCGTGTCACTCGTCGAACACTGTACCGGTGGATTCAGTCCGGCCGACTCAAAGCGTACAAGGCCGGCGACAAGTGGCTAGTTGACCCGGAGGATATCAAGGCGTTCCTGATATCGGGAACCAATCAAGAGAAGGAGATTGACCTATGCAAGACGCAAACGCAGTAAAGGACCGCTTACACCGCCTGGTCGACGAGCTGCCGCCAACGGAAGCGTCGGCCGCCGAACGATACCTAGAATTCCTCAAAGACCGGGCAGAACATCCGGTACTGAGGGCAATCCACAACGCCCAGGTTGACGACGAGGAATTGACCGAAGACGAGATCGAGCAGATCCGCGAGGGCGAGGAAGACATAGCTAAGGGAAACGTCGTCAGCTTGGAAGAGCTCAAGCGAGAGTTGGGGCTATGAAACCATTCGCCATCGAGTTCGCCGCCAGTGCCATAAAAGACATGAAACGTCTTGACCATCACGTAGCCGGGCGAATCGCCGAGGGAATAAGTCGCTTTGCCACAACAGGCGAAGGGGACGTCAAGAAGCTAAAAGGCCAGGTTAACCTACGACTAAGGGTAGGAGATTGGAGGGTTATATTCACAATTGACGAAGACGCGGAAACCATGAAAGTAAGCAGCGTTCTACACCGTCGCGAAGCCTATCGCAACTAGGAACCGACCAATGGGACACTTTGAGACACATAAAAGAGCCGGCGAAGTGCTACGAACACTCACCGGCACATGCAAAAGGAGCCAAGCCGTGACACCAGTTACACCGTCCAGTATAACCGAAAATCTTCGCAGTTTTAACCACTTCCTAGCATACGCACCAGCAGCCAAACTGGAGAAGGCCCTGAGGCCTGCAATTGAGACACACCCCGCCAGCCGAGCTAAGCCAGATATTCGAGGACCTAATAGCCGAACGAGCGAGCGCAGAGATGCCACCAACCTGCTAGACTAGATACCGGCAACCGAATAGCACCAACCAGAAGGGCGCCGACCAAGCGCCCTTCTTCTGAGGAAGGTGCCGGGGTATAGAGGCCTCGAACTAAGAACAAGGCAGAAGCTAGACGACTAGTTAGTCCAGTCGGGAATGGAGTTCAGGACTGCGACCTCGGGGGTTGCCAGCACCCATGAGGTCCCATCGGCATTCTCTATCTTCACATTAGACCCTATGTTGGTGCTGATCTCGCTGCTGAACACTATCCTCTTCATATCGGGAGAATACCCGCTGCCGAAATCCTTGTCACCGGACAGTTTGGTCTGGCCGCCGCCCTGACCGTCCATTCTCCAGATCTGCGCGATATTATTGTCGTCGACCGTGTTGAACAGGATCGAATTACCCTTCCAATCCGTCGGCTTCGAGTCAATGCCGGGTCGGTTGGTGAGCCTGAGCTGGTCGGTCCCACCATGGTTCATCGTGTAGACCTCAAACTGGCCATCTTTGTCCGTAGCGAAAGCTACCTTATTGCTGTCCGGTGATACTCTCGGCTGAGCCTCTTTGGCTGGCGTATTAGTGACCTGCGATACCTCACCACCGGTAGCGTTCATCTGCCATATGTCCCCATCACCCACGTAGTATATGCGGGAGGCATCGGCGTTCCATTCCGGATCGGATTCCTGAATACCAGGCGTTACCGTCAGCCGCTGCTGGTTGGAGCCGTCGGCATTCATCGTGTAGACCTCTTGGTTGCCGTCCCGATCGGAAACAAAAACGATCTTCTGGTTATCTCCGGACCAACGGGGAGAAACGTTGTTTCCCGCACTCGTAAGCTGCTTTAGCTCGAAGCTGTTAGTCAACATAGAGAACAACTGCGACTTGCCATCTCTCATCGACTGGAACACGATTCGCTCCGGAGCAACCGGGCCACCGCCGTATCGCCAGCGCAGGTAGTGCTGGCCAACGTTGCCCATCTCCACCTGCCATCCGGCCGGGTTGCTGGGTGTATAGGTTAGGGCCCGGCGCTCGTACAACTGCACCAAGACGTCCTTCTCGACTCCGTTCACCTTCGCCTTCACCCAGTAGGCTTCGGTGATCGGCAGGCCGGCCAGGAAGATCGGGTTGATAACTTGCTGCTGCACCAGACGGTCGCCATCCCAAACGGCGCCGGATTGGTTTAAGAAATCGTACATCTTGTTCGGGATATTGTGCTTTAGGTTGGGATCGTAGCTCGCATACACCACAGATGGATCCGGAGAACTGATCTTGGTAACGTCGCCGCTGATATCGATCGCATCGTTCACCGGAGTGCCGATTCTGGATTGCACAGAGTTATCGTTGTTCAGGGATGCTACCCCTCTAAATGAAGAGTATGTCGGGCAGTTGGGATTGACATCGGCCGGATCACCGGCCACAGCCTGTAGGCTGGGTGATTTGGCCAGGAACGAATTATTACCTTTTTGCAGCCGGCCACCGACCATCTCACGAACGAGCAGTCCGTTGGTCACAAAGAACAGGTTGGAGCGATCGCCGTTCGGGTCGTTCACTTCCATTCTAGACTTATCGAAGTACTGTACGGTCCGCTGTCCGCCGGGTGAATCGGCATAAAGCTCGACCGAAGGACTGGCCGGTAGTGTGTTCGGACCCCACATGTAGCTCCTGGCTACTCCCAATTGATCCACCGGTTTGTCGGTCCGCTCCCAAACAATCTTGAAGTTCGGGTCGTTGAATCCCACGGGCGCCGCCGCGGCAGGTGTCGTGAGCATGGTGGGCATCACCAATACTACAGCCAATGTTAGGGTTGCCGCAAAACGCAAGAAACGCATTACATCTTCCTCCTTAGTTTGATTGCCACACCATCGCGGCAAGAGAACAGCCACCGGGAATAGCAGGTTTCGTGCGATGGTAAGAGAGAGTTTCGGCTCCTCCAATGCCGGGCGTATTGTGAAACCCGAAAAAAGTGAAGGTCTTCACTTTTACAAACGAATGAGAAGCAAAACGGTTTTGCCTGGCAGACCGTGAAAGGAACGGTGGACATAAAAAGCCTCCTCCCGGGAAGGAAAGAGGCTTTTTATCCGAGCAAACGGGCCGATTATTCTATTACTGCCGGCCGCTTCTTGGTGTCACCTAAGCGAGTGTAAACCTGAGTCGTGGTGATGCTGGCATGACCGAGGATCTTTTGCACCGACAAAATATCCAATCCGCCGTTAAGCTTATGGCTGGAAAAGGAATGGCGAAGCGTCTGCGGGGTGATATCGCCAATCCCGGCGTCCTCGGCATATCCTTTTAGAATCAGCCAGAGTCCCTGTCTTGTCAGGCGCTGGCCCCGCGCCCTAAGCAGTGCACGCACAGTCCGGGGAAATCGACATCAATGACACCAAGAGCGACTAACTCGCTAACCCGGACGCCGGTGGCGTACAGCAATTCCAGCATTGCCTTATCCCGTAGCGCTTCCGGGCCGGAGGACCTGGTCGGTCCGGCGAGCAAACTGGCGATTCCCTCAATGGTGACGGTCTTCGGGAGGTACTTACTCACCTTCGGAGAATCAAGGCCTTGTATCGGGTTTTCTTTCTTCCACCCCTCGGCCGCCAGAAAATGGAAGAAGGACTTCACCGCGGTGGTCTTACGGGCAACCGTGGAGGTAGCGTACTCCCTGCTCTTGAGCGCGAGGATGAAGCTAATGATATGATCGCGGCTAATCCGGGAAAGATCGTCTACCTGGAACTGCTTATTAGAATAGTCGGCGAACTGCGTCAGATCATTCCGGTAAGCGGCGATGGTGTTCGCCGAGAAGCCCTTCTCGCTTAAAAGAAAGGCAAGGAAATCCGCCACAGTCTTATCCATACAGCTATCTCCTTGTGCAGTGAACGGTGGCCGAAGCAATGAATTCTTGAATTAAACGGTGCGCATAACTGACGCAATAGAGTGAACATTGGTCGACACGCTATTGCGCCGGAAACCCATTATATGATAAGCTGACTCATTAGTTGCCAGAGCACAACATTCAGCTCCACTAAGGAGGCAGGCCGATGAAAAACAGTTTTGCTGTCTCAGAGCTCCTAGATATTCCATACAGGACCTTGATGCGTTGGACTGAGGAAGGACTTCTCCACCCACTACAAGCCGGCATGGGCCGAGGCCGAGACCGCGGTACTAGATGGGCCGAGAAGGATATCCGGGAAGCATCTATCCTCAATAACCTTCGCCGCGCTGGCTTCTCGATGCCGAGACTTCGCAAGGCGATTGACTACTTACGCAGCATCGGGCACAACCCAATGAGCACCGGAGAGTTTATCGTAATCAAGACCAGTGACGGGGAGCCTAAAGACATTATCAAATTTTGTGATACGGGCGAGGCCATACGCATTCTAAGAGATCCTGGACAATTGGTTTTACCACTGTGGACACCAGAAACCACCCAGATGGAGGAGGAGAAAGCTGGATAGTTCAGCGCCTCGGACGCTGAGAAGGAGAGCACTATATGGAGCCAGGCAACGCTGAAGCGATCGTAATCGGACTCATTGTCTTAATCTATCTCTCTATTCTTATTATCCCAATATGGATCACAGTAGTAATCCTAGGACGTACGAAGCGCACAGAGGCAATGGTTCAAGCGCAAGGGCTAGCAATCAATAAGATCGTCACGGGGATGATCTCGAACGGAGCAATACCAGCGCCTAAGCCAGCAGAGAAGCAAGAGAGGCACTGGGAGCAGCGCCGCCTATGTCCGAATGGGCACAAGGTTAGGGATAACGAAACGTGGTGTGCTGAATGCGGGCAAGTTGCAGTGTAACCTTATGGGTCAGCGGTTTGAATTGAGGTAATAGACAGAGCAACGTAGAAACCAACCGAAGAGGTCGCCTTATGGACCATGACATCTTAATAGTGGTAATAACCTACGTTGCTATTCTTATTGCTAGTCTAATCGTCCCAATCTGGATTACAGTAGTCATTCTAGGTCGTACTAAGCGCACAGAGGCTATGGTACAACAGCAAGGAGTTATAGTAGGTCGGATATACGCAGCTTTGAAGGCGAAGGGGACAATACAGCCAGAATTACCAGAGGAGAAGAACTGGAGTCAGCGGCGTGTATGTTTCTACGGACACAAGATAAAAGACAACGAAAAGTGGTGTGCCGAATGTGGGCTACGACCCTTCAAGAACCCGACAGCATGACAAGGAGTAAGCCAATAAGTGATTAACAGGCCCTGTTTGACAGGGGGTACTTTTGTTGTTTAAGGTGTTAATAACCGAATAGCAAAGATCCGAGGCTTAGCTTTGCTGGCAGACCTCGGATCTCAATGGTGGCTTATTCAGCCGTTTATTCTATTACCAAGACAATAGTACGCTGAGCGCGTGCACGTTGTCAATACCCATATAGAACAAACGTGCCTCCAACTGAGCCACCGACACAGGCGGCTTAGTTTTTATTTTCAGGAGGTACGCAATGACCCACAACCCCATCAGGGTACTCCGCAACAGGCTCGGTATTACCCGAGCGCAACTGGCAAAGGAACTCCGCTGTAGCTATCACGATTTAACTACGGCCGAGCTTGGTTATGAGAAGAAGATGCGCCAGCAGATAGCCAAGTCAATGGCAGCGATGTCGGGCTCATCTCCAGACGAAGTTAACCGCCAATACGAAGCATGGCGCGCAGAACAAGCGACTAGGCAAACGTCGGCAGCCGCCGACGAGGAGGCCTAGCAGTGGCCCTAAACCCCTCCCCGCAAATACCCCCCACAGTAATAGACGGCAACGGTCATGACCCCTATGATCCAGAGGCCGTGAGACAAGCCATAAGCAAACTAGCGCCACAGGACCAGGCTGCTATCAATAAAGCACTGAGCTCAGCCTTCACCACCGACAAGGTAGAGAGACCGAAGCCCATTGGGTCCAAGCTTTCAACAGAAGAGGCCAAGAAGGTTAAAGGGATCGCCGATGAGATAGACGATCCGGATGTCTATGATAAGACTCTTCGGGACCAGATCCTTGATACGTTGTTGGGCACTTCAGAGAAGCCAAAGCGGCCGGCTGCTGTGGAGTCTATTTCGCTAGCCTTGACAATGATGATATATTAGTCGCAATTCAATGACACAAATATATAGACTATATAGTATAATCGAGTGTAGGCATGTGGGTACTGACTTACTTTGAAACGTCGTCAGGGCGCGAACCAGTCAGAGAGTACATAGAAGACCTGCCTCCAAAAGAACGGGTACGGGTAACCGATACCCTCGAGCTGTTGGAGGAATACGGCACTAGACTGGTTCTCCCGCATGCGAGGCAGATCGATGGGCCATTATGGGAATTGCGCATACAAGGACCGCGAAAGCACCGCATATTCTATTTTGCTGATTCGGGGCAGCGCTTTGTACTGCTCCATGCTTTCACCAAGAAGACACCACAGACACCGGATAGAGAGATTGAGACGGCGAAGCAGCGAAGGGCTGTGTACCTAGGGAGGATCGGGCAATGAATTTTAGGGATCATATAGCCGAGATGGAAGCAAAAGATCCCGCTTTCCGGGAGGCGCGTGAGAGATCGCGCCCGCAGTTTGGATTCCGGAAAGCGCTCATTGGCGCCCGGCTCAATGCCGGCCTTACTCAGAAACAGCTAGCTGATCGCATGGGTGCTACTCAACCGACGATCGCCCGTCTGGAAAGCGGTCTAAGTACCCCCAGCCTAGGGACATTGCACCGGCTGGCAGATGCGCTTGGTGTTGACTTCACTATCAACCCGCGGCCATCCGATAACCAAGAGGAACGCCCGGCAAGCACCGTTTTTGTTGGCCTTACTGCAAAACAAGCTGAGCGAATAACCGACGTTCCCGAGAGGACGTTGCATTACTGGGCTAATACAGGCTTCATTACCAGAAGTGCCGGTCCGAGCAGCAGCTCCGGGAAGCGTCGACTTTACGCATTCCAAGACCTAGTAGCACTCAAGGTGGCGAAGGTCCTAAGAGATCAGGGCATACCACTGCAAGGCTTGAGGAAAGTAGTGCAACTGTTGCATGAACGTGGAGACCACGTGCCCTTCACAGGAAGATGCATCTTCAGTAATGGCTTTGACGTCTTTGAGCGCTCTGATGAGGAAGTTATAAGTCTACTTAAACAGCCGAGGCAGCGTATTTTCGTGTGGCTTCTCGACCTCGGAGAGATTGAGCACGAGCTCCAAGAGGCTATGGCGGCATGATGGCTGCCGGTAAAAGCATTGACTATTAACCGGAGTTGAATGCCCGCTTAGTATAAAAATCGGAAGTAGAAGGTGTGCGGAAATTAGTACTTGTGTCCTATCGCCATATAGGACCCCGTGGATTAAAATACACTTATACACGACGTCTATACGGTATAATGCAGCGGGAAGTGAATAGCAAGACGCCACCGAATTAAACCTTTGGCCGGGTCCTCGGTGGCGTCACATGGGTTTTGCCGTGTCATATTTTTGTTGACACCGTAAGCATATACAAGATGTTAATAGCTGTCAACAGGTGAAGAGTAGTCAATTTGGGTCACCCGGCCACCCAGCCGTGTGATCCTTTTTTATTTACTGGAGGCAACGCTGCAAGATGCGAGTCAATCCACAATGGTGCGCACGGGGTATTGACACATATGTTCTAAATGCGGTACCTTTCAAGTACTCCTCTGTGTTGTTACGAACTACCCGCAGGGGAGCGCGCTGGATTAAGTGCGAAAAGCGAATACCGCGAAAAGCTGAGCAGCAGATGCAGGCGACAACCCCCCACCCATTACGGGAAGGTTGTCGCCTTTTTTATTTTCCGGCGAAAGGAGAGACAGAAATGGCAGAAAGGATAGGCCGAACCGATCGTCCATTCAACATCAGATTGAGCAATGATGACCGCCTGCGGCTCGACAACCTTGCAATTAATCTTCAAGTCGATCGTTCGGATGTGATCAGGACATTGATCCGGTCTGCAAGGATTACGGCGCCAAGCATCGACGTGGCCCTAGAAAAATTCAGGGAGGTATGAAATGAGGGCAAAGAAAAAGCCCGGCAGTGTTTGCAGCACTGGAGCGGGCGGGGCTGGAACACTGAGCAGGGCAACTCAGCTACTAAATAGTATATCACCTTCGTCAACCGCTGAGCACGCGCCCCATCGATTTTTTCATTGGTCTTTTCAAGATGCCGAGCGGGAGTACCTGCGCCTGCCGCTCCTTACCACCACACAAGCAAACAATCTGCAAGGAGGCACAGTCGGTGAGCGAACAGCGCAACGCGGCAACTTCTCAGATATCAATTAACCCGGCGCTCGCCGAGCTTGCGGGTGTGCCCCAGTGGGTAGCCTACCGAATGGAAAAACGCGACGGTAAGGATACCAAAATACCTTACAACCCCAACAAGCCGAGCCAAAAGGCAAAGGCCGATGATCTAAATACATGGGGTAGTTACCCGCAGGCTCGAACTTGCCAGCGCCAAAACAAAATGACGGGAGTCGGCTTTGAGGTTAGCGCCTCAGACCCTTTCGTCGGCGTGGATCTAGACCATTGCATGAGCGGCGGCAAGATAGAGCAATGGGCTCAAGCGATCGTCGAGCAACTCAACTCTTATACAGAGGTCACCCCGAGCGGTGAAGGCCTCCGGATATGGGTGAAGGGCAAGTTGCCGGTAGGGGGTAGGCATAAAGGCCAGATCGAAATGTACGACTCCGGCCGGTTCTTTACGTTTACCGGCCACCACCTCGAAGGAACACCAAAAACCATAGAGGAGCGCCAGGCCGAACTCGAGGCATTGCACGCTAAAGTATGGCCGGAACCAAAGCCGACTATTATGCCACCACCGGCACCGACTCCTTTAGATTTGCCCGATACTGAGCTAATACAACGGGCAATAGCCGCTAAGAATGGCGCGGTATTTAGCCGGCTGTGGAGCGGCGATACCTCCGGATACCCTTCACACTCGGAAGCAGATCAAGCCTTTTGCAATTATCTTGCCTTCTGGACAGCCAATGACCCGGCCAGAATAGACCGGCTATTTAGACAAAGTGGACTCTACCGCGAGAAGTGGGAACGCAAGGACTATCGCGAGGGAACGATCAGTAATGCAGTCGCCAACTCAAGGGAAACCTACTCGCCGAGCGAAGGCGGGCCGCGCTTACTCATAAAGAGCAACGCGGACAAAGCGGCGCTGGCGAGCTCACTAGTTCCAAATGTACCGGCAGTCACCTCCGGCTTTAATACTACCGACCTGGGCAATGCCGAGCGCCTCGCCGCAATTTACGGCACCGACATAAGGTACTGCTACAGTTGGAATAAATGGGTTACATGGGATACATCGAGGTGGATCCAAGACGACGCCGGCAAGATAGAGGCAATGGCAAAACAGGCAGCAAGGTCAATTTATACTGAGGCCAGCAATGAAGTTAACGACTCTCGCCGCAAGGATCTAGCACGTCACGCGCTTCGATCCGAGAGCGATCAGCGAATAAGGGCAATGGTAAACCTCGCGAAGAGCGAGCATGATATTCCCGTTTTGCCCCGGCAGTTTGACCAGGATCCTTGGCTACTGAATGTCATAAACGGAACATTAGACCTCAAGACCGGCATGATCTTGCCCCACAGCAGGGGGCACTTAATAACCAAATTGGCGCCGGTGGTATATGACCCTACTGCCGAAAGTGAACTATGGCAACGGTTCCTAAAGGACGCAACTGGTAACAACCCAGACCTAATAGGCTTCTTACAGCGAGCCGCCGGCTATGCCCTAACTGGTGACACCCGCGAGGAAGTGCTGTTCTTTGTACACGGCCCTGCGGCTGCAGGTAAGAGCACCTTCCTTGAGGCGATTAAGGCCATGCTAGGTGACTATGCTGCCACCGCAAACTTTGATACCTTCCTATGGAGGCGAGATGTAGGCTCAGCTCGCAATGATATAGCCCGGCTTGCCAGCGCCCGGCTTGTCTCGTCGATCGAAGTTGATGAAGGCAAGAAGCTCGCTGAGGGAGTAGTGAAAGCAATCACCGGCCGGGACACTATAACGGCAAGATTCCTATACCGCGAGGAGTTTGAATTTAATCCAAGCTTTAAGCTCTTCCTTGCCGCCAATCACGCGCCAAAAGTCTCGGATGATGATGATGCAATGTGGCGCCGTATTCTCCGAATACCCTTTGAGCATGTGGTTCCCAAAGACCAGAGAGATCCGACCCTAAAGGCTGCACTGAAAGACCCGGCGATATCCGGCGCCGCTATTCTGAACTGGGCCATAGCGGGCTGTCTTGAGTGGCAGCGCATAGGCCTGGGCGTGCCTCCAGTAGTAGAACAGGCCACCGAAGCATACCGGTTAGACATGGATCCCCTCGCGGAGTTCTTTGGCGATTGCTGTCAATTCAGTGCAAATACATGGACCGCGACAGCCGACATTAGGAAGGCCTACCAAGAATGGGTAAAGGACGCTGGTGAGCGCGATAGCATGCCGCAAAAGGAATTTACCGAGCGGTTACGCCGAAAAGGATGCGAGCCGGTGAGCAAGAAGAGTGACAAGCGCTTATTGAGAGGATGGAAGGGTATACAGCTTCTTGATGCCGAATCTCAGCTCACAGCGGATTTTGAAGAGGGCGAAGTCAAATGATATCGGTATACAGGTATACGGCAGTATACGGCAGTTTGCGTAACTTTAAAACAAATTCTCTCATATAGGGACTTTTATCAAACTACTGTATACCGGTGTATACCTGTATACCGCTCATTAAGTAAAAAAGTGTGGGAGGGCACGTAATGGGTATACCGATTCACGAACTAGAACTCACTTAAGGCTATGCCAGAATCATCGAATCAGTAGCAAAGAGTGACCTTGTATGGTTCCGAGGCCACCTGGGCAAGACTGAAGATACCCGGCCTTACTGCCCCGGCGAATTCGGACCTCCGGAGGGAGTCGGCGAGATAGTGCCGCAAGACAGCCGAGTCATTGTTAATCTTCTACCCGATTATGTACGGGTCCGATCGGTGGTATTCCCGGAAGAGGCGGACTAGTTAGTTAACAATAAGTTGGGAAAGTTGAACCTAAAAAAAGCGAAAAGTTTACACCTAAAAAAGAGGATTCCTAGTAGTGGTTTTCTTGATAACAGGGCCTTGACTACCTAAGGCGCGCCGCAGAAATGGAGCGTAAACCAATTTGCACAATTTGCACACATTGTGCAGCCTATATTTTCAGCATTGGGAGGCCGCGAATGCGGTCTAGTATTCCCAAAACTAATAAATATTCGCTAATGATTTCGTGAAAAAGGAAATTTGTTGCATATGGGGGTCAGGGCTCGGGAAGACACTATCGCTGGAACTGCAAGGATACTGTAGACAGCTGTCGCTATCTTGACGTGAGAGACTGGCAGCGGCGGGGGCTGCTCGCGCCTGGGCAGTCGTTCTCCTGGGCGTGGTGGGATCAGGAAGGCAACAAGAAAGCAGGCAGAGGCGTGCAATTATGGCGGCCGCCGACCGTGGTTCATTTGCCCTGGTAAAGGGTGTGGCCGGCGAGTGGCTAAGGTATATCTTAGTAGCCGATACTTCCTTTGCAGGTACTGCCAAGACCTAGCCTATGAAAGCCAAAGGGAGAACAGAGCCTACCGGGCGGTTCGGATAGCGCAGAACATTCGCAGGAAGCTAGGTGGCGAGGCGGGGTTAGCCTACCCGTTCCCAGATAAGCCAAAGGGAATGCACTGGCGGACCTACAAGCGGCTATGGCAGAAAGCCATGGAAGCCGAGGAGCAGTCGTATTTGGAGTTGCGAGACTGGTTAGAGCGCGCCGGATCGTAGGCAGGCCGCGTGAGCACAAAACCGGTTTGTCGCCTGTTTCTTGCCATCTGAAGGGCTACGTTTCATACTAGTCCCTACTGCCCCATACTCGACGTCGTACAACAGCAAAGCGGAGGGCCACAATGCCGGACCCGATCAGAGACTACCTCAAAGCCATTGAGGACGAACTAAGCGCCGGGACGGTCACTGAGCACACCTACCGCCCGGCCCTGAAAGCGTTAGTGGAATCTCTCCGGCCCGGTCTCACCGCCATCAACGAACCAGGCAAGTTTGAGGGGAATGCGCCAGACTTCCGCATCATCCTCCCGGGTCCCAAGCTTACCGCGGGCCATATTGAGACCAAGGACATTGGCAAACCACTGGATGAGATAGAGCGCGGCGAACAGCTCAAGCGCTACCTCAAATCCCTCCCGAATCTGATCCTCACTGACTACCTCGAATTCCGCTGGTACGTCGATGGCCAGCGGCGAGAGATAGTTCGCCTGGCCCGTGTAGGAGCCACTGGCAAGATCATTCGGGAAAAGGACGGTGCGGTAGCATTAATGGACCTGCTGCAGGACTTCTTGAACGCCGGACCTGTGGAGGTTAAATCGCCCAAGGAACTAGCCGAGCGTATGGCCCGGCTGACCCATTTGATTCGTGATGTCATAATAAGCGTGTTCGATAGCGGCAAGGCCTCGAATGAGCTAAAGGAAATGCGCCAGGCCTTTGCCGAAACTCTTATCCCGGACCTTGAGAAACCGGAGAAGACCGGCGAGTTCGCCGACATGTACGCCCAGACAATTGCCTACGGTCTCTTCGCAGCTCGCTGTAGCCATAAGGGCGCTGCCGACACCTTCCAGCGACTGGGTGCGGCCAAGGAAATACCCAAGACCAACCCGCTCCTGCGGAAGCTCTTTGAATCCGTCACCGGTGTGGACCTGGATGATGAGCCATATGCGCCGTTTGTGGACGACCTCGCTGGCCTGCTGGCCCATGCCGACATGGAAGCCATTCTCGCCCAGTTCGGCAAGCGGACTAAACAGGAAGACCCGATCGTCCACTTCTATGAGACCTTCCTCGCCGCCTACGATCCCAAACTGCGGGAGAAGCGCGGCGTCTACTACACGCCGGAGCCGGTCGTCTCCTATATCGTGCGCTCGGTGGACTATCTGCTCCGCACCCGCTTTGGCCTCAAGGATGGGCTGGCAGACACGACGAAAGTCGAGTGCGAGAACGCCTCGGGTGAGAAAAAAACGAGCCCCAAAGTGCTAATCCTCGATCCGGCCTGCGGCACAGGGACTTTCTTGTATGCCGTGGTGGACCTCATTCGGGCGCAGTTCATCCAAAACAACGACGCTGGCATGTGGTCCGATTATGTCCGGGAGCATCTGCTACCCAGGCTTTTCGGCTTTGAGCTATTGATGGCGCCCTACGCTGTGGCCCACTTCAAGCTTGGCCTCCAACTAGCGGCGCAGGATTTGGATGGCCCTCTGCGGCAGCTCTATGCCTATGATTTCAAGGGCGATGAGCGACTGCGTGTGTATCTGACGAACACCCTGGAGCAGGCGGTGGAAAATGTACCGACTCTCTGGGGATATCATCGTGTCATTACCGAGGAGGCCAACGCCGCCGCCGAGGTCAAGCGTGATTTGCCCATCATGGTCGTCCTCGGCAACCCACCGTATTCCGGTCATTCATCGAACAAGGGCAAGTGGATCTCAGATCTCGTGCGGGACTACTACTTTGTGGACGGCAAGCCGCTGGGAGAGAAGAATCCCAAGTGGCTGCAAGACGACTATGTGAAGTTCATCCGTTGGGCGCAGAGGCGCATAGACCAAACCGGTGCTGGAATACTAGCCTTCATCACCAATCACGGCTACCTCGATAATCCGACCTTCCACGGAATGCGCCAAAGCTTAATGAAAACGTTTAACGACATCTACATCCTCGATCTTCACGGCAACAGCAAGAAGAAGGAAAAGGCGCCCGACGGCGGGCCGGATGAAAACGTCTTCGATATACAGCAGGGAGTGGCGATTGCGATACTCGTAAAAGAACCCAAGGCAACTGGGGAAGCCCAAGTACTGAGAGCCGACCTCCAAGGTACTCGCAAGT
>MCHG01000348.1_pt1 | contig 15644 bp, 20 predicted proteins | sample 787351 | NCBI WGS metagenome assembly MCHG01 (sample SAMN05430296, study PRJNA330682) | permafrost metagenome | biome: Cold desert; feature: permafrost; material: soil; isolation source: enrichment culture inoculated with soil incubated with H2/CO2 at 20 degrees... ... | reverse complement strand
CGCCGATGACGATTCCGAGGATGAGGCTGAGGATGAGGCTGAGCAGTGGGTCCATGTCTCAAGTGTGCCAGTGGCCACCGACAGAGCCCGTGAAGCGCGGGAGGTGCGCTGTTAGTTCAGCGCCATCGGACCGTGCGTGGCGGCGTGTTCGCGAGTGGCGACGGGGCCGATCACACCGATCTTGGCGCCGGTGATGTGCGCGAGCTGCTCGAGCGTGTCGGCCTCGTGCCGCTGCGCCGCGTGGATCATGATCGCGGCGCACGCCTCGGCATCGGCCAGGGCGTCGTGGTGGGCGAAGTCCTCGAACCCGGCGGCCATCGCGGCGACCGGGAGCCGGTAGGAGTCGAGGTGGTAGGTGCGCCGGGCCACCTGCAGGCTGCAGACGTACGCGAAGTCGGGGATCGCCAGGCCGGCGACGGTCGACGAGGTCGAGATGACGCCCAGGTCGAAGCCGGCGTTGTGTGCCACGAGGTGGTCGCCATCGGCGAAGGCAACCAGGTCGGGGAGCTGGGCCGCCCAGCCGGCGGCACCGGCGACATCCGACGGCCGGATGCCGTGGATCTTGATATTCCACTCCTGGAAGGCGTCGTGGCCGACCGGGGGCCGGATGAACCAGCCCACACGCTCGACGACCTTGCCGTCCCTGACCTTCACCATGCCGACCGAGCAGGCCGAAGCGGCGGAGGAGTTGGCGGTCTCGAAGTCGATGGCGGTGAAGTTGAGGGGCACGTTCTCATCGTCTCACGCGCCGCTGACAGGGCCCGTCAAGGAAGGGCCGGGCGCGAGCCGGTACGATTGAGTCTCGTGGCTCTAACTATTGCAATCGTCGGACTGCCCAATGTCGGCAAGTCCACCCTCTTCAACGCCCTGACCAAGAACAACGTGCTCGCGGCGAACTACCCGTTCGCGACGATCGAGCCGAACGTCGGCGTCGTCAACCTGCCCGACGCGCGCCTGGCGAAGCTCGCGACGATCTTCGGCAGCGAGCGCATCCTGCCCGCCCCGGTGTCGTTCGTCGACATCGCCGGCATCGTGCGCGGCGCCAGCGAGGGGGAGGGCCTGGGCAACAAGTTCCTCGCCAACATCCGTGAGGCCGACGCCATCGCGCAGGTCATCCGCGGCTTCGCCGACCCCGACGTCGTGCACGTCGACGGCGCGGTCGACCCGGCCGGCGACATGGAGACCATCAACACCGAGCTGATCCTGGCCGACCTGCAGACCCTCGAGAAGGCGGTCACCCGCTTCGAGAAGGACACCAAGGGCCGCAAGCTCGACCCGGCCGTGCTGCAGACGGCCCTGGCCGCCCAGGCGTTCCTCGACGCCGGCAAGCCGCTGTCCGCCTCGACGATCGACCTCGAGCCGATCCGCGAACTCGGCCTGCTCACGGCCAAGCCGTTCATCTACGTCTTCAACGTCGACGAGGAGGTGCTGCAGGATGCCGAGAAGCTCGCCACCCTCGCCGCCCTCGTCGCGCCGGCCAAGGCCGTGTTCCTCGACGCCAAGCTCGAGTCGGAACTTCTGGAACTGGACGAAGAAGATGCCGCCGAGATGCTGGCCTCCACCGGCCAGGAGGAGAGCGGCCTCAACCAGCTCGCCCGCATCGGCTTCGACACGCTCGGCCTGCAGACCTACCTGACCGCCGGGCCCAAGGAAACGCGCGCCTGGACGATCCACAAGGGTTGGACCGCGCCGCAGGCCGCCGGGGTCATCCACACCGACTTCCAGAAGGGCTTCATCAAGGCGGAGGTCTTCTCGTTCGACGACCTCGTCGCCGCCGGCTCGGTGGTGGAGGCCCGGGCGAAGGGCAAGGCCCGCATCGAGGGCAAGGACTACGTCATGCAGGATGGCGACGTGGTGGAGTTCCGCTTCAACGTCTAGGCTCGGGCAGGTCGGAGGGGGCCCGAGCGTACCGCTCGCAACAGAAGCTCTCAGTATTTGCTTCGCGTAAGCGAACTTGCTCGGGTGCGTGATCCCGAAGAACTGTCGTCCAATCTGACCTCACTCCAGACACCACACCATCATTATTCGGAGGAAACCACCGTGCCTGTCATCGCCATCATCGGAGCTGGACCGGGACTCGGAGCAGCAGTTGCGCGAAGGTTCGGGCGCGAGGGCTTCTCAATCGCCCTGATCTCGAGGAACCAGTCGAAGCTGGACTCCATGGCTGCGGAGCTCACTGCTGCCGGCTTCACCGTGGGTGGTTACGCTGCGGATGTACGGGTACCGGCGACGCTTGAAGATGCACTGGCGCGTGCCGCGGCAGAGCTGGGACCCATCTCCACGTTGCAGTACAGTCCGCTCCCGTCGCGTGACTATCTGAAGCCGGTGCTTGAAATGACTCCGGAGCTGGCTTTGGAGGCATTGCAGTTCTCGGCTCTCGGGCTCATTCACGCGGTGCGTACGGTGCTCCCGGCAATGCGGCAGGCAGGAAGCGGCAGCATCATCTTGATCAACGGCGGAACCTCGGTGAAGGCCCGCGCTGACTTCGCGGGCACATCGGTCGCCTTCCCGGCTGAGAGCGCCTACGGTGAGATGCTCCACGACGCACTCGAGGGTGAGGGAGTCCGTGTCAGCCAACTCGTGATCCCGGGAGGCATTCCTCAGCTTCAGCTTGTCAACGGCATCGACGGCGTCGCCGATCGCATTTGGGACATCCACGCCGTTGCCGGTCCATTTCGAACGATGCTCATCCCGCTTGAGGACGGCAGGGAGTAGGGAGTCACTGCGCTGCTGGCAGCGACGATGCGGAGATAGCCAGGATGGCGCGAAAGGTGGCTCTAAAGGTTGCTCGGCGATGCCATTCGGTGGAGTTCCGGTTCAACGTCTAGCGTGCTCGTTGCTGACCGCCGCCGCGATGCGCCAACCTTGACAGCTCCGGTCGAGTTCCCCTGGTGGGCCTGTCAATCCTTACCGGAACAGGCGAACTCGGCCCGTCGGCGCGTTTTCGAGCGACGGATGGGATGGTGGCTGGCGAACAGCCCATCGTGGCCAATAAGGCGTTTCGCGACAGCGCCGTCTTCACGACGGACTGTGGCCAGGGCCTCGATCTCGGACTTGTACGTGGCAAGGGCGCGCTCCACGTCCTTGTCCGAGTGGAAGAAGGCCGTGTCGAGCATTTTCATCAGCGTGGAGGCGTCCCAGCTGGCCGTGAGCGTCGTTCCGCTGTCGTCGGCCACGACGGAGAAAGTGATGACGACACCCAGGGAGGAATGGTCGACGATGCGCTCGTTGGCCACATACTCCTCCCTTGTGAAGACACCGGTCAGGTGCATGCCGAGTTCGCGGTACTTGATCTCGTAGGTGGACACCGCCCCTTCGGGTGTCCGGTTCACGGCGCCCACTGTGCTGTGGTCTTCCTCCGGCATCGCGGCGACGAAGTGCGCGGGGTCCTCGACGTAGTGGAAGACCTTCTCCGCGGGGGCGTCAAAGTGGTGCTGTGTGTGTGCTTGGCAGAGGCCATGAGGCTCCGCTTCCTTCCTGTGAAGGCGACCCGACCGGATCGCGAGGTACCCGTTCGTTCGGGTTCGGCCAAGCCGTTCCCGCTCCGAGTGTGCTCGCGGCCCCATGGTTTGGCAAGGGATCAAGGGGGTGCAGCCGGCCGCCGCGATGACCTTCAGGGGGAGACCGCCCGATGCGCCGAGATTGACAGTTCCGGTCGAGTTTGGCCGGTGTGCCTGTCGATCTCGACCGGAACGGGCAAGGTCGGCGGTCCGGTGGCGACCACGCAAGAAACGATTGAGAGGGGACGGGGGCGCCCGGGGCAGCGACCGCTGGGAGAGCGGGACCTGTGTCAGTCATGACCGAAGCCCCAAGGCGGCGACCGACCGCACGGGGGGCTTGCCTTATACCCCCCCGGGTATTACTCTGGAGTACAGACGAACGGAAGGACCCCTCTGGGACCTCCGCCGCACTGTCTACGAAGGAGACCCCCACATGCTTATTGAGCGCATTTATGACGAGGACCTTGCCCAGGCCAGCTTCCTGATCGGCTGCCAGCGCAAGGGCGAGGCGGTCGTGGTCGACCCCCGCCGCGACATTGCCGTCTATCAGGCCGTCGCCGCAGCGAACGGGATGAAGATCGTCGCCGTCACCGAGACCCACATCCACGCCGACTACCTCTCCGGCACCCGCGAACTGGCCGCAGCCACCGGCGCGACCATCTACGTGTCCGGCGAGGGCGGAGAGGACTGGCAGTACCGGTTCGAGGGCGAACGGCTGTACGACGGTGACGCGATCACCATCGGCAACATCACCGTCCAGGCCGTGCACACTCCGGGCCACACCCCCGAGCACCTCTCCTACCTCGTCACCGATGGCGCGTTCAGCGACAAGCCCGGCTACCTGCTCTCCGGCGACTTCGTCTTCTCCGGCGACCTGGGCCGTCCGGACCTGCTGGATGAGGCAGCCGGCGGCGTGGACACCCGGTTCGCCGGGGCGAAGCAGATGTTCGCCAGCCTCCGGGACAAGTTCCTGACCCTGCCCGACTACGTGCAGGTGCACCCCGGTCACGGCGCAGGCAGTGCCTGCGGCAAGGCCCTCGGCGCGGTCCCGTCCTCGACGGTCGGCTACGAGCGGCTCTACGCCTGGTGGGGCCCCTACCTCGTCGCGGGCGACGAAGAGGGCTTCATCAACGAACTCCTCGACGGCCAGCCCGACGCACCGGCCTACTTCGGGCGGATGAAGCGCGAGAACCGTCAGGGTCCGGCCATCATGGGCGAGCGTGCTCCGCTGGAAGAACTGTCCGCCGAAACCGTCGCCAAGGATCTCGCCGAGAACACGGTGACGTTCGTTGACACCCGCCACAACACCGAGGTGCATGAAGGCACCGTGCTCGGCTCGCTGAACATCCCGGCCGGCAAGAGCGTGGCGACCTACGCCGCGTGGGCCGTGGACCCAGAGCGGGATTCCCGCCCGCTCGTGCTCCTGGCCGCTGACCAGGACCAGGCCCAGGAATACTGGGACCACCTCGTGCGCGTCGGCATCGACAAGGTGAGCGGCTATGTCACCGGGTTCGAAGGCCTGCCGCTGAGCACCCCGCGGCTCGTCCAGCCCGAGGAGCTGGACGGCTTCGAGTCGGCACTGCTGCTCGACGTCCGCGCCAAGAGCGAGCACGACGCCGGTCACATCCCGGGCTCACCGCAGTTGCACGGCGGTCGCGTGCTCTGGAACCTGGACCAGCTCCCGGCCGAGGGCACCATCGTGACCTACTGCCAGAGCGGCGTCCGCAGTTCGGTCGTGGCCAGCGCGCTGCGCCACGAGGGCTATGACGTGGTCGAGCTCGACGGCAGCTACATCGGCTGGGTCGCCCAGCAGGAGTCCCTGGAGTCGACCTCCGCCCGCTGACCCGGGCTGTTACCGCGACGCTGCGGGTGGCCTGCCGGCCGCCCGCAGCGTCGCTCGCGTTCGGCCGGCGTTCGACCACGAGCCGGCCAGCCCGATCACCGCCAGCGCCGAGGTGGGCATCGGCACCGGGTCGCCCGTGAGAATCGAGACAAGGTCTTCGATCCCGGGGTTGTGGCCCACCAGCACGACGGTGCCGACCTCGTCCGGCAGGGCGCGCACCACGCCGAGCAACTGACTCGCGGACGCGGCGTACAGTCGCTCGTCGATCCGGCTCGGCGGCCGGCTCGCCAGCTCCGCCGAGGCTAGTTCCCAGGTGCTGCGAGCCCGCCTCGCGGGCGACATGACGGCGAGATCGATGCCGTCGACGCTGACGGCCAGCCACCGGCCGGCCTCCGGTGCCTGCCGCAGGCCGCGATCGGCCAGCGGCCGGTCGACGTCGGCCTCCTCGCCCGACCAGTCCGACTTGGCATGCCGCAGCAGAATGAGGGTGCGCTCAGGCATCCGAGGCCTCCGACGCCAGGGGGCCGCCGACCACACAGGTACGCACTCGGAACGGCTTCATGCGCCGAGCGTATCCGGGCCGCCCCGCACCTGTCGCCATTCCGGCAACAGTGGGGTGCGCGGATGCACGCGCCCGGTGCCAGACTGGGCGGATGACGCTGCACCTCACCGGCGACTCCGCCGCCGACACCCTCCTCAGCGAGGATTCGTTTGCCCTCCTGCTCGGGATGCTTCTCGACCAGCAGATCGCGATGGAGACCGCCTTCGCCGGGCCGGCCAAGATCCGAGACCGGATCGGCACCCTCGACCCCGCGGCGCTCGCCGGGTACGACGCGGATGCCTTCGTCGAGGTCTTCCGGCAGACGCCGGCGGTGCATCGGTTCCCCGGTTCGATGGCCGCGCGGGTACAGACCGTGGCCGGCGTCGTCGCCACGGACTGGGCTGGAGACGCGTCCGCCATCTGGACCTCCGGATCCCCGGACGGCGCCGAAATCCTCCGCCGGCTGAAGGGGCTCCCGGGCTTCGGCGAACAGAAGGCGAAGATCTTCCTGGCCCTGCTCGGCAAGAGGCTCTGGATCACGGCAGCGGGCTGGCGTGAAGCGTCCGCCCCGTACGGCGAAGAGGGGTCGTTCCGCTCGGTTGCCGACATCGTCGACGCCGACACTCTGACACGCGTGCGGGAGACCAAGCGGGCGGCGAAGGCCGCCGCGAAAAGGCCTGGCGCATGAGCGCGCGCAGCTGGAGTGAGCTGACCGAGCGGCAGCAAACGGCGATCCTGGTGGGGGCTTCGGTGCAGCTCTCCCTGGCCGCGACCGCATGGTCCGACCTCGCGAAGCGCCCGCCGGGGCTCGTCAACGGACGCAAGGGCGTCTGGGCGGCGATCATTGGAGTGAATTTCCTCGGCCCGATCGCCTACTTCATCCTGGGTCGTCGCCCACGCCGGTAGCCGCACCCGAGGCGGACCGGCCGGACGCGCAGGCATCCGCAGGGACGCCGCACGCATGGCGGTCACCGCCACAGCCGCCTAACGTGGGCCGCATGACCATCTCACTCCAATACTCAAACATCACCGTCAGTGACGTGGACGAATCGCTCGCCTTCTACCGGGACGCGCTCGGACTCGAGGTTCAGAGCGATGTGGCTTCGGGCGCATTCCGCTGGGTCACCCTGGTCAGCCCGGCCCAGCCGGACCTCGGGATTGTGCTGTCCGAGCCCCACGCCGGCCGGTCCCAGGCCGACGGCGACACCCTCCGGAAACTGCTGACGAAGGGCGCCCTGCCGATCATCGTCTTCCGCACGGACGACCTCGATGCGGCCTTCGGGACGATCCGGGCATCCGGCGCCGAGGTGGTGCAGGAGCCCATCGACCAGCCCTGGGGCCCGCGCGACTGCGCATTCCGTGACCCGTCGGGCAACACGGTGCGGATCTCCCAGGCGCCGAAGCCGTAACCCGGGGCTGACACTCGGCGACCGCATCCGGCCCGCGCGGGACGCGGGGGAAGGGTCTACTCTCGGTACCGCCCGACCTGTGACGGAGGCCAGAATGACCACCACCGCTTCTCCTCGCACGACGAGCAGCGCCTCCAGACGGGTCGGCTACGCGGTCGCCGTCGCCATTAACGGAGTGCTGCTGTACCTCGTCAACGTGTGGCCGGGCTGGCAGATCATTCCGTTCCTCACCGAGGACTTCCGCGATGTGCTGGGCCTGGTCAACGCCTCGCTGATCGCCGGGATGGTCGTCAACCTTTTCAACCTGCTCCTCGACTGGCGATGGGTGCGGGCGGTCGGCGACCTCGTCACGCTTGGCATCGGGCTGGCCGGGCTCGTGCTGTTCTGGCAGGTGTTTCCGTTCGACTTCCCGGGCGGCTTCGACTGGTCCCTGCTCGTGCGGATCGTGATCGTCCTGGCCATGGTCGGCACGGTCATCGGCATCATCGTGCAGGTCGTGACGCTGATCCGCAGCCTGGCTGGTTCCGGCGACGCCGACAAGTAGGCTGGCGGCAACCAGGGGGGTTGGCCATGAACGGCACCATCAGCACACCGGGGGCGTTCGGTGCCGCGTGAGCCGATCGAGGATGCGTATTCCCGGGCCCGACGTGATCCCGACTTCCTCGAGGCCGTGCGCCGTGACTATCGCGGACGCCACGACGCGCTCCAGGCCCTGTGGTGGCTGGAACATCCGACTGAGCCCGCACCCGACGGCACGCCGTCCCCGCTGCAGGAGCTGCGCGACCTGCAGCGCCGGGTCTTTTCCGCGGACGGCGGTTCCCTGGGCGACCCGGAGGCCACCCGCTCGATCCGTGAGCTGCAGGCGGAGGCATCCGCGGAGCGCGAAGCGATAGAGGATGCCGTGGCCGCCGCGTCGGAGGGACGCGCACCCGGGCTCGAGTCGCTGTTCCCCGCGGAAGGTCCCCTGGGTGGGGCTGTCGATAGCCCCGGTGCGGCCGCGGCCGGAGCGGCGACTGCCGTCACTTCGACACGGACGCGGAAGGTCGTCGTGCTCGTCGGCATTGTGGCGGCAGCCGCCGGGATCGTCGCCGGGACCCAGCTCGCGGGCGCGCGCGTGGAGGCGGCGCCGCCGGCCTCGCCCACGCCTGCCGTCACGGCGAAAGTGACCTGCGACCAGATGACCGACGTCGTGACCATCCTCATGAACGCGGCGATTTCGCGCACCGAGACCCGAACGACCGAGCAGGAGTGGCAGGGTGCGGCCGCGCTCGCCGCGCGAGTGCTTGACCGCGTGGACACCGAGGAAGGCACGACCCTGGCCAGACGCATTGCCGAGCTGAGGGTCGTCATGTCCACCGTCGACCCGACCGAGGTGACGCCGGACGGGCTGAGTTTCCGGGAGTCGTCCAAGTGGAACCTCGCGCTCCACGGGGTGTTCACGGCCTGCGACGCGGCCGGAGCCCCGTTCGTGGTGCAGTCCTGGGCGGTCGGCTAGGTGCCGTTGTGCAGCGGCTCTCCGCCGCGATGCGGCCTTGGCCCGGACAGCGGATGATAAACGCCTGCTTCGATCGGATCTACTGGAAACACGCTGCGTTCGCCGAGGGAGGCGGGCTCCTGGCCGGCATGAGCTGGATCTCGCACCTGCCCGGCGTGCTGATTCACGGCAGGCTCGACGTGAGCTCGCCGCTGTCGACAGCGTGGAACCTGCACCAGGCCTGGCCCGGCAGCGAACTCATCGTGATCGACGATGAGGGGCATGGCGGTGACGCGATGTTCAACGAACTCACGGGCGCGGTCGCCCGCTTCGCACCCTGGACGGGCGCCGGTATCGGGCTTAGCCTCGGTGCAGGGAAGTGTTCGCTGCAACGAAGCGCGGAGGTTCAGGATGAGCGACGAGAAGACCAACCCATCGGCCAAGCCGGGTGCCGAATCCCCGGTCGGGGACATGACGGAGCAGGGCGAGACCGAGGTGGGTCCGCACCCCTCGCTCACGAACCTCGAGAACTGGGAAGAATCCGACATTGAATCGGCTGCGGGGGACGAAGCGGAGGAGCAGCCCGAGTAGGGCCGCCCCTCGGTCGGTCAGGCTGCCTGGGGACCCGTGCCGCGCGCCGCGATGCTGGCGCGGACCTCGTCCATGTTCAGGTTCTGAACGCCCGTGATGAGTTCCTCCAGGCTGCTCGCGTTGAGCGCGCCGGGCTGGGAGAACACCAGCACGGAGTCCCTGAAGACCATCAGGGTCGGGATAGACCGGATGCCGGCGGCCGCGGCCAGACCCTGCTCGGCCTCGGTGTCGACCTTCGCGAAGGTGATCTCGGGGTGCTTGTCGGAAGCCGTCGTGAAGGTGGGGGCGAACATGCGGCAGGGGCCGCACCATTCGGCCCAGAAGTCGACCAGCACGATGCCGTTGCCGGCGATGGTCTCGTCGAAGGTTTTCTCAGTGATGTCAATGGTTGCCATGACACCAGAATATACCCCTGGGGGTAATTTGTATACCCCTAGGGGTATCGCAGTCGCAGGGTGGACCACGCCATCACGACGGCGACCATGGCCATGGCGGCGAGCCCCAGGCCGGAGTAGCCCGCCACCGCGAGGATGGGGCCGGCCAGTGCCCCGCCGAGCGCCCCGGCCGCGTTCATCGACAGGTCCGAGAACCCTTGCAGCGGCGAGCGGTCGTGCACGTCGACCGCCTCGGCCACGAGAGCGGAGCCGGCGACCACGGATGCCGACCAGCCCAGGCCGAGGAAGATGAGGCAGATCGTCATGGCGGTCTGGGAACCGTCGCCGAGCCAGGCGATGGTCAACGCCGTGAGCAGCATCGCCTGGCCGCCGAGGATGACCGGCAGCCGTCCGACGCGGTCGGAGAGCCAGCCGAAGACGGGGGAGAGGGCGTACATTCCGGCCACGTGCAGGCTGATCGTCAGGCCGACGATGGTCAGTGTGGCCCCATGGTCGCGCAGGTGCACCGGGGCCATCGACATCAGCGCGACCATCGTGGCGTGGCTGAGGGCGATGACGGCCACGGCGTAGCGCGCCGGCGAGTTGGTGCGGATGATGGCCAGGCCGCCCCGGCGCAGCCGAGGGGTGAGGCCGATGGTGCGGCCCGCGAGTGCGGTGAGGAGGGGGTCGGGCCGCAGCCCGAGCGCGTAGACGACGGAGGCGGCAACCGTGGCCACGAGCGAGAAGGCGAAGGCACCGGTCATGGCCGGAAGCCCGACCACGGCGCCGAGGGCCTCGCCCGGTCCGAACAGGTTCGGACCCAGCACGGCGCCGATCGTCGTTGACCAGACCACGAGGGACAGGTCCCGGGCTCGGAACCGGGAGCCGGCGAGGTCGGTCGCGGCGAAGCGTGCCTGGAGGTTCGTGGCCGATCCGGCTCCCAGGAGCATGAGGGCCAGGAGGAGGAGCGGGAACAGATCGAGGGCGACCGCGCTGATGGCGAGCACGGCTCCGCTGCCCGCGATGAGGGATCCGGTCGCCAGGGATATCCGTCGGCCCCTGGCCTGGGCCAGACGGGCGAGAGGCACGGCGACGAAGGCCGCGCCGAGGGTGCTCATGGTCGCGGCCATGCCGGACCAGGCGCTCGAACCCGACAGGTCCGCGGCGAGCAGGGCGCCGAGCGACAGGGTTGCCCCCATGCCGATTCCGCCGAGGATCTGCCCGGCGACGAGCACCCGGACGACGCGCTTTTGGAGCACGGAGTCCCGCTCGCCGTCGACGGGGGGCACGCCGACGAGGGGAGGGCGCTCGTCATTGCTCACAGATGGACTCACAGATGAACGCGGATCAGGCGAGGGAGAGGAAGAGCTTCTCGAGTTCGTTGACGTTGAGCTGCTTGGCCTCGCCGTCGGATCCGGTGTCGATCAGGCAATCCTTCATGGCGGTGGAAATGATGGTGAAGCCGGCGCGATCGATGGCGCTGGAGACAGCGGCCAGCTGGGTGACCACGGCTCGGCAGTCGGCGCCGGATTCGACGGCCGCGATGACGGCGCCGAGTTGTCCCTGAGCGCGCTTGAGGCGATTGAGTGTCTTGCGAATGTCGTCACTGGGGTGAGTTGCTGCTGCAGCCATAATCACGCCACCATACCCTTTCGGATCCCATCGTCGGGTCGGAAAAGCGTCTTGCCGGGTAATCCCAGCCGCTTGACGCTCTGATCCGTGCCGTGCGCGCCGCGGGCTTGCCTTGCGCCGATATACCCCTTAGGGTATCAGAATACCCGTCGGGGTATCAAGCAACAGGGGCCGTCAGTCGGCCTCCGCAGCAAGGATGAGGTCCAGGCGAATGAAGAGCGCTCCAGCGAAGCCAGCCCCTGGCGTCGAGGCCCGACTCAACGGAGGCGCCCGCGGGATCGGCGTCGCCGGCGGAGAGCTTCGGCGCTGGCCTGCTCGTCGCTGGTGGGTGGCCCTCGGCACTGCGGCGTTCACCGTCGTCTTCATCGCGATTCCGACCGACCTGATCGACACGCCTTTCTTCGCGCGGGAGGTCCCGCCGACCGTGTGGTCCTGGCCCGTTCTGCTCGTCAGCGCGGTCCTGGCCGGCCTCGTCACGGCCACCTACATCGCCCACCCTGACGGCGCCGCGCCGAGCCGCGCCGTGGGGCGCCTGGGAATGACCGGCTGGGTTGTGACCTTCTTCGCGGTGGGCTGCCCGGTCTGCAACAAGCTCGTGCTCCTGGCGCTCGGCACGACCGGCGCGATGCAGTTCTTCGAGCCGGTGCAGCCCTACCTCGCGGCCGCCTCCATCATCCTTCTCGGCTGGGCATTGTACGCCCGGCTCACCCGCGAAAACTCCTGCCGGCTGCCCGCCCGCCGGGCAGCGGACGCAGCGTTCCCGACCGACGACGCCGTGCCGGCCGACGCAGCCGTCACCGGCCGCACCGAGGCAACCGATCGTGTTCGCTGACCTCATCCTGTGGCCGAGGCGACGCCGGCTGATCGCCGCCGGCGCCGCTGCTGCGGCGTTCGTGGTCATCGCGCTCGCCTCCGGCCTGCTCGGCATCGGCGTCGCCGGACCCTGGTGGTCGTACGCGTTCGCGGCGATCGGATCCGGCCTGATCGGCCTGGTTGTCGCCAGCTACTTCGGGGCCCCGATCGGCGCCGAGGCGACCCTGTGCGACACCCGCTGGCCCGTTCTCGGCCTGGTCGCGTTGTACCTGGCGACGGATGTCGCATCCCTCGAGCCCGTGCTGACCGGCGCCGTTCGCCCCGTGGTGGCCCTCGCCGCCCTCGCCCTGCTCGTCTGGGCCCTGCGCGAACGGCTCGAAAGCGAGCGCGAGGCGAGCGCGGCAGAGCCCGGCGCCGACGGCGCCGTGTGCACCACCTGCCGGCCACTGTTTCCCCGATCGTCCGCCACCACAGGCGGTCTTCCCCGCGCCACCCCCACGACCGAAGAGAGTTCCAGATGAAGAAAACCCTTGCCACCCTTGCCCTCGCCTTGACCGCCGTCTTCGGGCTGGCCGCCTGCTCAGCGCCGGCGGCAGAACCGACCATCGCGGTGACGGCCGACACAGTCGTCGTAGATGTCCGCACCAGCGACGAGTACAACGCGGGCCACCTCGAGGGCGCCGTCAACATCGACGTACAGGCACCCGACTTCGACCGCCTCGTCTCCGAGCTTCCGGCCGACGGCGAGTACGTCGTCTACTGCGCTTCCGGGAACCGGTCGTCGTCTGCGGTCGCGCGCATGGAAGGCCTCGGCTTCACGAACGTCACCGACGCCGGAGGCATCTCCGAGGCCGGCGGGTCGACCGGGCTCGAGACGGTCACGACCCCGTAACCGGCTCGCCGGATGCCTGTCGCCGGATGCCCGTCGAGTTTGACGGTTTCGGCCGAGCTTGACCGGTGCGCCTGCCAATCTCGACCGGAACGGTCAACTCGGCGCCGGCGACCGGCGTCTAGCGCGACTGGCGGCGCTTCCCTGGGCGGGTCTGGCCCTTGACGTCGGGCGTGCGCCCCTTGCCCTTGGACGCCTTCGCCTTGCCCCCGGCCTTCTGCACCGGCGGCGCCTGGGCCGGCGCCGGGGCGGGGGCGGCGGCAATTTCCCGCCGGGCGGTGGCCAGGAACGCCACGCCCTCGTCGGTGAGCGTGGTGGTCTCCGCCGTGCGGTCGAAGAGGGGATAGCCGAGTTCGGCTTCCAGCGCCCGGACCGACGCGCTCACCGTCATCCGCGAGACATCGAGGGTCTCCGCGGCGCGAGCGAAGTGCTTCTCCTCGGCGGCGGCGACGAAGAGCCGGAGTAGGGAGATGTCCACGGAGCGCCTTTCGTAAAGCCCGCGGGATTCGCGGTCGACTCCTCAGGGTACGCGCCGCGGCGGCCGCCCGCGAAGCGCGCCGGCTCCGGCCCATGGAGTTCCCGCCCGCGGAGTTCCGGCTCGTGGAGTTCCTGCCCTTGGACTTCCGGCTCGAGCGTGGTTCGCTGGGCAGGTGACCACGCTGCCGATGTTCCCACTGGGATCCGTGCTGTTTCCGCACATGCCGCTGCAGCTGCGCGTGTTCGAGGACCGTTACCTGGTTATGTTGTCCCGGATCCTCGAATCGGACCCGGCCGAGTTCGGCGTCGTCCTGATCGAACGGGGCCAGGAAACGGGCGGCGGGGAACAACGGTTCCGCCACGGAACCCTGGCCCGGATCGTGCAGATGGTGGCGCCGGAAGGATTCGTCGGCCTCGTCGCGCAGGGCGGGCGCCGGTTCGAGGTGATCGACTGGCTGGAGGAGGATCCGTACCCCCAGGCCGAGGTGAAGGAGCTGGCCGAGCTCGCCTGGGAAGATCGGCTGCTGCCGCTGCGGGAACGCGCCGAGCGGGAGGTGCGGCGCGCCCTGGCCAGGGCGAGCGAGTTCAGCGACCAGCTGTGGCCTCCGGACGTGGAGCTCTCCTGCGACCCGGCCGCGGCCGCATGGCAGCTCGCGGGGATCGCGCCACTCGGCCCGCTCGACCAGGTGTCCTTGCTGCGTTCGGCGACGATGGAGCAGCTGCTGGATTCGGTGATCGAATACACCGCCGCGCTGGGCGAGGCCTTTCCGGACGAGTGGCCGGAGGAGGACGACGACCAATGAGAACATTGGAGGATGACCGCAACACTCGTGGCCAAGGGCCTGGCCGGCGGGTACGCGCACCGCACGCTCTTTGAGTCCCTCGGCCTCACGGTCTCCCCCGGCGACGTCGTGGGCGTCGTCGGCGTCAACGGGTCCGGCAAATCCACCCTGCTCCGGCTGCTCGGCCGCATCCTCGAACCGCAGGCGGGCACGGTCAGCCTCTCCCCGGCGGATGCGTTCATCGGCTGGCTGCCGCAGGAGCACGAACGCGTCGCCGGCGAGAGCATCGCGGGCTACATCGCCCGCCGTACCGGATGCGCCGCAGCCACACTCGAGATGGACGCGGCGGCCTCCGCCCTCGGCGACGCCGACCCGCGAGCCGACGGCCCTGACCCCGCCGACGTGTACTCGAGCGCCCTCGATCGCTGGCTCGCCAGCGGCGCCGCAGACCTCGACGAGCGGCTGCCGATCGTGCTCGCCGAACTCGGGCTGGAGCTGGGCGGGCACCTCGCAGCGGACGCCCTGATGACGTCGCTGTCGGGCGGGCAGGCCGCCCGCGTCGGCCTCGCCGCGCTGCTGCTCTCCCGATTCGACATCGTCCTGCTCGACGAACCGACAAACGACCTCGACCTCGACGGGCTCGAGCGGCTCGAGGCCTTCGTGCGCGGTCTCCGCGGCGGCGTCGTGCTCGTCAGCCACGACCGCGAGTTCCTGGCCCGCTGCGTGACCCGCGTGCTCGAACTCGACCTGGCCCAGGGCGCGAATCGGCTGTTCGGCGGCGGGTACGACTCCTACCTGGCGGAGCGTGAAACCGAGCGTCGTCACAAGCGGGAGCACTACGACGAGTTCGCCGAGAAGAAGGCCGACCTCGTCGGCCGGGCGCGGACCCAGCGGGAATGGTCCAGCCAGGGCGTACGGAATGCCATGAAGAAGGCGCCGGACAACGACAAGATCAGACGCAAGGCATCCGCCGAGTCCAGTGAGAAGCAAGCGCAGAAGGTGCGCCAGATGGAAAGCCGCATCGCCCGGCTGGAGGAGGTCGACGAGCCGCGCAAGGAATGGCAGCTGGAGTTCACCATCGGCTCAGCTCCTCGCTCGAGCTCCGTGGTTTCCACCCTCGGCCACGCCGTGCTGCGCCAGGGCGGCTTCACCCTAGGCCCGGTGACGGTGCAGGTCAACGCGGGGGAGCGCATCGGGATCACCGGCCCCAACGGGGCGGGCAAGTCGACCCTGCTGCGCGCGATGCTCGGCCGGCAGGTGCCGGACGAAGGCACCGCGAGTCTCGGCGCCAACGTCGCGATCGGCGAGATCGACCAGGC
>MCHG01000347.1_pt1 | contig 15658 bp, 14 predicted proteins | sample 787351 | NCBI WGS metagenome assembly MCHG01 (sample SAMN05430296, study PRJNA330682) | permafrost metagenome | biome: Cold desert; feature: permafrost; material: soil; isolation source: enrichment culture inoculated with soil incubated with H2/CO2 at 20 degrees... ... | reverse complement strand
CGGCCCTGGTCGGCGCGGCCTGGCTTGCCGTCCTGTACGGGTGGTACACCGGAAGCGCACTGTTGGCGAACGGGCTCCTCTCGATGAAGCCGCCGACGGCGCTGGCACTCGTGCTCCTCTCGATTGCGCTGGTCGCATTCGACCATCGGCGTCTCACCGCAGTCCTCGGTGCGGCTGTGATCGTCATCGGCGGCCTGTCATTTGTCGAGCATCAGCTGGAAACGTCGCTGGGCATCGATACCCTGCTGCCGGGAATCGAGCTGAGCGGGAGCGATCCGCATATGGGGCCGTCCACGGCCTTCTCGCTGTTCGTGCTGGGCAGCTCCGTCCTTTCCAGCCGGCTTGCCCGAAGCACGCTGACGCTCGCCCTCGCCGTCGTCGCCCTCACCGTCAGTCAAATCGCGATCCTCGGCTACGCCTACGGTGTTTCCTCGCTGTACACCGTTGGCGAGCACACCAACATGGCCCTGCTCACGGCCCTCGCGATCGCGGTGTTGGCGGCGGCGACACTGCTTCAGCACCCTTCCACTGGTTTGGCCGGACTGTCGAGGGACGGCGGCAGCGCAGGAAAGCTGGTTCGTCCGGCGATACCGTTCTTCATCCTCGGTCCGTTCACCCTCGGCTGGCTCTTTCTGACCGCGCAGCGCCTCGGGTGGTTCGATATCCCCTTTGCCGTCGCGGCGCTGGTGCTGAGCATGACCATCCTCGGCAGCGCATTGACCTGGATAGCTGCCCTGAGGCTGCGCGAACTCGACCGGCAACGGGAGGACGCGCTGACCAGGCTGGCCGAAACGAACCACATGCTCGAAACCACGGTCCAGGCCCGGACCCAGGAACTGGCCGAGACCGCTGACGCACTCCAGGCGCTCGTGCGACTCGCGCCGGTGGGCATCGTGCAATTAGACGCTCGGGGAGGGCTGCTCACCGCCAACGACCAGTGGCTCAGCATGAGCGGACTGACTCTCGACGAGTCCCTCGGCGACGGTTGGACTTCGGCGCTGCACCCCGACGACGTCGACCGGGTGCTCACCGAGTGGGGAGAGTGCGTCTCCGCCGGCACCGCATATTCGAGTACGGTGCGTTATCGCACGCCGGACGGGCAGATCACCTCGGTGCAGATCACCACCACGCCGATGCGCGACCAGGGAACCGTGACCGGACACCTGGCCAGCGTCACGGACGTGACCGCACTGCGTGCCGCGGAGGAGTCGGCGACGGCGGCCCGGGCGCGGTTCGAGGCGGCCTTCGACTGGTCACCTCTCGGTACGGCCATCGTGTCGCTCGACGGCCGGGTGCTGGAAGCCAACCGGCGCCTGTTCGATCTGACCGGCCGGTCGACCGGGGTGCTGGACCGGCCCATCGAGGCGGTCTTCATGCCGCTCGAAGCCGTCGGCCCGGATGCCCTGCCGGCCGGTCAGCGTGATGGCTCGCGGCAGCGCGTGGATCGACGGATGGTGCGCAGCGACTCCGAGGAGACCTGGGTGAAGGTCAGCGTCGCCGAAATCCACGAAGGCGAACACGTGGGGGGTCTGCTCTACCAACTGGAGGACATCACAGCCCGCCGGCTGGCCGAAGCCCGTGTGGAGCACCTCGCCTTCCACGACCCGCTGACGAACCTGCCCAACCGGCTGCTCCTGCTCGACCGGCTTGCCCAGGCGCTCCTCCAGGCGGCACGCCACAGGACGGGAGTCGCCGTGTTATTCATTGACCTGGACCGGTTCAAGGTCGTCAATGACAGCCTTGGGCACTACGCCGGCGACGCGGTCCTGATCGAGGTGGCCGCGAGGCTGCGCCAGAGCGCTCGGGCGTCGGACACCGTGGCTCGCATCGGCGGAGACGAATTCGTCGTCCTCTGCCCCGAGGTCAACAGCAGCCAAGACATAGTCCAGCTCGCAGATGCGCTCCAGAAGTCCATCGCCCAGCCGATTCGGATCGGCGAGCACATCGCATCCGTCGATGCCAGCATCGGCATCGCCTTCGGTATCGGCCACGACGACCCGGAAGCGCTCCTGCGCGACGCGGACCAGGCGATGTACCTGGCGAAGGACCGCGGCCGCGCACGTTACGAGGTGTTCGACGACGATCTGCGCGGCCGGATCGACCGAAGGCTGGACACGGAGATCGCCCTGCGGAGCGCGGTCGACCTGGGCCAGATCGAGACCTGGTACCAGCCGATCGTCGATCTGAAAGAACGCACGGTCGTGGCCACCGAAGCGCTCGCGCGCTGGCGGCGGCCCGAGCGCGGGCTCGTGCTGCCGGGAGAATTCATTGCGATCGCCGAAGAGGTGGGCCTGATCCAGGACATCGGCAGCACGGTCCTGGGCCAGGCCTGCCGGGCCGCCGCCGCGCTGGACCGGGGGATGGCCGTCAGCGTCAACGTGTCTCCGCGGCAATTCGTCCGAGACGACTTCGGCGCGGTGGTCAAGCAAGCGCTCCGCAGCTCCGGGTTGTCCCCGAACCAACTCTGGCTGGAGCTCACCGAAAGCGCCGTGATGGAGGCGATCGGCTCGGCGGCCAGGACGTTCCAGGAGCTCCGCGACCTCGGCGTGCGCCTGGCCATCGACGACTTCGGCACGGGCTACTCGTCCTTCTCCCACCTCCGGGAATTCGACGTCGACCTTCTGAAGATCGACATGACGTTCGTGCGCGATATCGAAACCTCCGCACAAGATCGGGCGATCGTGAAAGGCGTCATCCGGTTGGCGGATTCGCTGAAGCTGGACGTTGTCGCCGAGGGCATCGAAACGACCGGGCAACTGGACCTTCTGCTGAAGATGGGTTGCCGCTTCGGGCAGGGCTACCTCTTCTCGAGGCCGTCTCCCGACGCGTCACCGGTCGTGCCCTTCGAGGATATCCTGGCCCCTTCAGCCCCCGCCTAGCTAGGCCGTGTTGAATAAGTCGGTGTTGAGCCAGATCAGTGTGGCGGCGAGGGTGACGCCGGCTTGGTAGTTGCGGGCGGTCTTGTCTGATCTCATCGCGATTCCTCGCCAGTTCTTGAGCCTGTTGAAGCTGCGTTCGACGACGTTACGGCCTTTGTAGATCTCGGCATCGAACCCGGTCGGTCGGCCACCCACCGACCCCTTGTTCACGCGGTTCTGCCTCTGGTCTGTTCGATCCGGGATCGTCGCCTTGATTCCCCGGGAGGCGAGATACGATCGGTTGGCCCTCGAGGGGTACCCCTTGTCGGCGAGGACTCGCTCTGGCCTACTGCGGGGTCTGCCGCGGCCTGCCGTCGGGACCCGGATGAGGTCGATGGTGTCCGACAGCATGGTCGTGTCGTTGATGTTTCCCGGGGTCAACAGCATGCTCAGCGGTCGGCCCCGACCGTCCGCGACGAGATGAATTTTGCTGGTCAGCCCGCCCCTGGAGCGTCCGATCGCATGATCAGGCGGCTCCGGCCCGAGAATCTTGTAATTCGACTGAGCCCCCTGTGCTGCGGGCGAGGGTCGCACCGTGCTGGTGCACACGGGTGATCGTCGAGGTTGCGTCCCGCCGAGTGGTGTAATTTCCCGGCGTTGAGCGTCGGATTGTCGACGTAGTGAGCCATCGTGCGATGGTCAGTGAGAACCGTTCAAAGTTCCTCACAGAAAAGACACAAACACACGATGGCTCTAGACCAGTCTGCCCTGCTTGCGCTCCTCGCGGATCTCAAACTCACCCACGTCACTGATCGGATCCGGTTGGCGACCGAAACGCTTTACCAAGAGCTCATCGACGCGGAGGCCACCGCGCACATCGGCGCCGACCGATTCGAGCGCAACACCGACCGCACTACCCAGCGAAACGGCACCCGGTCCCGGCTCCTCTCGACGACGGCCGGGGACCTGAACCTCAAGATCCCCAAACTCCGCCAAGGGTCGTTTTTCCCCGCGCTGCTCGAGCAGCGCCGCCGGGTCGACCAGGCCTTGTTCGCCGTTGTGATGGAGGCCTACCTGCACGGCGTCTCGACCCGGAAAATCGACGACCTCGTCAAGGCCCTCGGCGCCGACACCGGTATCTCCAAGTCCGAGGTGTCCCGGATTTGCCAGGACCTGGACGGGGAGGTCGCAGCGTTCCGCGACGTGATCTGGGTGAAACCGGGTACCCGTATGTGTTCCTTGACGCCACGTATTGCAAGGCCCGGGTCAACCACCGCGTCATCTCTCAAGCCATGGTGGTGGCCATCGGCGTTGCCGCGGACGGGCGCCGCGAGGTCCTCGGTTTCGACGTCGGTGACAGTGAGAACGAGGTGTTCTGGACCAGCTTCCTGCGGTCGCTCCGGGCGCGCGGCCTGGACGGGGTGAAGCTCGTCATCTCCGACGCCCACACCGGTTTGAAGAAGGCGATCAGCACCGTTTTCCAAGGCGCGAGCTGGCAACGTTGTCGGGTGCATTTCATGCGAAACGTGCTCTCGATCGTGCCGCGCGCCAGTCAGGAAGTGGTCGCCTCGATGATCCGCACCATCTTCGCCCAGCCCGAGGCGAAGCCGGTTCAGGCCCAGTTCGACGAAGTCATCCGGGTGCTCACACCCTCCCACCCCAAGGCCGCCCAGATGCTCCTCGACGCCCGCGAAGACGTCCTCGCGTTCTGCGGATTCCCGCCCAAACACTGGCGCCAAATCTGGTCCACCAACCCGAACGCCTCAACAAGGAGATCAAACGCCGCACCGACGTCGTTGGCGTGTTCCCCAACCCGGCCGCCCTGCTCCGCCTCGCCGGCGCCGTCCTGGTCGAGCAACACGACGAGTGGGAAGCCGGCGCCCGGCGCTACCTTTCGGAGGCCTCCATGCGCCAACTGGACGCCATGAACGACGCCCTCAAAGCGGTCGACGCCGGCTCGCTCACGGGGGTGATTCACATCCCAGAACTCACTGCGGCATAATCAGAAACACTGACCCGCACGGTGACGAGGAATTACACCACTCAGCGGGACGTGACCTCCCGCGTCACGCTGATGCACGCCCCAGGGACACCGCGCAGCTCCGCAATAATGTGCACCCGGCCCAACGATGTCCGTGAGGTCACGTCGACGGGGAAGCCTCCGACATGGCCGAGCTCGCCCAAATTCCGGTCCGTATTCGGCGGCAGAAAGCGCACGCCCGGATCGAACGTGGTTCACCGTCTGTCATCCCGGAAAGCTGTTTCACCCACGAACAGTGAAGGCCCGTCAGAAGCGTGGACTTTCGGGTCCCTATGCGATCAAGGTGTGCAGATCGACCCCGAAGAGGGCCACGAGAGGCCAGAGCACAATCGCCGCCAGGCCTTCCAGAATATTACCGGGAACGGTCCATGCCACGAGATAGCCATGGGTGGCAGCGACCACTACCCCGATAACCAGATACACGATCCCAATCAGACCTATTCCACGCCTGCCCATTTTGCGCCTGCCAATTCCGAGTCTCGTCGCTCATCTGCCACTGCGGGGTGTGATTCAGCTAATACTAGCGCTGGGGTAATTCGGGGAGGCCGGGGCCCCTTCGATGTCCCAACCGACGGCCGGTCGCTGCCCTTGGCTAGCGAGCTGCTGACCTCCAGCAGGACCGCGGCTGGCACCTTGTCGACGGTCGGCGACCCCGTCCTCGCGGTTGAATTCAAGCAAGAGCAGATCGAAGTGCAGACGAGCCCCTGCTCACGCTTTGATGGCCTGTTGGAGGAAATCCGCCGCGGGCGCGACGCGGCCGACGCTGCCGCGCGGGCCGTGAGGGTCCCGGGTCGCCGCCCTGGCCACGTCCCCTCTGGCGACGGGCGCACACACCACGCGTAGTCCCCGGTATGCGGCCATGATGGACGCCTTCGGCCTTACCGCGAGGGAACAGTTAACGTGCGGGCTCCACGTGCACGTCTCCGTCGATTCGGACGAGGAAGGCGTGGCGGTTCTGGACCGGATCCGCATCTGGCTTCCGGTGCTGGCTGCCCTGAGCGCGAATTCGCCGTTCTGGAACGGCGCTGACACCGGGTACGCCAGCTACCGCACGCAGGCTTGGGGTCGGTGGCCGACAGCCGGCCCGGTCGAGCTGTTCGGCTCGGCTGCCAGGTACCATTCCTTGATCGCCGGGTATATCGCATCCGGCGTTCTGCTGAGCGCTGTCTGCCTATACGCCGAGGATGCCGTCCTCATCGCGGGGCTGGTCCGTGCGTTGGTGGAGACGGCAGCAAGAGAATGGCGGCAAGGCATCCCTCCTCGCCCAGTCCCGGCCGCATTGCTTCGCTTGGCCCTCTGGCGGGCGAGCCGGTCTGGCATTAACGGTGATCTCCTGCACCCCGTGGACGGCCGGCCGCAACCGGCTCCGGAGATCATCGAGGCCCTCCTCAGCCACGTCCGGGACACCCTGGGGAATTCCGGTGATCTCCGCCGAGTGCGATGCGGGCTGGCTGGCTGGCTGCCATCATGCGGCGGGGAACCGGTGAAGGCCAGCAACGCGCCACGCACGCACGCACGCACGCACGCACGCACAGGAAAGCTATCCGCCGTGGTCGCCGACGCCATCCGTTCCAGCCGCCGCTCGCAGCCTCTTGGCGGGAGCCCCGCCGGCGCCGGGATCCTCAGCACGGGTCGAGTTACGAAAGCACAGCCGCGACACACGACCACCAATTGTCCCCCGCCCCAACAATCGGAAGCCTGCCTGGAAGTGGTCGCCTGACCGGAGGGCCCATCCAACGCGGATTCCCGCAGGTTTCGGGCCGGAATTGCCGGTGTATGAGACGGGAGCCGAAGGCCAGCTCATTGTTGCAGCCCTAACGCTAGGGTATCGTCGCCGGAAAGGGGCTCGTCCAGAACGCTGAAGATCCGATCAGCCGGCGCGGCCTCACTATCTTCGATTGACGAGAGGCGGAAACAATGAGTGAGGCTGACAAGATCAAGAATGCGGCTGAGAAGGCCGCGGGAAAGCTCAAGGAGAGCGCAGGCAAGATCGCGGGGGACAAGTCGCTCGAGGCTGAAGGCAAAACCGACCAGACCAAGGCTAGTCTTAAGCAGGCCGGCGAACATGTGAAAGACGTGTTCAATAAATAGCGAACGCACCCGGTACTCGATTGCCCGGACCTTCCGGGAACAATGGAAAGGAACACCATGAACATGCTGCTCATCGTCGTGGCCATCATCGCGGTCGTCCTCTTGCTGACGGGCGGTTTTGTGCAGTCGCTGAACTTCCTATTGTGGGTGGGTGTGATTCTGCTGGTGATAGCGGTGATTGCGTTCTTGGTGCGCTCGATGTCAGGTCGCCGAGGCGCATAACGGGCGCCTGAACACAGCCGAAGCCACGACGCAAGGCTGGTTTCGGTTCCTGCGGCTGCTGTTTAGGTGTCGACGCTCTGGCGGGTTCTAGGCAACGCGCAACACTGCTTCGTTAGCTGGATCGTAGTGTGGGCTTCAGCCCCGAAGGGATACTCGTCGCCGACCCGAGTCGGTGGCACCGTCCAAGCTGTCTGGGACGGGATGTGCACAAGTATCGCGGGTTCCCTGATGGCCCTCACCGATTGCATGGGCGTCTACGCAGGGACTTGGCCATCCTCAGCGCCTGCATATAGGTTGACTGCCAACTACGACAATGGATGGACTGTGCCTTGGAAATGCTGGATTTCTCAGGGCAAGGGTCTCGTTTCGGCGAGTGTCACTACCCCCTCTTTATGATTCGCTTTTGGGATCCGCCTGGGCGCAGCTTTGCCGGCGACGCCGCTGCATTGGACATCGACCGGGGCGTTCAGCCGCGCACCCACCAGCCCAGGGCAAGTGCAGCGCAGCGGAGCGCGGCAGCCCACATTGCCACCCGCACGTGTCGCCGCTACACCCGCGGCCGTGCCGAAATGGGTCGGACTCCCGGTGCCTGTTCCCGGTCGGTGCCACGGTCATCGGTCTCGGTTCTGGCGCGTGCACGATCAGCGAGTTCCTTGACCCGATCCCGCCCGGCCACCTGCTCTTCGCTGATGCCGGCCGGGGGTTCGCTCGGGTTTTCGGTTCGCGGGTTTTGGTCGTCGGCCATCGCGGCCAGGGCGGTGGCGACGCGGGCCTGACGGGTTTGGGCTTCCCGCAGCTCGTCACCATGCTTGAACTGGTCGCCGACGCGCGCATCAACCTCGGTGATGGTGGTCGCCGTCTCGACGCGTTTCTGCTGCGTGTCCGTGAGGAGCTTCGGCAAGGATGCGGCCCGGTTCTCGAGCTGGCGAACGAGGCCAACCCCGGCGTCCACGAAGTGGTCCCGCGGCACGGTGATGCTCGCCCCGGGGACACCGCGCAGCTGCGCAATAATGTGCACCCGGCCCAACGAGGTCCGCGCGGTCACGTCGATGGGGAAGCCCCCGACGTGGCCGAGCTCGCCCAGGTTCCGGTCCGTGTTCGGCGGCAGGAAGCGCACGCCTTTGCGTGCAGCCCACTCCCCGATCGCGACGCCCGCGTCCGCCCGTTTGCCGTACTGGCGGTCGGCGACGCTCATCCGGAACAAGTCATCGCTCGTGTCCACGACCCGCGGCAACGCGGCCGTGAGCATATCGATGTTGCGGTCCAAGGCCTGGAGCTGGGTGGTCGCGCTGACCCGTGTGCTGGCAAGGTTGCTCTGATTACGTTGCCAGGCCCGCTCCAAGCGTTGCAGCCTGGCCACGTCATTGTTGGCCACCGACTGCTCCATCAGGAGCGGGTTACCGGAGGAGAGCGCTTTGGTCTCGGCCGCGCCGAGGGCCACGTCACCAATGTCTTCGATCTCGCGCACGTCGAGGCGGCCGCGCATGATCTGGGAGATGAACTTCGCTTTGCGCTCGACGGTCTGCCACATGTAGCTGTCGAAGCTGCGCTCAACGACGTACCGGTAGAGACCAATCTCGGGGTTCTGGTTTCCCTGCCGCACGATGCGCCCGTCACGCTGTTCGATATCGGCCGGCCGCCACGGGCAGTCCATGTGATGCAAAGCCACAGCCCGAGCCTGCACGTTCGTTCCGACGCCCATCTTCGCCGTCGACCCGACGAGAACGGCAACATGGCCGGCGCGCGCGGCGGCAAACAGGCGGGCTTTGTCGGGGTCGGTTTTGGCCTCGTGAATGTAGCGGATCTGCTCGGCGGGCATCCCGCCGTCGATGAGTTTGGACCTCAACTCGTCGTAGGCATTCCACCGGTCCGGCTTCGGCGTGCCCAGGTCACTGAACACCAACTGCAACGCCCCGGGCGTCGGCGACGGCTCCTTCGTCACCTCATCCAGATAGAACAGGTGTTTGGTGTCGTTCCAGATCCGCAAAACCTGGCGCGCGACCGCGTCGATCTTCGTCGGCCCGGCCGGCCGGTCACCGCCGACCATCCGCACGTCCAGGGCCGCCTTCCGCCCGTCCGTGGAGATCTTGAGCATGTTGTCTTCCTCAGGCCGCACCGACTTGTTCGCGACCCGTTCCGCCCGCTCACCAATGTCCGCGATATACGCCTCAAGCTCGACGCCCGGCTGCAAAACAATGTTCTCGGGAACCCGCTGCCCATCCGCTCGCTCCCGCAACAAAGGTGTGGGGAGGTTCAGGTCCTCGGCGGTCTTCACGTCCGCGAAGACATGCCACATCCGCAGCATCTCGGGCACATTCTGGAACTTCGCAAACCTAGTCTTCAACCGGAAATTACCACCCCCAGTGGGCGCCATCTCCATCTCCGTCACCGTCTGCCCGAACGTCGCCGCCCACGCATCGAAGTGACCGATGCCCGCGTTCTCCAGCAGGTCAGGGCGCAGGTAGCGCTGCATCACGTAGGCCTCGGTGATGCTGTTGGCCAGGGGCGTCGCCGTCGCCACCGTGACGACGCGGTCGCCGTGCTGGGAACGGAGGTACTCGAGCTTCATGTGCAGGTCGATGGCGCGATCTGCACCCTTGATGGCGGCGTCTCTGATGTTGGAGACGGTGGCGAGGTTTTTGTAGTCGTGCATCTCGTCGACGACGACATAGTCGATGCCGGTGGACTCGAATGTGATGCCGGGGTCGCGGGGCTTGTCGGTGAGCTTTTTGAATTTCTCTTCCAACGTCATGAGGGTTTTTTCGAGGCGCTTCACGGTCATTGCGTCCTCACCGGTCGCTTCTTCGAGCACCGACCGGACGGCTGCTACCTCGCGATTGACGTAGTCGGCCTCCGTTCCGGGTGAGAGGGCGATGCGTTGGAAGGCGGTGCGCGTCATGATGATCGCGTCCCAATCATTCGCGGCCGCACGGGCGACGAACAGGCGACGCTTGTCACCGGCGAGGTCATCGCTGGAGGAGGCGAGGATGCGGGCCTGCGGGTAGATCTGGAGCCACTCGCGGGCGAACTGCTCGAGCATATGGTTGGGCACGACAACAACAGGTTTGGTGACCAGTCCCATCCGGCCAAGCTCCATGGTGCCCATCACCATCTCCGCGGTCTTGCCCGCACCCACCTGGTGGAACAATCCCACCGCCGGCTCGGACAGCATCCGGGCAACGGCGGCACGCTGATGCGATCGGGGGGTGAAGTTCAAGGCCACACCCGGCAAGGTCAGGTAGTCGCCTTCATGGCTGTAGTCGCGCAACGCGATCGAGTTGAACCGCCGGTTGTACTCATCCGTGAGTCGTTCTGCCCGCTCGGGGTCTTCCCAGACCCATTCGGCGAAGCGCTCCTGCAGCTGGTCGGCCTTCTCTTGCGCGGCCGTTGTTTCCAGGGCGTTCACGACGCTCTTCTTCTTTCCCAGCTCCTCGACGTCGTCGCGGACGGTGAGCTGTCGCTGTTCCATCAGCGCCTGCGCGATGTCAGTCGCAGGCCGCCGTTTGGTGCCCCACTCGCTGGTGGCACGAAGAGTTTGCCGGTTGCCGCGGACCTCCCACATGCCCGGCATCGGGTTCTCGACCCGGACGCCACGGTCACGCAAGATCTCCTGCAGGAACTGCTTGTGCGTTTCGGCGTCGATCCACACTGCGCCGAGGCGCGCTTGGATCTGCTCCATCGTGAGCTTGTCCGGCAAGGCCCCCTCGAGCGCAGCGACGTTCACCGCATACTGCTCCGGGTTGGTCTCTGCGGCCGCGTGCGCTTGGTCCAGCTTGATACGGACGTCGCCGCTGAGGTACTCCGGCGCGTGGACCAGTTGGCCGGTGACCGGGTCGTCGTAGACCATCTCGCCCAGAGCAGCACGGGCCTCGGTGCGGTCTTGGCCGAGGAGGTGCGCGATGGTGTCGAGGTCGACGCGGCCGGTCCGGTCCAGGCTCAGGGTGATTGCTTCGGCTGGCGTGTCCGCGCCTTGCGTGATGGGGCGTTGGGCCACGACACGTTGCTTGAGCATGGCCGCTGGTGACGCGGTCTGCGTTTCCTCATCGAATCGCTCGAGCGCCATGACCAACGGCCCAAACGGGTCCTTCCGTAAGAGCCTGGCGGGGGTCGGGGTGATGCGTGCCGTTCCGGGCTCACCGGTGTCGGGATCATCTCTGCCCGTGTGGCGCAGGGTGAACCGGTTGAGGGGCCCGTATCCCTCTTGATAGGCGTCGTAACGGGCGAGGAGTGTCGCCCGGGCGCTGACGATCTCATCGGTGTCATCCACCGTGACGGCCTCGGCAGCCAGGAGAGCGGTGCCCGCGTCGCGAAGACCCAGGAGTGCCCTCAGCTCGGTGGCCCCGGTCTTCGGCACTGCGAGCGGGGCAAGGGCGCCCGCTTCCACGATCATGAACGTGCCGTCTTCCTGGGCGAGGATCGTGCCGTCCCACTGGGTCGGTTCGGCCGGCCGATAGGTCGCCAGCTCCCGCTCCGACAGGGCGCTGCGGGCGGTCATCAGCTGGCCGGCCTCGGTCGCATCCAAGACCACACCGGCCAGAGCGGCGCGAAGCGCGCCCGGGGTGATCGTAAGGTCTGCGGCTTTCACGTGCAGGGTCTCGTTGCCGTACATTCCGGTGCCGACGTGTACCTCGCCGAGGATGTTCTCGGGGCGCTGATCGAAGTAGGAGTTGATCTTCACCAGCTGCTCGTCGACCCGGTGCGCGGTGACGGTCTCCCAGAGCTGCGAGACTGCGGGCTCGCCGACCTCCCGGCGGCGGAAGATCAGCAAGTCGGTCACCACGTCGGTACCGGCGGAACGCCGGTGCGCGCCAGAGGGCAACCGCACAGCACCGACGAGGTCGGCCATCGCGTTCATCTCTCGGCGGGCGGCCGGGTTCTGCGAATCCAACGTGTAGTGGCTGGTCAGCACGGCGACCAGGCCCCCGGGCCGGGTGAGCGCCAGCGACTTGATGATGAAGTGATTGTGGATCGAGTGCCGGCCCGCGTTATGGGCGGGGTCATGCAGGCGCACGTCAGCAAACGGCACATTGCCCACAGCAGCGTCGAAGTAGCCAGCCGGGAACCGGCTGTCCGCGAAGGACTCGGCACGGATCTCCGCCTGCGGGTACAGGCCGGCCGTGATCAAAGCGGTCGTGCTGTCCAGCTCAACACCGATCATCCGGGCACTGCCCGGGGCAAGGCCGATGAAGGTGCCTGACCCGGCTCCCGGTTCCAGGACCTGCCCGCCGGTAAAGCCGAGGTCGGTTAGCGCCCACCAGATTTCGCGGACATAGGCGGGGTCGGTGTAGTGCGCGTTGATCGTGGTGCGCCGTGCCTGCGCGTAGGCATCATCTGTGAGGAGCGACTTCAGCTCGGCGCGTTCACTGGCCCAATTCTCTTTCGACCCGTCGAAGACGTCGGGGACAGCGCCCCAACTCGACCACCGGGCCAGAACCGCATGCTCACCGGCTGTGGCGGGACGTTCTTCGGCCTGCAGCTGCTGTGCGAGACGGATGGCCGCCACATTCGCCGTGTACCTCGCCTTTGCCCCGGACGGGGCCAGATCCTCTTGGACACCCGGCCTGAAGCTCGGAGCGGCTACTCGGCTTGCGTCTCCTGGAACCGGCGGTACCGGTCGTCCGCGCTCTCCTTCAACGTTTCCGCGTGCTCGGTCAGGTACCGGTAGGGATTGTCCTGAACGGCCAGTATCTCCAAGAAGCTCACCGGAAGCATCCACTCCTCCGCGAGCTGATCGATCGGTTCCACCGACTGAAATTCCCGGTCCTCGTCCTGCATCAGAAACGCCCAATCCGCCAACAGTTCCTCCGGTGGCTGGACCGACGCCCACTCCTCCCGCGCCTCGTCCGCCGTCAACTCCGGGGTTATCCAGACCAGGTCGGCCAGCACGATCTCTTCGGCCTGCCTCTGCGCCATCGTGAGTCGGCCCACCTTCTCCAGGTAGGTCTCCCCCACCGGGTCCGCTCCGGCGATCCGCAGGCTCAGGTCGTCGACCTGGCTCAACACCTGCTCGCCCAGAGTCTCGAAGAATTCCTCCGGGTCCGGCAGCGCCGCGTACCGGCTCGGTGCCACGCGGCTCCAGTGATCCCTGGCCAATGTCCCGTACTTGTTCATCAGTCCCACCATCCTGTTCACTCCAAAAGTCTTCAAAGCTCAGCTGGCCACTGACCAGGACCGCTTCAACCGGCGTCGGCTCCCTGGTGCGCTCCGCCGCAAGCCGCGCACCAGCGCTGGCCCCATCGAGCCCCCAGAGGTCAAGTTCGACCTGGTCGTTGGATACATGCTTCTTCGAGCCTCTACCGGCCATACGCCACTCCCCTGACCCCCGAATGGGTGGTTCGAGGTTAACAGGTCAACCGGGCGCCCCACTAAACAGCAGCTCATAGCGCGTCCATCCCACCAGCGCCAGGCCCACCAGCGCCGGGGTTCAGCGTGCCTGCGGGGCCGCGTTTCCGGTTCCGTTCCAACGCCCGGTAAACGCCGCTTCGGGAGATATTGAACCTCGCCGCGATCGCCGGGACATCCCTGTCCGGGCCGGCGAAGAGACTGGCAAGCGAGGCGTCCTGCTCGGGCGTGAGCCGGGGCTGTTTCCCGCGGAGGTTGCCCCGCACGCCGGGCCGCTTCATGGCTTCCCGGGTGCGGAGGCTGTTCCAGCCGCCCTCGGCCTCGGCGACCGCGGTGAGCATGCGGAAGAACAGTGCGGCCTGCGTGCCCTGCGGGTCATACAGGTCACCGTTGTTGCTGAGCAGGACGCCCCGCTCCCCCAGAACCTGGATGACCTCCACGATCCCCAGGGCGCTGCCCGCGAGTCGATCCAGCGACGGGACCACAAGCGTGTCCCCGGCCCGGCACGCCTCCAGAGCCTTCGCCAACCCATCTTGGGTCATGCTCTCGCCCGAGAAACCGGTATCGACGTGAATCTTTGCGGGATCAACACCCAACCGGGCCAACGCACTCATCTGAGCGTCGAAGTCCTGCTCCACCGTGGACACCCGGGCGTACCCAACCAGCACCGCACCCCGGGGGTCGTCTTGTTCAGTCATCCGTTCGCCTCCCTCACTTCATGGGGAAGCGTATCAGATAGGCGCGCCTAAACAGGAAACAGCGGGAGGCCTGGCCGCGGACCGACACCACGCGCGCCACTGTTCAGGTCGCTCTGGCGAATGTCGGAACCCTGACTTGCACTTCTAAATATCGAATGTACGTTCGAGCAAATGTGAGGGAGTCACGCATGCCGCAGATCATTGACACCCGCGTCGACGTGGAGCTCTCAGCCGACGGCGACCCGTACGCATTCGTCTGGAACCGCTTCGAGCACACCATCATCGGACAGCCACAAGCCGTGTTCACCCGCACCAGCTGGTGGGAGAACGCGGGCACACCGACCCGGATCGACACAGAGCTGTGGCGGGTGGATGCATCGCGGGGAGGCGAGGAACAACACCGGTATGACCTCCGAAGAGACGCCGACGGGTGGGTACTCGCCCTCGACTGGGGATGATGGTGCTCCTCGGTAATTTCCGGGTGGATCCCGAGATCACAGATAGGTGCCGCGGCTACGCTGCCAAGCACACCCGAAGAGAGGAACCGACATGATCACCGGCCGACTGCAGAACCGAACATCAGATGACATCCAGGTCGACGCCCTGTCCTCCCGCGAGTGGAGAATCTGCGATAGCCGCATCGCCCAAGACAACGCCCTCTCATTGATTGGCTTCATCGACAAACACCACGGCATCTACGAAGTCATGGAATTCATCGACCCCATCGAGTACACCCACTTCTCCAGCCTGGAGACCGCGATCTCCCACTTCATCACCGCGAAACCTTGACCCTCGGTGTACTGAGCCGGGACGTTAGTGACACTTCGGGGTTGAAAAAGGGAGAACCTCCGGTTCTAGTGGAGATGTCAAGGTCGCCACGAACACGGAGGTTCTCATGCCCCACATGAATACCCGATTGCTCTTCATGGGAGGGCGTTGTTGATCGACAGAGTGATCACCGCCGTACGCCCGGTCTCTCACGTTGCCACAGAGCCAGCGTTCCTGTTCCTCCGATTTGCGGAAATATACCCCCGAGGGTAACGTTTTTGTGTTAACGCGAACGACGCAGCCGAAGACTCTTCTTTAGGAGATGACCGTGGAGATCACGCCGCAACAACTCGCCAAGCAGCTCAAGCACGACGCAAGCCTCCAGCTCGTGGATGTCCGCGAAAGCGCCGAAATCAGCGAAGGACGAATTCCCGGTGCAGAGCACATTCCTTTGGGTGAGCTCGTCGCACGATTCGGCGAACTAGACAAAACCAGGCCGGTCGTCGTCGTGTGCCGCAGCGGGCGGCGCAGCGCCGTTGGCGCGGATCACCTCGCGGCTGCAGGCTTCACCGCTTACCCGATGACCGGCGGCATGCTCGACTGGGCGGCCGGCGGTTTGACAGTCGAGCATGCCGCCG
>MCHG01000346.1_pt1 | contig 15692 bp, 8 predicted proteins | sample 787351 | NCBI WGS metagenome assembly MCHG01 (sample SAMN05430296, study PRJNA330682) | permafrost metagenome | biome: Cold desert; feature: permafrost; material: soil; isolation source: enrichment culture inoculated with soil incubated with H2/CO2 at 20 degrees... ... | reverse complement strand
CCGGGCGGCGGGGTCTCGATCAGGATCTGCGCGATCACACTGGACGGGGTGACACCGTCGAATTCGGCCTCCGGGTCGAGCAGGAGGCGGTGCGCGAGCACCGGTTCGGCCAGCTCCTTCACATCGTCCGGGATCACGTAGTGCCTGCCGTTGGCCGCGGCCAGCGTTTTGGCCGTGCGGATGAGGGCGAGCGCGCCGCGCACGCTGGCACCGAGGCGCACCTCGGTCGCGTTGCGGGTGGCGTCGACGAGCCGGGCGACGTAGTCGTTGATCGTCGCGTCCACATGCACCGTGCGCGCCAGCGCGGCGAGCTCGACGACGGTGGCTGCCGACAGCACGGGCGGAACCACGACGTCGTGGGCGCGCTTGTCGGACCCTTCGAGGATCCGGATCGTGGACGCGTGGTCGGGGTAGCCGATCGACGACTTCATAATGAACCGGTCGAGCTGGGCCTCCGGCAGCCGGTAGGTGCCCGCCTGCTCGATCGGGTTCTGGGTGGCGATGACCATGAACGGGGCAGCCACGGGGTGGGTGACCCCGTCCGCGGTGACCTGTCCCTCCTCCATCACTTCGAGAAGTGCGGCCTGCGTCTTGGGGCTGGCCCGGTTGATCTCGTCGGCCAGGACGATGTTGGCGAACACCGGGCCGCGGTGGAAGTCGAAGGAACCGCTCCGCTGGTCGTAGATGCTCACGCCGGTGATGTCGCTCGGCAGCAGGTCGGGCGTGAATTGAACCCGGTTGCTCGTGCCGCGCACGCTCTGCGCGATCGCGCGGGCGAGGGAGGTCTTGCCCGTGCCCGGCACGTCCTCGAGGAGCAGGTGCCCCTCGCTGAGCAGCGCCGTGAACGACAGGCGGATGACGTGGGCTTTGCCGAGCAGCACCTGCTCGACCCCGCGCACCATCCGGTCGAAGACCTCGGCGAACTGGGTGGCCTGCTCGGGGGTCATCGTCATTGCGGGGTCTCTTTCGTTGGTGCTCGTCGCTGCGGTGCTGATCGCGTTGGTGATCATCGGTCGTAGGTGTAGCTGTGGTCGGTGCCGTCGATCGGGACTGTCACCGTCAGGCGTACTGTACCGGCTGGCGGCGCCGGGCTCGGCAGGGTGCAGGTGTTCGGTGAGTCGGCATCCGTCACCGGCACGGTGGCATCCCCGGGAACGGAACACCGGTAGCCGGCCGGCAGAGCGGGCCCGTTGTCCGGGCCGTTGGTCCAGCTGAAGACTCCCCCGGCTTCGTCGTAGGCCAGGCCGGTCACGGCGAAACTGACCGATTCCTCCGGCGCGGCCCACATCGACGACCACTCACCGCAGCCGCCCCACGGAGCGCAGGCCTGGAGCTGGAAGGCGACGGTTTCGCCGAACGGGCGACCCAGGAGCTCCCGCGGCCAGCCCACTCCCTCGAATCGCACGGTCGGTCCGGTCCCGTCGGCGGCGCGGATGTTGTAGTGGTCGATGCCCGCGAAGGGGCTCACGCGGGTAACGCGGTAGTCCCAGGCGTCTTCGCGCTGCTCCATCGCCCCGCGCACATCGGTGATCGCTCCCGGGGCCTCGCGCACCCGCACGGTCGCCACCGGGGTGTGCGCACAGCCTGCCCGGTTGTAGCCCCAGACGATGAAGTCGTAGGTGGCGTTGGCTGCGAGCAGGTTGTCGAAGGAAACGGAACGGGTTCCAGCGGACACGGCGACCTGCTCCTCGACCGACCCGCCCGTCTGCGGCGGGTCGAGGCGACCGGGCGCCGGGGCGCTCACCGAGCACGCCTGCGCGCCCGTGGGCACGATATCGCTGCTGAGCCGCTGCACGATGTATCCGTCGATGGGGTCGCCCCTGCCCTCGAACGCGTCCCAGGAGACGATGACGGTTCCGTCGGAGTCGGAGCCGGTCGCCGAGATCCCGCCGGCTCGAGCCGGGCCGAAGGGGCGCCCCGTGCCGGCCGAACTGGCCCAGGTGGAGAGCGCGGGGTACGCCTCGTTCCGCGCGCTGACTGTGTAGGCGACATCCGCGCCGTTGCTCAGGCCGTCCACGTCGATGCTGCAGGAAGACGCGTCGCATTGCGGTCCCGTGGCGCTCACTTCGCCCTGGGGTGTGCCTCCGACGGTGACGACGTAGCCGCGGACAGGCGTGCCCCCGCCTACGGCGCCGACAGCGTCCCAGCTGAGGCGAAGCCCGCCGTCCAGGGGCGCGGCCGCAAGCCCGGACGGGGCCGGCGGTACCACGTCGGACCAGACTGGGTCGGCCAGGGAGGTAGGCACGGACAGGCCCATGCCGTTACGGGCCGCGACGGAGACGCGCACGGCGCGTGACTGGCCGTTGCCCGGCGTGGGGATCTCACACGCGGTCGAGGCGCACAGGACGGTGCCCACCGATGCACCGGAACCGACGTCGGTCAGGGTCACCTCGTAGCCGGAAATCGGCGAGTTGTTGGACGCCCCGGCGTTGAAGGAGACGGACAGTTTCTGGTCGCCGAATCCGGTCACGCGCAGGTTCGTGACCGGGTCTGCCTTGTCCTGCACGGAAATCCGCACCGTGCCCCAGGCGAAGCGGTCCTGGTCGCCCGTCGCATCGGCCACCTGGTATTCGAGGTTCGTGTCGACGGGCGCGGCCGTGTCGGACACGGTCACCGCGAGGCGGCTGCTGTCGGCGCTCCGGCTGATCGAGACGCCGGCCGGGAGCGAGGCGCGATCAAGGCCGCGCACCCCGACCACGGTCAGCGGGGTCGCCGGGAACGGGTTGGTCGCGCCGTCGTTCGCGAGCACGTCGATGACGGTGGTCCGGCCGCGCGGGGCGATCGCCGCATCCGGCGCCGGAACGGCGATCGGCCTGGTCGATCCGACAACGCGCACGTCGATCCGGCCGGCCTTGCCGGCGCTGAGGTCGTCCCGGACCCCGATGGTGAGCGCGCTCCGGGCGCCCTTGCGCGTCTTCAGCGCGGCACGCACGGTGAGCAGCTGACCATCGATGGAATAGCTGAAACCCGTGGGTTTGGGTTCGAGCACCGTGTAGGCGAGCTCTGCCCGATCGTCCGGGTAGGGGTAGGCGGTGAGTTTGCCGAGGTCGATGACCTTGGTCTCGTCCGGCTCGATGTCGATGTCGGCGCCGTCGAAGGCGGGCGGCTGGTTCGTTCGCGGCGTGACCGTGATGGGCAGGACGATGGTGGACGTGCGAGCTGCGGGGTCTTTCGCGTCGGACCCGTCGGTCACCTCGAAGGAGATGGACGCCGGGCCGTAGTACTTGTCGGCGCTGGTGAAGGCAAGCCGGCGGTCGCCCGACACCAGGCTCGCCCCGTCTGAGTGCGTCGCCTGCACCGTGGTGCGGTCGGTGAGCTTCACGCGCTTCCCGCCGACCGCGACGACGTAGTCGTTGATGTCGATCATGAGCGTCGACTCGCTCGGGATACTGAGCGCCGGTGCCCCCCTGCGCAATTGCGGGAGCGCGTCGTCGTAGCCGGGAACCCAGATGAACGCGTGCGAGACGAGCTCGGGGTCGTCGGGGTGGCTGACGGCGAACGGGATGATCCGGCTGTCATTGCCGATGCTCACCCGGATGCGTTTGGCGCTCGTCACCCGGGCGTCCCGGCCGAACCCGGGCACGACCGACACGTCCAGCTTGCGGGCCGCAGCGTCGGCGAAGAAGACGTTCGCGAGGACGTCGACGTCGATCGTTGTGCGGTCGAGCACGTCCGAGAGCGTGAGCCGGGTGTCGCTGGCCTCCGGCCGCGACAGCGGCGCGTCCGCCCGCACCACGACGGTGAGGAAGTTCGAGCTTGTGCCGCCCCGCTCGTTGCGGATCTCGTAGATGAAGCCCAACCGGCCCTCCGTCTCAGGCACCGTCACCGAGACGACGTCACCGTCGACCACCGCCTGCCCCTGGGTGCCGCTCGGCTTGACCGCGGTGATGGTGAGCGCGCCGCCGTCGGGGTCGGAGTCGTTGCCCAGGACCCGGACCGAAACGGTGCTGCCGGGCCGCACCGTGACTTCGTCGGGGGCCGCGACGGGGTTCCGTGCACCGTCCAGGCGCGGGCTGATCCCCACCCGGATCGTCCCACTCGCCCGGGCGCCGAGGGCGTCGACGACCGAGTAGGTGAACGTGTCCGTGCCGGTCGAGTATTCCCCGGAGGTGTATTCAATCGAATCGGAGCCGCCGGTTGCGACCGAGCCCTTCTCGGGGTTGGTGTCCTGGCCGAGCAGCTGGACCGAGTCGCCGTCGGGGTCGATTCCGGAGAGCGGAATCGGGATCCGCACCGTGTTCCCCGCGAGGACACGGGCGATCACGGTTTTCGGCACCGGCGGGTTGTTGGATTCCTCGTCGGCTTCGCGCACGGAGATGCTCACCTCGGCGTTGGCGAACTGGCCGTCCGGCGCATTGACGCGGTACACGGCGGTGAAGTTGCCGGCCATGGTCGGTGCCAGATAGCGCAGCACGGTGCCCGAGGCGAACAGCACGCCGGCTCCGCGAGGCAGGCCCGCGGCGAGCGCGGGATCCAGGGTGAGGACTTCGCCGTCCGGGTGCTCGTCGTTGGCGAGAACCGGGAGATCGATGGCGTCGCCGACCCGCACCGAGATGGTGTCCGCCGTGGCGATGGGGGCCTGCTTGCGCGCCGGCTCCGCGATCTCGACGACGGTCACCGTCCCCTCCGCTTCGGCCAGGCCGTTGCTCACCCGGTAGCCGAATGTGACCTGACCGGCGTCGAGTGGTTTCGTGAGAGTGAGCCGCAGCAGATGCTGGTCGAGGATCTCGACCCGGAGACCGCTGGCCGGGGCCACGTCCATCGTTCCGGTGACGAGCAGCACCCCGCCGGCGGGGTCGAAATCGGTGGCGAGCACGTCGACGACGGTCGACTGACGACCGCGGATGAACGCCGTGTGCGGCACCGTGACGGGTTTGGTGTTCGACTCCGGCGCGGGAACGACCTCAACGCGCACCCGGCCTGTCGCCGTGGTTCGACCGTCGGTCACCGCGTATTCGACCTCATGGGTGCCGACGACGTTGCTGGTGAAACGGAACGTGCCGCCGTCGAAGGACGGGGTCACGGTGACGTCCGGTTTGGCCGGGACGCTGCTCAGTCGAAGCGGGCCCGATCCCCCGCGCACATGGAGCAGCGGGGACACAGTCATCTCCCGGCCCGCGGCGGCCAGCACGACGAACGGCTCGGCGATGATGGGAACGGCCCCGGCCGGACGAACCGTCACGGCCATCGTTCCGGCGCCGGCCATCCGCCCGTCCGAGACGACCAGGCCGACCTGCTTGAGCTCGCCTCCCCCGCCGGCGTCCGTGAAGATCACCGAGCCCTCCGGGGTGAAGCTCGCCTGGTCCGGCGGGGGTGCTGTCGCCGATGTGAGGTAGAACGGATCGCCGTCCGGGTCGATCCAGTCGCCGAGCACCTGGCTGGTCACGCGCCCGCCCAGCTGCACCGTCGCCCGGGTCGGCCTGGCCTGCGCGGGCGGCGAGTTCTCATCCTCCGCCCTGACCACCACCGTGACGGTCGCCGACGCGACACCCCCGCGTCCGTCGTTGACGGTGTAACCAAAGCTCAGCCGACCGGCCGCGGTGGGCGGCAGGGTCAGCTGCACCTGCTGGTTGTTGCCGATCAGTTCGAGCCGGCCGGCGTCGTCCGGGATCCGGCCGAGTGAGGCAATCACGAGCACGTCACCGTTGGGGTCGTAGTCGTTGAGCAGGACCGGCAGGGTGACGGCCCGACCGGGTCGAGCGCCGAAGGCGTCGTCGAGGGCCACCGGCGGAACCTGCGTCTTCTCGAATTCGGGCGCGCTGTCGTCATCCGTGTCTTCGACCCGCTGCTGGTCCCGCACCGTTTCGATCAGCTCATCCCAGTTGTCGATGAGCTCGTTGTCCTGCTGGACGGCCCAGGCCGCACCGTTGCGGGCGTCGTTGAGGAGCACGGCCGAACCGTTCACCCGGAATCCCAGCCGGGCGTCGCCGGCAACCCCCGCGAGTGTTTCCGTGGCACCTTTTCGGGCCTGGCCGGTGCAGGAATGCCAGACCGTGCCATCGCCCCAGGCCGCATAGGAGCACTTTCCGGCCGAGGCCGGTGCCGCGGCGTCGCCGGTGCGCCCGGTGACCAGGACGGAAGGCTGCCCTCCCGACACCGGGACGCCGAGGAGCCCTCCCCGGTGGGCGACGAGGACGCGGTCTCCGGTGACCGCCGCCTGTTGCAGCAGGGGACCATCGGCGACGGCGATCTCCGCGGACAGGTCGACCATCTGCCCCGGCAGGTACAGCTGCCTCGTCGCCTCGTTGAGGAGAGCCCAGCGCCCGCCGACGCTGGTCAGCTGGTAGCCGTCTTCCCGGGCGCCGGCCTTCAGGGACACTGTGGAGACAACCGCGTCGCCCTGGGTGGTGTCGACCCGCGACAGGTCGCCCGTCGCCGGCGTGAACGCGAAAAACACGCCGTCTGCGTCCATGCTGGTGACCGAACCGGCGCCGAGCGCGAGCGTCGGCTCCGCGAGGCTGTCGAAGTCGGCGAGCGCGGCGGCCTCCAGGTTCCACATGTTGCCCTCGGAGGTGATGACCGCGCGGTCCTCGGCGAGGTAAACCGACGGTTCCACCGGCGGCAGGGGAACGCTCTCGGCGACGGTGGCCGTCGCCGGATCGATGATGTCCAGCGAGCTGTTGCCACGGTCGATCACCAGCACGGTCCCGCCCTGCTGGCGCACGTCCAGGCTGGAACTGCCCGACTGCACCACGGTGTTCAATTCCCGCACGGCGGTGTTGGCCCGCCCGACGACCTGGCGGGACTCATTGGTCACCCAGACGGCCGCGTCGCCCAGGTCCATCCGCTGGGCCGTGTAGCCGCCCGAAACCACGGCAACCCCGGCGATCAGCGCCGCCACAACCGTCCCGCTCGTTGCCGTGGCGACGAGGGAGCGGTGGGTGGCCAGCCACCCCGCGATCACGGGGCTCCTTCGGCGGTTTCCACGCACTTTTCACCGCTGGGCTCGCCCGGTTTGCCTTCGCGGTTGACCGTGACGGTGAGGCAGACGTTTGCCCGCCCGGTCGCGTCAACGCTGAACTCCGTGCCCTTCTGCCTGCTCTCCTCGCCCGTGCGCAGCGTCACGACGTAGTTGTCGCCGGGGCGCAGGCCGGGGTCGGCCCAGGTGAAGACGACCGTGCCGGAGCGCAACCGGCCGGCGATCTCGCTGACGGCCGGTATGTCGGCGGCGTTCCGTTGAACCAGGAGCGCCGCCGCCGTGGCGGAGAGCCCGACAGTGAGCAGGGATGCGGCCACCAACGCCCACATCACGCGCCCGCGCCCTCCCCTGCGGTGGATGCGCGTCTGGGAGGCACCGGGTGCGCTGCGGCTGTGCAGGAGCTGCGGTTCGCCCCTCGAGCCGGGGCCGGCCGGCGGCTTGCGACGGCGACGGGCCGCATGCGGGTCGATGGAGTTGACGCCGCTGACGCGCGTCTTGTCGTCCGGGTCGGCCAGGGTCGCGGCGGCCCAGTCGTCCATCGCCACCTCGAGCGGCGTCTGCGCCAGCCCCAGGTCGGCCTCGACCGACTGCAACTCCCGAATGAATTCGAGCACGGTGCGCTGCCGGGAACCCGGTCGCCGGGACATCGCCCGGTCGAGGACGATTTCGAGCCGGGCAGGAACATCCGCGCGATTGATGGCGGGGACTTTTCCCTGTGCGATGCGGGACATCAGGGCCGCGGAGCTGTTGTCGGCACCGAGCTGCTCGAATGGGGAGCGCCCGGCCAGCAGCGAATAGACGGTCGCGCCGAGCGACCAGACCTCGGCGGACACGGATCCCGAACTCTCGTCGAGCAGCACCTCGGGGGCCGACCACGGGATCGAGAGCCCCACAGCGTCCGATGACTCCGCCTCGCCCAGGGTGGCCGCAATGCCGAAGTCGGACAGGACCGGGTGGCCATAGGCGGTGACCAGGATGTTCGACGGCTTGATGTCGCGGTGCAGGATCCCGAAGCGGTGGGCGGTCTCGACGGCGCTGGCGATCTTGATCCCGATCCGCAGCGCGTCGGGGACCGAGAGGGGCTCGTCGCGAAAGCGCCGGCTGAGGGCTCCCGAGCAGTACTCCATCACCAGATACGGCCGCCCGTCGGCAGAGAGGCCGGCCTGGAAGACCGTGAGGATCGACGGGTGGGAGCTGAGCTGGGCCATCACGTTCGCCTCGGCCTGGAATAGCTGCCGAACCTGGTCGTTGACGACTGCCGCGAGCAGCACCTTCACCGCCACCTGGCGCCTGGGCATGTTCTGCTCGTAGAGGAAAACGTCGGCGAACCCGCCGGATCCGAGCACCCGCAGGTAGGAAAAGCCCGGCAGATTCGGCGGCGCGGATGGCAGTCGTCGTGCCATTTTCTCGCCTCCCCGCCTACTCGTGACCCCGGCGTGCGGCGGGCGTTCCCCAATTGTAGGCAGGCCCAACCGGCCCATTGGGGTGCGGCGGCGGCCTTAACCGGACTGGGTTACCCCCAAGTCGGGGGACGGTCCTCCGCGTGGTCGGCCGGCAGATCGAGCACCTCGATGACATCGAGCACGATCACGGTGACGTTGTCCCGACCGCCGTTCTCGAGGGCGGCGCCGAGCAGCGCACCGGCCGCGTCATCCGGGTTGGGATTGGACATGAGATAGTGACGGATGCCGTAGGCCGTGAGCTCCTTGGTGAGCCCGTCGGAGCAGACCAGCAGGCGCATGCCCGGCCTCGCCGGAACGATCCGGTAGTCGGGGATGGGCGGCTCATGGAAGCCGACCGCGCGGGTGATGACGTTGCCGTGGGGGTGCACGTCGGCCTCTTCACGGGTGATCTTCCCCGCGTCGACGAGCTCCTGCACGACCGAGTGGTCGGTTGTCACCTGCTCGAGGACGCCGCTGCCGAGCTGGTAGACGCGCGAATCGCCGATGTTGAAGATGATCCACTGCGGCTCTCCGGCGACGACCGCCAGGGCCGCTCCGGTCACCGTCGTGCCGGTGCCGTTGTCGGTGACACCGGCGCCCGACGCCATGTCCTCGACGGCGAGACTGAGCAGACGCGCGATGGATTCGGCGTCGGGGTCGGTCGCGCCGGCGAGCTCGGCGAGCCTGGTCACGACGGCCGCGCTGGCGACGTCACCCGCGGAGTGACCTCCCATGCCGTCAGCGACCGCGAAAATGGGCGCCTGGGAGAGGATGCTGTCCTCGTTGACCTCGCGGCGGTGCCCGGTGTCGGTGACTGCCGCCCACGCCAGGGTCACGCTTGTGTGGCAGGCGGGCAGGGAAACCGTGTGCCGGGGCGAGCCTTGACCTATCTGGGTCACGCGTGGTGCCTTCCGAATTCGGTCTGATGGTGGTGGCGAACGGCTAACGCTCGCTCGCGGGGAGGACTTCGACGATATTACCGTCCCCGATGTCGACCGTCGTACCCGGGGCGACCGCCAGGGACTGTCCCGGGCCCAGCCGCTGCCTTTTTCCGATCTTTCCGCGCGGCGGATTCACCATTGTCCCGTTGGTGGAGTTGAGGTCGGTCACCACGACGGTGTCGCCCTCCTGCCGGATTTCGAGGTGCGTCGCGGAGACGGCGGACGTGGGCGAGGTGACCGTGACCAGCCGGGGCAGGGGGCCGCCGGTGATGCGCGGCGACCGCGGCCGGCGACCGAGGAAATAGACGGCATCCAGTCGGCGCTCCTCGCCGTCCGGGAGCCGGAAACCGTAGAGGGTCCCTCGGGCGGGCGGGGCGGCCTCGGCAGCCGGCCGCCGTTCACGCCGTTCCCGGCGCCGGGCGATGACGGTGTCCTGTGCGGCCTGCGTCGGCCGGACAACGGTGTCCGCGTCCGCCACCGAAAGCGGTGCCGGGGCGGGCCCCGGGAGCGGCGGGGGAACGGGAACCGGGAGCGGTGCGGGCGCGCGGATGATCGTGTCATCGTCCTCGCGTGCGAGCGCCGCCAACGACCAGAACAGCGTGTCGGCCGCGATTGCCCCCAGCTCGACGGTCCGGCCGGAATCCAGCCGGCTCGCAGGCACCACGTCGGCCAGCGGGGAACCGATCACCAGGCCGATCACGGATCGGAAGTCGGCGAGGAGCCAGGGGCGGATGTCCCGGTCCGTGAACCGCCGAGATCCGCCCACCGAGAATACGTCGACCGCGATCCGGCCCCGCACGACTGCGGACACCGGGATTCCGTCGCCATCGGTCGGGTCGCCCGGCACGACCACCACGAAGCTCGCGACGGCGTCTTCACCGGCCAGCGGCAGGAGGGAGACGAGGGCCTCGATGGTGATCCGTGGCTCCGAGACCAGTCCGGTCAGTCTCGCCACAATTCCGGGATCTGTGCCGGCGGGGACTGCGGCGAGGAAGGCCCGCCCCGCGACGAACGTCCGCTCCCCGCTGCCCCCGGGCGCAAGTCCGTACCCGACCCGTGCCATCGTTCTCCGTCCCGTCCGGTGACTAGGCGCCGATGTAAGACATCACGTGCTTGATGCGCGTGTAGTCCTCGAAGCCATACATTGACAGGTCCTTACCGTAGCCGGAGTGCTTGAATCCGCCGTGCGGCATTTCGGCCACGATCGGGATGTGGGTGTTGATCCAGACGACACCGAAGTCGAGTCCCTTGGCGAATCGCATCGCGCGGCCGTGGTCCCTGGTCCAGACGGACGACGCCAGCCCGTAGTGCACGTCGTTCGCCCACCGCATGGCCTGCGCCTCGTCGGCGAACTTCTGCACGGTGATGACGGGGCCGAAGATCTCGTTCTGCACCGCTTCATCCGTTTGGCGGAGGCCGCTGACGATGGTCGCCTCGTGGAAGTAGCCCGTGGCTCCCTGACGGTGGCCGCCCAGTTCGATCCGGGCGTAGTCGGGCAGCCGGTCGATGAATCCGGAAACCTGGGCGAGCTGGTTGGCATTGTTGACCGGTCCGAAGAGGATGCTCTCATCGCCCGGCGCCCCGGTGGTCGCGTTCTCCCTGGCGTAGGCGCTGAGTGCGGAGACGAACTCGTCGTGGATTCCCTCCTGCACGAGCAGGCGCGTCGCCGCCGTGCAGTCCTGTCCGGCGTTGAAGAACCCGGCGGCAACGATGCCGGCGACGGCCGCGGGGATGTTGGCGTCGTCGAAGACGATGACCGGTGCCTTCCCGCCAAGCTCGAGGTGGACTCGCTTGAGGTCGTTCGCGGCGGCCTTCGCCACCTCCATGCCGGCGCGGACGGATCCCGTGATCGAGACCAGTTGCGGCGTCTTGTGGTCGATCATCGCCGCGCCCGTGCCGCGGTCGCCGGTGATGACGTTGAGCACCCCCTTCGGGAGGAACTCGGCGGCGACCTCGGCGAGCAGCAGCGTCGCGCTGGGCGTGGTGTCGGAGGGCTTGAGCACGCTCGTGTTGCCGGCGGCCAGCGCCGGGGCGAATTTCCACACGGCCATATTGAGCGGATAGTTCCAGGGCGTGACCTGCCCGACGACGCCGATCGGCTCCCGCCGGATGAAGGACGTGTGGTCCTTCATGTACTCGCCGGCCGAGCGGCCCTCAAGGTTCCGTGCGGCGCCGGCGAAGAAGCGGATCTGGTCGACGGAAAGCAGGATCTCGTCCTGGACGAGGGAGGCGCGCGGTTTGCCGGTGTCACGCGACTCCGCGTCGGCGAACTCGTCGGCCCTGGCCTCCACCGCGTCGGCGATGCGGAAGAGGGCGAGCTGGCGTTCCGCCGGAGTCGACTCCCCCCACTGCTCGAACGCACTGGACGCCGCCGTGTAGGCGTCGTCGACGTCGGCCGCACCGGACACGGGGCTGGTCGCGTAGACGGCCTCCGTCGCGGGATCGATCAGGTCCAGGCGCGCCTCGGACCTCGAGTCAACGTACTCACCGTTGACGAAATTGCGTAGTTCGCGAACGCTCATGGCTCCTGGACTCCCTGCGTGATGGCCGGCGGGGCGGCCGGGCCGCTCCATCGGCTCCAGCTTATCCGGCGGAGCGGAGCGCGCCGCAGGCAAATATTTGGATTCCGCAGTTTATTGGTCGTCAAGCTGCGGATTCGCTTGCCGAGGGGCCATTTCACTGACACAATCGATGTCATGAACCCAAATGGGCGCGGAGTGGGCGGGAAGCCGGCGCAACTGGACGATGTCTCCAAGAAGATCGTCGAGCAGCTGCAGGTCGACGGACGCCGCTCCTATGCCGAGATCGGCAAGGCCGTGGGCCTGAGCGAAGCCGCGGTGCGCCAGCGGGTTCAGAAACTAACGGATGCCGGCGTCATGCAGGTCGTCGCCGTGACCGACCCGATGCAGCTCGGCTTCTACCGCCAGGCCATGATCGGCATCAGGGCCACGGGCGACGCGAGGGAACTCGCCGACACCCTGGCCGCCATCCCATCCGTGGACTACGTCGTCCTCACGGCTGGATCGTTCGACATCCTGGTCGAGGTCGTCTGCGAAGACGACGAGGAGCTGATAAATCTGCTCAATTCGCAGATCCGAAATCTCAAGGGCGTCACCTCAACCGAAACCTTTGTCTACCTCAAACTCCACAAACAGTTGTACAACTGGGGAACGCGATAAGAAATGACCATTTCAGAACAGGCCGTTCCGGCCCACCACCACTCTCACATCCCCGCAGCGGCACTGGCGCCGGGCGAGTACAGCGATGCCGCCAACGCGTCGATGCAGCAGAAGGCGAAGGACCACCTCTGGATGCACTTCTCGCGCCAGTCCGTGATGGAGTCCGGCGCCGGTGTGCCGATCATCACCAAGGGCCAGGGCCACCACATCTGGGACTCCACCGGCAAGAAGTACATCGACGGCCTGAGCGGGCTGTTCGTCGTCAACGCCGGCCACGGGCGCAAGCGCCTCGCCGAGGTCGCCGCCAAGCAGGCCGAGGAACTGGCGTTCTTCCCGATCTGGTCCTACGCGCACCCGTCGGCGATCGAGCTCGCCGACCGCCTGGCCGCGTACGCTCCCGGCGACCTGAACCGGGTCTTCTTCTCCACCGGCGGCGGTGAGGCCGTCGAGACGGCCTTCAAGCTGGCCAAGTACTACTGGAAGCTGCAGGGCCGCCCCACCAAGCACAAGGTCATCTCGCGGGCCGTCGCCTACCACGGCACCCCGCAGGGCGCGCTGGCCATCACCGGCATCCCGGCCATGAAGGAAATGTTCGAGCCGGTCACCCCCGGCGGGTTCCGCGTGCCGAACACCAACTTCTACCGGGCGGACGAGATGGGTTCCGGCCTCGGCCACGACCTCGAGGCCTTCGGCCTGTGGGCGGCCAACCGGATCGAAGAGATGATCCAGTTCGAGGGCCCGGAGACGGTCGCCGCCGTGTTCCTGGAACCCGTGCAGAACTCGGGCGGCTGCTTCACCGCCCCTCCCGGATACTTCAAGCGGGTTCGCGAAATCTGCGACCAGTACGACGTGCTGCTCGTGGCCGACGAGGTCATCACCGCGTTCGGTCGCATCGGCAACATGTTCGCCTCGACAACCTTCGGTATCGAGCCGGACATGATCACCTGCGCCAAGGGCATGACGAGCGGCTACTCGCCGATCGGCGCGACGATCGTGAGCGAGCGGATCTACGAACCGTTCAAGCACGGCGACACGGCGTTCTACCACGGCTACACGTTCGGCGGGCACCCGGTGTCCTCCGCCGTGGCGCTGGCCAACCTCGACATCTTCGAGGAGGAGAAGCTCAACGAGAACGTGCGCGAGAACTCGCCGATCTTCCGCGCGGAGCTGGAGCAGCTGCTGGACCTGCCGATCGTCGGCGACGTTCGCGGCGAGGGTTACTTCTTCGGCATCGAGCTGGTCAAGGACAAGGGCACCAAGGAGACGTTCAACGACGACGAGTCCGAGCGTCTCTTGCGCGGCTACCTGTCCAAGGCGCTGTTCGAGGCCGGGCTGTACTGCCGCGCCGACGACCGGGGCGACCCCGTCATTCAGCTCGCTCCGCCGCTGACCATCGGCCCGGCCGAGTTCCGCGAAATCGGCGAAATCCTGCACGGCGTGCTCTCCGAGGCGCCTCAGCACCTCTAGAACGGGTCGATCAATCCGGGGCGGGCGCCGAGCGCCCGCCCCGGATTGCCCTGGATACCTGCCTTCAGGCCCAGGTCCCCAAGTGTGAGCGGAGGGTGCGGCGCGCTCGGGAGTACCGCGCGCGGGCGGCATCCGCTCGAATGCCGAGCACCGTGGCTGCCTGAGCGAGAGCCGCCGCACGCCGCTTCGTCGGTGGGCGGCGAGCACGTTGTGAGCGACGCCGTAGCTCCACGCTCGCCGCTCTACGTGTTCACTGGGGAGACGGTCGCGTCGTCGCCAGAGGACCAGGAGGGTGTCGGAGAGGCAATCGGCAGCGTCCTCGCTGGGAATCACGCGGCGTGCGAAGTATCCGAGCAGCTCGTGGGCGATAGAGCGGATGAAGGCCTCTGTGTCGCCGGTATCGGCGTGCGAGGGAGCCGTTGCCGTGGTCTCATGCGTCATGGTTTCCCTCCCCCGAGCCGCTTGTCACAGGATTGCATATCGAATGCCTTCTGGACGGGTCTCGTAGGTCTGAGTCATCAGACCCTCCTGGGCGAGGCCCTGCCCTCCTGCATCCAGACCGAGCTTCGTGAAGATCCGCGAGACGTCCGCGATGGCGACCTCCCTGGGCATGCCCTTCGGCAGCGTCAGGTAGTCGGGGTATGCCTCAATGACGACCTGGGGCGCGTCGGGGGCGCCGAGGTCGATCCACTCCGTGTCGTCCACCTCGGTACTCGTCGACGGGTCCCCGAATTCGCCGGTGCGTGCGAGCCAGGAGGTGAAGGCGGCCGCGGGGACAGCCACACCCGCGCCGGCCAGCGCGATGAGACCGCCGGCCAGAAGTCGGTGTCCGCGGGAGAGTGCGCGGAACCGCCCGGGCAGCCGTGGGTTTCGCGCGGCAGCTGAGCGCACCGCCGGATCCTCGAACAGGAGGGTCAGAGCCTCAGTCTCGTCGTGGACCTCCTCGGAGAACCGCAGTTGTCCCAGCGCGCGAATCCGCGCTTCCGCCGTGCCTGTTGAATCGTCCATACCTCTACATGTCGCGCCTGGGCCAAAACGTGACATATCTCGTGGTTCCCTTGCCGGGCCCGGGGACTAGATCGCGCGGTCCGCCGCTTCCGCCTCGCCTGGAGTGACCGCGTAGGCCCACTCGGGCAGGCGGCCCGTACTGAACAGGGTGTACAGCAGCCGGGCCATGCTGTACTCGGGGTCGAGGGCCAGCGCCTGGTCGACGAAGATGCCTGCGACGGATCCGCGCCCCAGTGCCCAGGACAGCCAGGCCAGCATGCACAGCGGGGCCGGGCGTGCGCGCCGCGGCGCCAGCGCGACAATGGTCTTGAGCATGCGGATCGCGCGCTCGACCCGATCCGGGTCCGGCCGCTCGGTGCTGAGACCGAGCATGAGGTCGCCGGTGCCCGTGGGATCTCCGCGGACGCCGGATTCCTGCTCCGCCCGGATGATGTCGTCCATGCTGCGTCCGGTGATCCACTGGATGGCCGCGTAGCGTGCATTCAGCTCGACCGTCCGCACGCCGACCTGCCGGCCGAAGGCGAATTGCAGCATCATCTGGTCTCGGTTCGCGGGGCCCTGCACGAGGTAGAGCAGGATGGCCGCATCCTCCGCCTCGAGGGCGAGCACGTCCCAGTCGAGGGCGGCCTCAGCGGTTTCGACCGGGTCCAGGACGTCGCAGATCATGGCGACCAGTTCCGGCTGGGTGCCGGCCTCGCCACCCAGGCGCTGGAACCGGGCGAAATCCCGGGAGAGG
>MCHG01000345.1_pt1 | contig 15707 bp, 18 predicted proteins | sample 787351 | NCBI WGS metagenome assembly MCHG01 (sample SAMN05430296, study PRJNA330682) | permafrost metagenome | biome: Cold desert; feature: permafrost; material: soil; isolation source: enrichment culture inoculated with soil incubated with H2/CO2 at 20 degrees... ... | reverse complement strand
TGAAACGCCGTATACCGAACGGTACGTACGGTGTTGTGAGAGGGGCGAAACATTTTAATTGTTAGCCTCTACTCGATATTTAATAGGAAATTTCCTATTTTTCCGCTACTGTCATCCTGAGACTAGCGTAGTGTCGCCTTGCCCCGTTTATCGAGAAAGGATCCCTAGTAGCTATCTAGTCATTGGATTGCTCTTTTCCAACATCATAAAAAAAGTTATTCAATACATAAGTGGATTTTGTTATATATCATACTAAATGTAGTATAATTAAAGAAATTGATTGTAAAAGCAATTATTGAAAAATAGACTTTTAGCTTAAAGAAATTGTCATGTTGTAAAGTAAAAATATTAAGGAGGATTTATCATGAATCAAGAATTATGGGAAGAATGTGTAGAGTTTCATGGACATGAGTGTCCGGGATTGGCCATTGGATTTAGAGCTTGTGAAATAGCGAAAGAAGAACTTGGATTAACATTTTGTGAAGAGGAGGATCTCGTGTGTATTGCGGAAATTGAGAACTGCCCTTTAGATGCGATCAAGTTTATTGCAGGATGTACCATAGAAAAAGGAAGTTTATCTATCAATAAAACAGGCAATGCAGCTTTTACTTTTCTAAATGAAGATACCGGTGAAAGCATCAGACTAGTACAAAATCCCAAAAATAAGAATATGGATAAAGAAGCAACGAAAAAATTTATACTAGAAGCTCCGGCTAATCAGGTGTTTGGCATAATTAAAGGTATCTAATTTATAATTAAACATATTTATCATGTTAAAGGGGGAAGTCAATCTGTGTTAAATAAAGAACAATTAAAGCAATTGAGCACGTGGGCTGGTTTTGTAGGAATTATGACGATAATAAGTGGAGTACTAAGTTGCATCAGTGTTATTGCAATTATACCTGGTGTCATTTCAATTATTTTAGGCCTGAAACTTAGGACTGCTAAGAGGTATTCAGACGAAATTATTGAATCTGTTGATGTAAATCAGGAAAGTAGAATAAATTTGTTGGTGTCTGAATTAGCTACATACTTTAAAATTCAAGGAATATTGATGATTATTAGTATAATACTAATTGTTCTTGGTGTAGTGGCAATGGTTACATTTGGATTTTCTGCTATGAATCAAGCAGGTATGTATTATTAACTACCGCAACAAATCATAATCAATTCAGGTATTCACGTAAAGTTTTTGGAAACTCAAGATTAATTCCACTATAAGATCTGTATACTTAAAGTAGCTTTTTTCCTGTAATCAGCGCCCGCATAATAGTTCTTAGTAAAAGATGCTAACGAGCAACTAATAACCAACCAACAAGCTACCTTATAGCTCCTTAAAAATGGTAGTGACTATATGCTACACGTGAGTTAACGTATAATGGTGAATATGGTCATGTTTATTCACATATAAAAGGTATTGACTAAATGAACTAGTCAATACCTTAGCTTTTTTATTTATACGCTTTGTTATTAAACGTTAATTTCAACTTGATAAACTTGCTTTAACTGTGCAACCTTATCAAAATAAACTAACTGTTGTTTTTGTCCTAGAATTTGTTGTTGGATTTGATCCTTAACTTCCATTAACGTCTTCGTATCATCTTGTTTTTTGTCGGTGACTTTAATGATATGGTAGCCAAACTGCGTTTGAATTGGTTCACTAATTTTGTTTAACTCCATGGTAAAGGCAGCCTCTTCAAATTCTGGTACCATTTGGCCTGCACTAAAGAATCCTAAATCTCCACCTTTAGCTTTAGAAGGACAAGTTGAGTGTTTTTCTGCAGCTTCTTCAAAGCTTATGCCTTCTTCTAATTCTTTGAGTACTTGCATCGCTTCATCTTTTTCCTTTACAAGGATATGGCTAGCTTTTACGCTTTTGGCACTAATAAATTGATCCTTATGTTCTTCATAAAAGGCTGTTAGTTCTTCATGAGAAACTTGAATATTGCCTAACAGTTGATTCAATGCAAATTGTTTTAAAAGAGAATCTTTTAATCGTTCAACCTCTTTTACATAAAGGTCATTATTATCCATTCCTTGCGCTTTTGCATCAAGGTAAAATAATTCTTGGCTAATCAGCTCTTCTAATAATTGCTTTTGCCCTGCCTCTGATTGAAATTGTGTGGATGTCTGTGGGTTGAGACTTTTCATAAAAAAGTCAACATCTTTCTGTGTGATTTCTCGACTATCTACTTTGGCTAATACTTTATTTTCCATTTAATTACTCCTTTATTTTCAGATTCTACTCAGCCATAATATCAGAAAAAATTGTTCCTGTCCAATAGCCTTATCATTGAAAAATTATTATTTTTGTATGGCTAAGGCATCCGTTTTATCCATTCTGCTACAAGAAAAATAGTTATCCTAAAAAATTTAAAAGTAGTAACACTCTAAATCACAAAAATGGTATAATAGGATAATATAGGATTATTTTACCTGATGACCTAAAATTAATTAGTCCCCTTAGGCGTTAATATATGAAATCAACAAAGGACAAAAGAGTCTACAATCTAGATAGTAGTTTAATAAAAATGAGAGGTGGTGATAGTTTATCATTTCTACAAGTGAGATAATCATAAATACATATTCTGTTATGTTACTGGGTATCATCTACATTTACGCCATTAACCATACAGAAAGAATTTTATTACAGCATAAGCTTTATATGAGGATGATACAAGTCACTATGTTCATGCTTATTGTAGACATATTGAGTAGATTCGACGGTGATTTTGGTACAATATATATTGCAATTAATTATATTGGAAATTTCATGATTTTTTTATTAAGTCCAGTACTACCATTAATGTGGTTACTCTATAGTTATTGTAAAATCTCTCATGATGAGAAAAAAACTAAACGTTTTATATTTCCTTTACTTGTGATTTTTATAACATATGCACTTATTTTAATTTTATCCCAATATTTTGGATGGTTTTACTATATTGACCCAGATAATATTTACCACAGGGGATCATATTTTTATATACCAGTTTGTCTTACAGCCGCATTAGTTGTTGCTGCTTTCATTTTACTTATAGTAAATCGCAGAAATATTGAGGAGAAGTACTTTTTTTCACTTATATTTTTTCCAGTACCTCCTTTAGTGTGTACTATTTTGCAAATGATCTTTTATGGAAGATCACTAGCATTAAATGGCGTGGCACTATCCTTGTTAATCGTATTTCTAAATATCCAAAGTCGTAGTCTGAATACTGATTATCTAACAGGGGTGTATAACCGCAAGAAGCTTGAAACTTATATGAAGGAAAAAATAAGTACAGCTTCTGAGAATGCAACTTTTTCCGCAATTTTGATAGATCTCAATGACTTTAAAGCAATTAACGATACTTATGGCCATGATATAGGTGATGATGCCTTAGAAAACTGTGTAAAGATAGTCAAGACCTGTCTTAGATCCAGTGACTTTATTGCTCGATTTGGAGGTGATGAATTCTACATTATTCTAGATGTATCAACGATAAATGATCTAGAAGCCACTATAGATAGGATCAATAACTGTATACAAAACTATAATGAGCAGGGTGTTAGCCCTTATAAACTAAGCTTCAGTATGGGCTATGCAGTATATGACTATCATTCCTACATGAATGTTGAAGAATTTCAAAAACATATCGACAGATTGATGTACGTAGCCAAACGTGCGAACAGAGCGCGAGTAAAACAGCAGAATATAATCAACAAGGAGTTAAATAATATCTAGATGATATTTATTATAGCTGTTAATATAATGAGCAATAATGACGATACATAATAGAGAACAAAATATATTTCTTTTCATTTATTATAAAAATGATATAGAAAGGTATAGCACATTTAGATAGAACAGCATATTGCTATACGTTGAGGCAAATATTATGATAGAGTTAAGAAAAATGCTAATCTTTATATTAGTTCTCCTTCTTCTTTTTTATAAGTTTAAATTTTTGTATGCCATGAAGAATAAGAAAGGTGAATCCTATATTTTCATTATACTAATAAGTGGACTTTCTTTATTAGCAGTAGCTACTTTTTTTGATATGCTTGCAAGAGCTATGAATAATAATAACATTTATTTCATTATAAAGAGTTGTTTTAGCATTGGCGGCATTTTATACATTGTTGGAATAATACTTTGGAGTAATTTTACGAAAAAAATGATTAATGATCTTGAACGCATAGTACTTATTGATTCATTAACTGGTGTTTTAAATAGAAATGGACTGATTAGAATATTTGATACTATGGTTAATAATAAGGAGTCTTTTTATATTATTGTTTGTGACCTTGATGGTACAAAGAAGATAAACGATACATTAGGACATATTGAAGGTGATAGATTCATATATAATACATCCCAAGTATTAATTAATATTATTGGAAGTCATGGACATGTCTCGAGATTTGGTGGTGATGAGTTTGTGGTCATTCTAAAACATAAAGAATTATTTGAAGTTGAAGAATATATTTTTAATATAAAGGAAAAAATTGCTGCGCTTTATCTACAAGACAATTTTGGGATTAGTATAGGCTACTGCTCTTTTCCACTAGAAGGGCAAAGTTTTGAACAATTAATTCGAGTTGCTGATAGTAGAATGTATGAAGATAAGGAAATCAATAAGAAATATTATAGTTACTTAGCACAGATTAGCGTTACATTAGAAGAATAAAGCGAATATAAGTGGACACCAATTTATTTAATCATTAAAATTATTAGCGATATTTTGTAAAACCTAAAGGAACGCATTTATGCGTTCCTTTGTCGTTGGAAAAGGAGTGAACTTGTGCTATAATTATGTATAATATAGGAAAAATTCACGTGAATTAATAGCTACAAATACAAATACAAATTGATGTTAAAGGTGGGGAATTACATAAAAAATAATAAAAATACTATAATCCTAATGGTTACATTAGCAATTGCATCAATAATTATTTATTTTATCCAGTTTATACTTTTTGATAGAGCTCAAGATACTTTATTTTATGTATTACAAGATTTAGCCTTTCTTCCAGTTCAAGTGATCGTGGTTACCATGATATTAGATAGGTTTTTAAATCAATTTGAGATGCGCAAGAAAATTAAGAAAATAAATGTGATCATAAGTACATTTTTCGTTGAATCAGGTACATTAATTATGGTAGCCATGTCTACGTTTAATGAAAATCATAATGATTTTTGTGAGATGATACAAATTGAAGAGCTGAGCAAAAAAAAGAATTATCAATTAAAAAAACTGATCAAAGAATTTGATTATAATATCCATGCCCATCCAGAAAAGTTAGAAGAACTGGCATTAATACTGAATAAGAATAAGGCATATATGTTAGATATGTTGGGAAATGATAACTTACTTGAACATGATTCATTTACAGATATGCTCTGGGCTGTATTTCATGTAGGTGACGAGCTCCAAAGCAGAGGAAACTTCAACGAGCTAGACCAAGATGATCTAGATCATCTATCAAACGATATATTTCGTGCATATATGGCTATGACATTAGAATGGATTGATTACATAAATTATTTACATGATGAATATCCATTTCTCCATTCTTTGGCGATAAGGAAAAACCCTTTTAGCTAGTAGAAAGATTCACATGAGTACCCTAGTAGATTACGTCAATTAGAAGAGTATTCCCACAGTTGCAAATGGGTAGAAGTATCGAAGACCTAATATTATCGAAGAAGTCATTTCTAAATGTATTGCCTTCCTAAATATCAACCTATATAGGTTGCACATGAAAATATCAATCTATATGGGTTGCGTTTGTGTGTTGACATGTTATAATTTATATAAGGAGTTGATATTATGAATTATACAGCATTTGTGGCTGATCTTATAAATTCAAAAAAGTTAAAGGAAAGAGAAAATGTACAAGTCTTTATTAAAGATTGTTTAAAAACTTTAAATAACATATTTAAGGAATCCTTAGAGTTTGATGTGATTTTTAGTGCTGGTGATGAAGTACAAGGATTATTTAAGTCACCCGCATCAGCTTATTTATACTGGCGACTTTTAAAAGGAATATTATTTCCTATACAAATGCGTTGTGGTATTGGAGTAGGGCAGTGGGATGTGAGAATTCCTAATGGTACATCAAATGAACAAGATGGCTCTGCATACCACAAAGCAAGAATCGCAATAACAAATGCTCATGAAATGAAAGATACAAATGTAGTGTTTTATTCAACAGGTGAGAATGATGTATTCATTAACACTTTGATAAGTACTTCATTATTTTTAGAGAAAAAACAAACCCATCATCAGAAGCAGATTATGTTGTTGATAGAATTACTATTTCCCTTATTCGATAAAAATGCTATGAATTTATTGACGTACAATCAATTGTATAAGGTAATACAAAACAAATTTTCTACACTACCAGATGTTTTTGAACCCTTTCTTATATTTTTACCAATTGAAAACAAATGTACACTACCTTCAACCCTAAAAAAAGGATTATCTACAAAAATATCAAAGATCACTCAAACCACAAGGCAAAATATAGATAATGTAATTCAATCAGGAAACATAGAAGAAATTAGAAAGCTAGATTTAACAATACTGATATTGATTCAAAGAACCTTTGAGGAGGTTGATTTATGAAGTTTTTGTTACCAGTCATAGCTCACTTACTTGGAGATTTTATCTTTCAGACCACTGCTATGGCTAGAAATAAAGGAACTGTTTTGAAGCATCTGATCACACATGGTCTAATTTATATAGGATTTATTATTTTATCTCTACTATGGTTTCGTCCAATACAAAATATTATCTATATCTCTTTATTTATTGGTATTTCCCATACAATCATAGATTACAGTAGAAATAAACTACTAGATAAACGATCAAAGGAAAAAGTTAATGACAAAACTTTTAATTTTATGTTGTTTTTGGTAGATCAGTTTATACACCTACTCATCATTATTATTAGTGTTCATTATATAAAAGGTCCTAGTATCATGGGCAAAAGTATACTTAATGTGATATTAGTACATATATCTTGGAATCAGTTATATAATACCACAGTGATAGCCTTACTATATATATTATGCTTAACTCCCGCAGCTGTTTTTATCAATGAGTTTTTCACGTTGTTTAGTGTGCAGACAAAAGTTGAGATTAATGAAAAAGTAGATAAAGTGAAAAGTGGTTATTTAATTGGAATGCTAGAAAGAATCATAATTTTGACATTGGGGCTTTATGGAGAGCTAGGTGCCATAGGTTTAGTTTTAGCAGCAAAGAGTATAGCTAGATTTAATCAACTTAATGATCAGGATTTTGCAGAAAAATACCTTGTAGGTACCCTATTAAGTACATTAATTGCAATCATTTGTATCGTAATTGGAGATTTAATACTACTTCGATAATAGGAGGAATTCCTGTGAAATATTAACTCACTTTATTTAGAAGGCAAATATATTTTGTTATGGAAAAGAGCGCTAGGAAGTTAACCACATGGATAAAATCAAGAGAAAAATATAGTGACGATAATAATCTCCATTTTTAAATCAGATGGAAGCTTACAATTTGTCTTTTGGAGGGTAAAAATGCGTATCTGTTGTACGAAAAAATTACTAGATGAAATAAAGTGCGTAACCCAAGGTGAATCAGAAGAAGTTGATTTTTTCTGTTGGAGCGCTCACTTGATTACTGTAAATAGGAGAAAGACTGTTGTGGTAGTGAATGATAGCAATCGATTTGGATTTGTTTTATACGGAATGAAAGCAAAAGATTTTAAACGTTTCAGTGAACTTGTTGTTGAAGGAATAAGAGAATGTTTGAGAGACGAAAAAATTAAAGATGAAATTATAGAGAAATATCTTCGCTCAGCTGGAGATTTGGTTTTTGGCAAGACACGAGGTCCAAAATATGTGGCACGTTTAAACAAAGCATGTGAACTAGTGGATATTTTTGATGATCTTTTAGATCCTTCTGAAATCATTCAACATAATTCAGGTAGGCGATTAAATTATGAATTAATAAAAATTCATAAGACAACCAACTATATGAATCCATATGAACTCTTAAACCTAGATCTGAAACAATTTGCAGGAGAAGAGATTATCAGATGTGACTCTATAGATTTAATTATCAAGCTTGATTTAGAGGAATATACTGTATGGAGAAGAATTATAACACCAGATGATATAAACTTTCAACAACTCCATGAAATAATCCAAATTGCTTTTGCATGGAAGGATTACCACTTATATGAATTCAATGTTTTAGATAGTACAGGTGAAAGCATTTTAAACGTAATTAGTGAAAATGAAGAACTATACGATCTATCTGAGGAAGGTCCTATTCAATTAGATAGTGAAACAAAACTAAAACAATATAGTAGAAAAAATCAAATAATTCAATACTGTTATGATTATGGAGACAATTGGGTCCACGAAATTGTTATTCAAGGCATAATTGCTGATTATAATAAAAACTATCCAATTTGCGTGTTAGGACAAGGCGATGCACCACCTGAAGATGTGGGTGGAATTCCTGGATATAAAAGTTTTTTAGAGATAGTAGCAGATCCCCAAAATGATGATTATGAAACCACACAAGATTGGGCTAAAAGTCAAAGGTATAAGAGTTTTGATATAGATGAGGTAAATAGAAAATTAAAGAATCTATTAAGATAAATGCAAATCACTTGACAAGATAGTTATTTTTCCTCCTCTTAATGTGTAGTGAAAAACTAAGTGTAAAAAAACATCTTAAAATTCAACATTAACTTAAAACCCTTGTTGATTAAGGGTTTTTCACTACTTAAAGTAATACTTTAAGTACCGTCAGGGTAAGCACATTGCCATATATACTGTAAAAAGTGTGAAATTAACAAAATGATTTCTCAGGTAATAGCCAAAACATGACAAATTTCTCGGGTTACAATGATTTGACTATTGCTATAGAATCTTCAATATCAGTAGCAGAGATTGGTTTAGCATTAGTAATTTCCAAGGAACTATTCCCATATATTTAATGGTAACAAATAAGTAAAGATAAAAAAAGAAAGAAGAATGTTATCATTATGACCAAATATATCGCATTCCTACGAGGAATAAATGTAGGTGGTAATAAGATAATGAAGATGGCGCAGTTGAGACTCCTGTTTGAATCCATAGGATTAAGTCACGTGAAAACATATATCCAAAGTGGAAATGTTCTGTTCCAATCAAATGATGAGGAAGAAGTCTTGCGTAATCTTATTGAACACAAAATTGAAGATGTTTTCGGTTTTAAAGTTACCGTTATTTTGAGAACAGCAACAGCATTAGAGCAAATTATTAAAAACTGCCCATTTTCAGAGGAAACAATAGTACAAGCACAAGTGCAATCAGGGGGACAGAGCCTCTATGTATCCTTTTTCCTTAAAGTCCCTCCCCAAGAAAAAATTAAACTCTTGGATAATTATATTAATGAATATGAAGAGTACAAAATTCAAGATCAAGAGGGTTATCTATTAGTACGTAAGAACTTTCAAAATTCCAAACTCGCAAACAATCTACACAAACTAGATGTACCAGCTACAGTACGCAACTGGAAAACAATTCATAAGTTAGCTATGCTAATCAAAACCGAGTAATGGCCGTTGTTTTTGGAGTTGCTAATCCAGTTAATTGTAAGATAATAAGAGGAAAAAAGAATGTTGAGATAATATTAAGTGGAGGGATGAAGATGAGAATTTGTCGACAGTGTGAAGCTGAAATGCTTGAGGGATTTGATGTTAAAATTGAAGGAGCGGGCTACGGTATTAAAATCTCTAAAGGTACTGGTATTTTTGCAAATAGGATAGCAAAACCTAAAGTTGCAATCTGTCCTAAATGTGGGGAAATTTCTTTGTATGTTGAGAATATAGATAAAATTTTAGAAAGTAGATAATAATACATTGATGATTTGATTTTGAGAAATAGCTACTATCTAGAGCCAATTCATGGATCCACCGTTCAATTAAGTTGCGTATCTGCCGTAAATCGTAGACCTAAATATTGTTTTATACTGTAGGGGCGATTCACGAATCGCCCATTGTCGCACCATTTGTATTTATAGTAACATTATTAAATTGTGCCATAGGGTACCCCGTAAGTATATAAAATAATTGTTTTTTAAATCTATTTAAAAGGTGATTTTATGAGTAACTTACTACAAAGAAAGAATATTAGATTGGAAAATTACGATTATTCGCAAGCCGGGTATTATTTTGTGACTATATGTACAAACGATAGAATAAATTTATTCGGTCAAATTGTAGGGTCGATTCATGAATCGACCGAAATGATGCAAATGCAATTAAATTTAAATGGAATAGTCGTAAAATCAGTTATAGAAAATCTATCCACACGGTTTATAAATATTGATATTGACATTTACATTATTATGCCAAATCATATTCATATGAATGTTGTAATAACAAACGAAAAGGCGATTCATGAATCGCCCCTACCAAAGAGATCGTTGTTATCCAAAGTTTTAGGATATTTAAAAATGAACTCATCAAAGCAAATTCATCTGACCAACAATGGGCTTAAGGTATGGCAACGAGGATATTACGATCATGTAATTAGAAATGAACAAGAATTACAGGAAATTAGAGAGTACATTTTTCATAATCCTACTAAATGGCAACTAGACAAATACTATACCTAGTTTCATTATCTTTTTTGTCTTTATCAATAGTACTTTGTATGGAATTATTTTTCACAAATCAAACAATGCATGGATTAGTGCAATATCACATTTTTTCGCCAATCCATTTAGTATCATCGTTTTAGTATTCCTTTAATACCATTATGGAAATATTTGTAATTACACAGAATTCGCATCTTCTTGTATCGCGTAACAGTAGAAAGGCGAAGTAAAGATTGTTTTTTATTATCGAATGGAGGTGAAAATCTAATGAATTATTATTTTGCTTTTTCATGGAAGGGTCTTATCGTCTTTTTATTGCCAATGATACCAAATCTATTCTATTTTTTAATTCCTGCGTCAAATTCGAATGGATCAGAAAACAATTCAAATATCCATTTAATTTTAGATGTTATAGAACACGGAAATCAGGCAATATTTATCTTTCTGCTGATATTTGTTATAAGAAAACAAGCAGTTAAAATGCTATGTCCATATACAACGGGTATGGCAATAATGTTGGCTTTTTATTATGTGTTATGGATATTCTGTTTTACAGGTAAAGCAAATTTTTATATTCTTTTGGCAATGGCCATTCTTCCTGTGGTATATTTTGTATTGGCTGAGATGTGGCTTCATAATTATTTGGCTATAATACCAACAGCACTTTTTGGTGTTATACATATCATTATTACATATATGGATTTTCAAATAAAACATTTAACAATCAAATAATATAAAGTCGAGTTTCATCCAATAAAAATGATAATACTCTTAGTCGCACTATTTGGCAACTAGGTAAATATTTTACTTGAATTTCATTTTTATTATGTAAAGTATTTTTCTAAGGGAGAATAATCTGCGATGCAAATAATATTGCCGGTAATATCGATTACAATTTGCCAGACAGTAAGGGTGGATTACATGAAAATAATAAATAATTCTAACTCTGTAATCATAGTATTACACGAAATATACGGATTGAATCAACATATCCAGATCGTCTGCCAGAAATTTTCTATGGCTGGGTATGATATTATTTGTCCAAACTTAATTGATCAAGAGCAGCCTTTTGAATATAATCTGCAAGAAGAAGCCTATTATCATTTTATGAATAACATTGGATTTGATCTAGGAGTTCAGCGAATAAAACATCTAATGATACAAGCCCAAAAACAATATAAGCACGTATTTATATTAGGCTATAGTATAGGTGCAACAATTGCATGGTTATGTAGTAGTGAAGACAACATGTGTGATGGTATCATAGGGTATTATGGTTCCCGAATTAGAGATTATATGAATATTACGCCCAAATGTCCAACTTTACTAATTTTCCCCAGTGAAGAGAAATCATTTAATGTAGAAGAACTAGTTGATTCATTAGTAAAAAGGAATATTGATGCTCATATAGTAAGAGGAAAGCACGGGTTTAGTGATCCATTTTCTAAAAATTATTGTCTACAGTCATCTGAAGAAGCAGGAAGGTTAGTAGATAACTTTTTAAAGGAGCTAAATGGTAATTGAAGATCGATCATTTAGAGATCAACAAGTACACGAACATACAAGAGTAAAGGAAAGGAATATACATGAGATGGATGGTATCACTACAAAAATGGATTACGTAGTACATAGTGACGAAGTAGATGATCGGTATAACCTACTTCCAGAGATAATTTTAAGTTATATGCAAGATATTGCAATGGAACAAAGTGAACGCATGGGAGTTGGCTTAAAATTTTTAAAGGAACGAAAGCTTCATTGGATTCTAACAAGATATCATGTAAAAATCCAATCATATCCCAAATGTAATGACAAAGTATCCGTAGCAACAAAAGCGGTTGGATTTAATAAGGTGTTTGCATTTAGGGATTTTGATATTATAAATGATACAGGAAATACTTTAATTACAGGAAACTCACAATGGTTACTTATTGATGGAATAACCCTTAAAATATTAAAAATAGACGAAGATTTTTATAAAGCCTATGGATTGGACAAGAATAAAAAAACTGTAGTCCCATTTGTAAAGCTTAAACAGCCTCAGAAAATCCTTTTATCTAGAAGTTTTAGAGCGGAACGTTCTGATATAGATTTCAATGGCCATGTAAATAACAAAAGATATATTGGATGGACATTGGACACCATCCCAGAAGAAGTTATGAAAAAATACATTTTAACAGAATTTGATATTGTATTTAAAAAAGAAGTCTTACTCAATCAAAACATAACTGTAAATACAGATATAGAACATACGCAAAACGGGCTACTTGGAACCCATGAAATAACAAATGAACAGAAAGAAGTAGTATGCTGTATTAACACCTCCTGGGAATTAACCCGTGCCCAGTAAATTGAAAAAAAATTACGGAATTCATCATAAAAACGTCATAGACCGTAGGGGTGGGGCTCTGCTCCACCCGTTATTTAATACCCTGTTATAGGTTATCAGATACTAAGTATAAGAAAAAATTATTATAGAGGATTATGTTGTATTATATATTGTTGCGGAAAAAATCAAAATAGTTACAATTACCATGATATAAAATAGCAGGAGAGATTGGATGAATTTGTTATAATTATTCATAAAATCCTATCGTTCAACATTAACTAGAAATGCTTATAAAACAAGGGGAAAAGGCTACTTAAAGGGATACTTTAAGTAGCCTTTTTAGAAGAAGTCAGTAAATGTTTAATAATAACATGTAAAATAATCCATATTAAATTGTAAATGTAGTATAATAAAAAATAGCGATTACATAAAAGTCATCACCTATCCTTTACTAAGAACTAAGAACCAATAACTTAGAACTATTATCTACCGTGGTCGAAATGACAGTGGGTATTATACCGGTTATGAAAAAAGTTCCTATTTAAGTAATTAGTGTATATGGAGGTAACTGATGAAAAAAGTGCGTGAACTAATAACATCATATATTGAATTAATAGATGAAAAAGAGATATTGATTTGTGAAAATCAATTAACATATTACATTTATTTTCCCATATTAGTATTTGGTTCAGTGCTGAATTTTATTTATTTCACTTACTTTTTTCCGCAAAATAATACTGACGTAATGGTTAATAGCTTATTTCTTATAGTAATGGCATTATGCTTTTTACTTGTGGGTAAATATGGAAGGAATGAAATAAGTAAAGTTTTTATTTTTATTGTTCTTTTTGCATTGATATTAGCCTTTTGCGTCATTAGATATTATTTTTACATTGGCCCATCTGTATGGAATATAGCATGTATTTTTATTATGATTTCAATTATCAGAAATTATAGGAGTATGTTGGTCTTAGTAACGGTCACACTATTTTTGGCGTTAATTACTTGGTACAGAGCGGAGCCATATGAATTAGGCGTAACCTACTATGTTTCACAAGTAGTCACATTTGCCTTACTGTTTTTAATTTCTATAATCATTCACAATATAAATAAACAGAGAAAAGATAAAATGATGGAACAATTACAAACAATAAAATCGTCTAAAGTCTTCATCGAAGAAGTGAATGCAACATTAGAAGAAGTAAATACAGCATTAGAAGAAGAGATTCAAGAACATATGATGACACAAAGATACCTTAGTGCAAGTGAAGAAAAATTTAGATTGATTTTTGAAGGATCAGCAGATCCAGTATTAATCATTTAAAATGGCAAAATCATAGATTGTAATACGTCAACCCTCAAGATGCTTGAATATGACTCGAAAAAAGATATCATCGGCAAATCCCCATGGGACATTTCTCCTGAAATACAACCAAATGGAGAAAAATCAAAAGATTATGCATGTCGAATACTAGAAACATCTAATAATAAAGAAAAAATGAAATTCGAATGGTGGCATGAAAAAAGTAATGGGATCCATTTTGTAGTTGAAATAATGCTAACATCCTTTGAACTAAAAGGAGAAAAGGTAACACACGTTTTATGGAGAGACATTAGCGAACGTAAACAGTTGGAGGCGGATTTAGTCTATTTGAGTTATCATGATCAATTGACAGGCCTTTATAACAGAAGATTTTTTGAGGAAGAATTAAAAAGACTTGATACCCTACGTAATCTGCCTATTAGCTTAGTATTTGCGGATGTTAATAATTTAAAGCACACTAATGATTCATTAGGTCATAATGTAGGGGATGACTTACTTAAAAACATATCCAATATTTTTAAAACTGAATGTCGGACAGATGACATAATTGCTAGACTAGGGGGCGATGAGTTCATTATTATTTTACCTAAGACAGATGCTCAAGTAGCGGAACGAATTATTAATAGATTGAAAAGCCTAATTTCAATAAAGAAAATAAATAACAGTTCGTTATCTGTGGCTTTTGGGTTGGCAGTAAAAGAAAAAGAAAATCATTCAATTTATGAAGTAATTAAGGACGCAGAAACCTATATGTATGAAAATAAATTGCATAAAGGGCGTTAAAAAATAAAGTTATCATACTACGACTACTTGCTAACTACAATTTCTTTCCGCAATATGGACAGAAATTAATACGTCTTTCAATTTTATTACCATACTCCGGACAACTATGTATTTGCAATACTCTCTCATCTTTATTGTTTAAATCATAATCTTCAACAACAGTATCAAGACCCATTTCTAGCCTTTTTCCCTTTTCCTTTGAAATCCCAAAGACACCATTGCAGCACCTGCTTTGTAAATAATATTCCATACCCCATGTAAACAATGGAATAAAGAAAAAATGAAAGTAGGAATACTGTTTCACAAGTTTATATAATCCCAATCTCCCACATTCTTTACAAGTTATGTTGTGGATATCCATAATTTCTTTAGATTTAGTTTCAATTCCAAAAATTCCTATAAAAAACATGTTTGCCACCTCCTAATACTCTATTCCTCTAGTTTAACCGTTACAATCAATTCTATAAAATAAATTAGCATAGAGAATGTTACATGGGTCATTAAAATGAAGATATTCTAATAAGTAGGCACATAATAAGTTGGAAAAATAATTGCACTTATGTTTATTGCAAGCATTTTCTGTAACAAAATGCAATGCAAAAGTGTAACATCCCTATTGATTATTTAATTGTTTGTT
>MCHG01000344.1_pt1 | contig 15771 bp, 13 predicted proteins | sample 787351 | NCBI WGS metagenome assembly MCHG01 (sample SAMN05430296, study PRJNA330682) | permafrost metagenome | biome: Cold desert; feature: permafrost; material: soil; isolation source: enrichment culture inoculated with soil incubated with H2/CO2 at 20 degrees... ... | reverse complement strand
CGGCCGAGTGCTGCACCGGGTCCCCCTTGCGGGCGCGACCGGCGCCGAGCCGCCAGGCTGCGATGCCGAACGGCAGGGCGTCCTGCTGCACGAGGATGCCGTCCCGGTCGGCGAGAACGACGTGGGTTTCGCGGGCGACCGGCAGCGCGGCATCCGGGTCGCCGCCCTGGGCGCGGATGGCCTGGCGCCACTTGTCCATCGCCCGGCCGTCCTTCAGTGCGGCCTCGACGTCGACGTCGGTCTTGCCGGCGAGGGCGAGCATCTCGCGCGCCAGCGTGATCGTGAGCTCGACGATGTCGGCCGGCCCGCCGCCGGCAAGCACCTCGACCGACTCGCGCACCTCGTTCGCGTTGCCGATGGCGAGGCCGAGCGGGACGTTCATGTTGGTGAGCAGCGCGGAGGTCGCGACCCCGGCATCCTGGCCGAGCGCGACCATGGTGCGCGCCAGTTCCCGGGACTGCTCGATGTTCTTGAGGAAGGCGCCGGAGCCGAACTTCACGTCGAGCACGAGCGCCTTGGTGCCCTCGGCGATCTTCTTCGACATAATCGAGGATGCGATCAGCGGGATCGCCTCGACAGTGCCGGTGATGTCGCGCAGGGCGTAGAGCTTGCCGTCGGCCGGGGCCAGGCCGCTGCCCGCGGCGCAGATCACGCCGCCGACCTCGCGCAGCTGGGCCATCATCTCCTCGTTGCTGAGGTTGGCGCGCCAGCCCGGGATGGATTCGAGCTTGTCGAGGGTTCCGCCGGTGTGGCCGAGGCCGCGGCCGGACAGCTGGGGCACGGCCACGCCGAACACCGCTACGAGGGGCATCAGCGGCAGGGTGATCTTGTCGCCGACGCCGCCGGTGGAGTGCTTGTCGGTGGTCGGCTTGCCGAGGCCTTCGAAGCTCATCCGTTCGCCGCTGTCGATCATGGCCATGGTCAGGTCGCGGATTTCCCGGCGGGTCATGCCGTTGAGGAAGATGGCCATGGTCATGGCGGCCATTTGCTCGTCGCCCACGTAGCCGCGGGTGTACGCGTCGATCAGCCAGTCGATCTGCGGGGTGCTGAGTTCGCCGCGGTCGCGTTTGGCGTGGATGAGGTCGACGGCGTCGAACGCCTCGATGCTCCCGGCCGAACCGGCCGGATGGGCGGCGGCGCCGGCGCTGGAGTTCATGGTCATCCCCGTCATTCTCCCTGGTAGTCGGCGAGCTGCCTGGGCCCGAAGGCATCCGGCAGCACCTCATCGATGGTGCGCAGGCCCGAGACCGTCTCCAGCAGCATGCCGGGCGCGGAGTGTTCGTAGAGCAACTGGCGGCAGCGACCGCACGGCATCAGCGCCTGCCCGTGGCCGTCGACGCAGGCGAACGCGACCAGCCGGCCGCCCCCGGTCATGTGCAGGGACGAGACGAGGGCGCATTCGGCGCAGAGCGTGAGCCCGTAGGACGCGTTCTCCACGTTGCAGCCGCTGATGATCCGCCCGTCGCTGACGAGTGCCGCCGCCCCGACCGGGAAGTTCGAGTACGGCACATAGGCCAGGGTCATCGCCGTCGCGGCCGCTTCGCGCAGCGCGTCCCAGTCGATGTCGCCCGCTGGTGGGGTCACGTCATCCGCTCCTGAAGTCATCACTTGATGTACGGCTTGCCGTCGGCGGCCGGCGGCCTGGACCGGCCGACGAGGCCGGCGACGGCGAAGATCGTCACGACGTACGGGAGCATGAGCATGAACTCGCTCGGCACCGGTGACCCGATGATGCTGAGCACGTTCTGCAGGTTGCTGGCGAAACCGAACAGAAGCGCCGCGAGGGTCGCCTTCAGCGGGTCCCACCGGCCGAAGATGACGGCGGCGAGGGCGATGAAGCCGAGGCCGGCGGTCATTTCCTTGTTGAATGCGCCGACGGATCCGAGGGTGAAGTACGCCCCGCCGAAGCCGACGATGGCGCCGGCCAGGGACACGTTCCAGAACCGGGTGCCGTTGACGTTGATGCCCACGGTGTCGGCGGCCTTGGGGTGCTCGCCGACGGAGCGCAGGCGCAGTCCCCACTTCGTGTGGAACAACCCGAAGTAGACCACGGCGACGGCGACGTACATGAAGTAGACGATGAATGTCTGCCGGAACAGCGCCGGGCCGAGGATCGGGATCTCGCTCAGCAGCGGGATGTTGATCCGGGGGAACCGCTCCGGGGTGTTGAGCGCCGCGGCGTTGGGTGAGAGGAGCTGGGAGAAGAAGAAGCTCGTCAGCCCGATCACGAGCACGTTGAGCACGACACCGACGATGACCTGGTCGACGAGGTACTTGATCGAGAACGCGGCAAGCACGAACGAGACGAGCACGCCGGCGATCGCCGCGGCGACCAGCCCGAGGTACGGGTTGCCGGTGATCGAGGCGACGACGGCGGAGCTGAACGCCCCGGCGAGGAGCTGACCCTCGATGGCCACGTTCACGACCCCGGAACGTTCGGAGATCACACCACCGAGCGCCCCGAAGATCAGCGGGACGCTGAGGGTGATGGTGCCCACGAAGAGCCCCGGCACGGGGATCGTCGAGCCTGCTGCCGCCCAGGTGAGGAAGCCGATCATGAAGACCACCGCGAAGACCACGACGAGCCAGAGCGGCACCCTGCGGGAGTGAGTGGTGATCCAGATCGACCAGGCGGCCAGGGCGAACAGCAGAATGCTGGAGACGACGGCGGTGGCGAAGGTCGGCAGCACCAGGTCCGGGAGTTGGATCACGTCGCGCGACTGGGACAGCCGGAAGGTGCTCGCCTGGCCCTGGGTGTCCAGGCCGAGGACGACGAAGATGAGCAGGCCGAGGACCGCGAAGATGCCGAGGGCGATCGCGGCCTTCCAGCTGCGGAGCACGACCGTGCTCAGGGCCGGCTGGCCCTGGCTCGGCTGGACGGTCTGGGTGATGGTGCTCATCGGGCCGCCACCTCCTTCTTCACGACGGTCGGTCGCGGCCTGGGTTTGGTTCCCGGTGTCGGGAGCCGGAAGATCGCGCGCACCAGCGGCGGCGCCGCGATGAAGAGCACGATCAGGGACTGCACGACGAGGACGATGTCGATGGGGACGCCCTCGGCCGCCTGCATCGAGAAGCCCCCGGCCTTGAACGCGCCGAACAAGACGCCGGCGAAGAAGATCCCCCAGGGACGCGAACGGCCCAGCAGGGCCACCGTGATGGCGTCGAAGCCGATGTTCGCGTCGATCCCGGCGCCGAAACCGGTGGTCACGGTGCCGAGCACCTGGTTGACCCCGGCCAGGCCGACGAGCCCGCCGGAGATGAGCATCGCGCTCACATACACGCTCTGCACGTTGATTCCGGCGACTCGCGCGGCGTTCGGGTTCTCACCGACAGCCCGGAACTGGAACCCGAGGTTCGAGCGGCTGAGCAGCCACCAGACGAAGATCGTTGCGGCGACGACCGTGAGGAACCCGGCGTGCAGGTTGTACGTCGGCCCCAGGAGGTCGGGGAAGACGGCGGTGGGTTTCATCGGCGGCGTTTGCGGGTTGCTCGACCCCGGTTCCTGCAGCAGCCCGGGGGTGCGCAGCAGGTACGAGACAAGGTACAGCGCCACGAAGTTGAGCATGATCGTGACGATGACCTCGTGTGCGCCCGTGCGGGCCTTCAGCAGGCCGACGATGCCGCCCCACAGCGCCCCGCCGACGAGGCCGGCGAGCACGGCGACGATGAGGTGGATCCCGGCGGGCAGGTCGACGGCGAATGCCACCCAGCCGGCGCTGGCCGCGGCGATCAGCATCTGCCCGCGGCCACCGATGTTGAACATCCCGACCCGGAAGGCCAGTCCGACGCCGAGGCCGGCAGCGATCAGCGGCGTGGCAAAGGTGAGGGTCTCGGTGAGCGGACGGATACCGGCCGCGAATCCCGGCCGGCGGAAGTTGTAGATCGACCCCTGGAAGAGCGCCGAGTAGGCGCCGGAGACGGAATCCCACACGGCGGCGAACATGTCCCCCGGCCGGGCGAAGAGATAGCCGGAGGCTTTCTGGACCGGCTCATCGGTGAGGGCGATCAGGATGGCGCCGACGACGAGGGCGAGGAACACGGCGAGCACCGAAATGGCGGCGCTCCCGCCCACGATGTCGCGCAGGGCCTGCGACCAGCGCTCCGAGCCGGCGTCCTGCCCCCGGGGGGCGTCGGGGTGGTCGGCTGGCGCCGCCACGGCAGCGGCGGGCTGGGCCGGCGGCTGGGTGCTGTCGCTCATGCCACGGCCTCCGTTCCGGGGGCGGGTTCGCCCGTCATCATCAGTCCCAGGACGCTGCGTGGGGTGGTTCCGGGCACGATACCTACGATTCCTCCGCGGTACATGACCGCGATTCGATCCGCGAGTCCGACGACTTCGTCGAGTTCGGTGGAGACGACGATGACGGGGATGCCGGCGTCCCGGGTCGCGATGATGCGCTTGTGCACGAATTCGATCGAGCCGACGTCCAGGCCGCGGGTCGGCTGCGTCGCGACGAGCAGGTGCAGTTCCCGGCTGAGTTCGCGCGCGAGCACGACCTTCTGCTGGTTGCCGCCGGAGAGCTGGCCGGCGAGGGAGTCGATGCCCTGGGTGCGAATGTCGAATTCGGTCACCTTCTCCCGGGCGAACTCCGCGAGGAAGCCGCGCTGCAGGGTGCCCGCCTTGACGAACGGCGCTCCGGTGCTGCGGTCGAGCATGAGGTTCTCTGCGACGGTGAAGGCGGCGACCAGGCCGTCCTCGGTGCGGTCCTCCGGCACGAATCCGACGCCGGCGTCGAGGATCTTGCGCACGCTGAGACCGCGCAGGGACGTGCCGTTGAGCTCGATCGTGCCCGTGACCCGGGGCTGCAGGCCCATCAGGGCCTCGATCAGCTCGGTCTGGCCGTTGCCCTGCACGCCGGCGATGACGAGCACTTCCCCGGCCTGGACCTCGAAACTGACGTGGTTGACGACGAGCTGGTGGCGCGCGTCGATGACGCAGAGGTCCCGCACGACCAGGGCTTCGTGACCCAGCTTCGGTTCGTCCTTGTGCACGGTCAGTTCGACGGCCCGGCCGACCATGAGTGAGGCCAGCTCGGTGTTCGTCGCCGTCGGGGACGCTTCGCCGACGACCTTGCCGCGCCGGATCACCGTGATCCGGTCGGCGACCTCGCGCACCTCACGGAGCTTGTGGGTGATGAACACGATCGAGGTCCCGGCTTCCTTGAGCTGGCGCATGATGGCCATCAGCTCGTCGGTTTCCTGCGGGGTCAGCACGGCGGTCGGCTCGTCGAACACGAGCACGCGCGCCTCCCGGGACAGCGCCTTGATGATCTCGACCCGCTGCTGCACGCCGACGGGGAGGTCCTCGATGAGCGCATCCGGGTCGATGTGGAAGCCGAATCGGTCGGAGATCTCCTTGACCTTTTTGCGGGCCGCGCCGAGGTTGAGCCGGCCGAGGACGTTCGTCTCCTCATGGCCGAGCATGACGTTCTCGGCGACGGTGAAGACGGGGATCAGCATGAAGTGCTGGTGCACCATGCCGATGCCGGCGTTCATCGCGTCACCGGGACCGGCGAACTTCTGCACCACTCCGTCGAGCACGATCTCACCCGCGTCGGCCTGGTAGAGGCCGTAGAGCACGTTCATGAGCGTTGACTTGCCCGCGCCGTTTTCTCCGAGCAGGGCGTGGATCTCTCCCGCCTCGACCGTGAGGTCGATGTGGTCGTTCGCGACCAGGGCACCGAACGTCTTGGTGATGCCGCGCAGTTCGAGCTTCATGTTCCCGATCCTAGGGTGGTTAACGATGTTGTGGGGAGGCCGGCCGGAGCCTGCCTCCCCACAGATTTACGTGCCGAAATTAGCCGGCGAGGTAGGACGTGACCTTGACGTCGCCGCTGATGATGTCTTCGCGCAGCTTGTCGAGTTCATCCTGCAGCTCGGCCGGTACCTTGTCGGCCCAGTCGTGGAATTCGGCCAGGCCGACGCCGTCGTTCTCGAGCGTGCCGACGAACGGCGTCACGTCGAACTCGTCGCGGCCGGCCTTGAGGACGGCTTCCTCCACGCCGACGTCGATGCCCTTGAGGATCGAGGTGAGCAGCAGGTCGGCGACGGACGGGTCGGTCACGAAGACGTCGGCGTCGACCCCGATCAGGGCGATCTCCTTGCCGGAGTCGCGGATGGCCGCAGCGGCGCTCTGGTAGATCGGGCCGCCGACGGGCAGCAGCACGTCCACGCCCGCGTCGATCAGGTTCTGCGCGTCGGTGAGGGGCTGGGTGCCGGCGCTGAAGGTGCCGGAGAAGACGCCCTTCTGCGTTTCGGTGTTCCAGCCGACGACCTCGACCTTCGTGCCCTTTTCCTTGTTGTAATGTGCGACGCCCTGGGCGAGACCGTCCATGAAGATGGTGACGGTCGGGAACTGCATTCCGCCGTAGGTGCCGACCTTGCCGGTCTCGGAGACGCCCGCCGAGAGGTAGCCGGCGAGGAACGCCGCCTGGGCGGTGTCGAAGACGATGGGCTTGGCGTTCGGCACGTCGGTCTTGCCGTCGAAGTCGAGGTCGATGGTGTCGTCGATGCTGACGTAGTTGATGTCCGGGTTGGCCTTGGCGGATTCCGCGGTGGCCTCGGCGAGGGCGAACCCGACGGTGATGATCAGGTTGCAGCCCTGGTCGACCAGGCTGGTCAGGTTGGGCTTGAAGTCGGTGGCCGTGGCGGACTCGACGTGCTTTTCCTCGACGCCGAGTTCGTCGGCCGCCTTGACCAGGCCTTCGTAGCCGAGCTGGTTGAACGACTTGTCGTCGAATCCGCCGGCGTCGGAAACCATGCACGGCAGGAAGTCGCTGACGACGGGGGCCTTTGTGTCCCCGCCTTTCTCCGGTGCCGGAGCACACCCGGCGAAGAGAGCGACGACACCCAGCGCGGCAAGGCCGCTCAGTGCGGACTTACGGGATGTGATTCTCAAAGCGACCTCCAAGATGCGGCCCTGCGGTGGGCAGGGGCTATGTGGGACCAACTTAGCGAACAATTGCCTGCTCAGATGAGCAAACCGGAGTCGTGACCGAACAGTTACATAGCGGCGATATCTTGCTCAGATGAGCAGCGCGCGAAGCCGGTTCCGGGTGAGTTGAGACATGCGGAAACGTTGAGTTGCGGAAAAAGTACGCTCACTTGCCCGACGAAGGTACTTTGTCCGCAACTCAGCCGGGAAGGGCCCTGTGGGCGCGGGGTCAGCGGGGGGTGTTCGGGCCGGTTACTTCGAGGATTCCGGCGACGATGGCCGCGCGGAGCTCGTCGACGCCGGCGGCGAGTTCGCTGGAGACGAGCCCGGCCCGATCGTGGAACGGCGCGATGTCGACGCCGGAGTTCTCCAGGGTGCCCACGTACGGCTTGTTGGAGAAATCGCCCTTGAGGTCGGCCTCGATGATCTCCAGGACGGCATCCTGGGTGTTCTTCAGCACGCTGGTCAGCAGAATCGGCCGGAACTGGGCCGGCAGGGAGTCGTAGCCGTCGTTGTCGACCCAGATCAGCGAGGACTCGCCGTGCTCGAGGATGGCCGCTGCCGCGCCCTCGCCGACCTGCCCCGCGACGGGCATGATCACGTCGGCGCCCCGGTCGAGGAGCCTCTCGGTCGTCGTCTTGCCCTTCAGGGTGTCCTCGAAATCGCCGGTGAACACGCCGTCCTGCGTGGCCTTGTCCCAGCCGAGCACCCGCACCGCGGTTCCGCGCAGCTCGTTGTACTTGGCCACCCCGTCGACAAAGCCGTCCATGAAGAGGGTCACCGGCGGCTGGTTGCCGCCGCCGAACGTCGCGACGATCCCGGTGCGGCTGACCCCGGCGGCCAGGTAGCCGGCCAGGAAGGCGGCCTGGGCGGTGTCGAAGACGACGGGCTTGATGTTCTCCCCCGCGACCTGCTCGTCGACGATCGAGAAGTGCACCTCCGGGTTCGCCAGCGCCGCGGCCGTGGTGGCGTCGGCGAGCTCGTACCCGACCGTCAGTATGAAGTCGCAGCCGGTGTCCACGGCCTGCTCGACGTTGGGTGCCAGGTCGGTCTCGGACGTGGAGACGATCGCGTCGACCTCGATGTCGAAGTCGGTGGCGGCCTGCTGGAGCCCCTCCCAGCTCGACTGGTTGAAGGAGCGGTCCTCCAGGCCCCCGGAGTTGGTCACCATCCGCGCGCAATAGTCGGGCGCCGCCGTGCTGCTGGGCCGCGCGTCCTCCTCCGGCGCCGGCGCGCAGCCGGCGAGCAGCAGGGCGGAAACGGCGACGGCCGGGACGATGAAACCACGACGGGTCATGTGACGCTCCTTCACAGGGGTGGAACGAGTCTAGAGAACGTCGCTCGAGCCCGACAGCTTCAGCGCGTCGACGACGGCCTTGACCTTCTGGGCGTTGGCGCTCGTCGTGACGAGCAGAGCATCCGGGGTGTCGACGACGACGATGTCCTCGACGCCGATGAGGGCGATCATCCGCTTGGTGTGGCTGACGACGATGCCGCTCGACGAGTCGGCGAGCACGCGGGCGCCTTGTCCGAGGATGGCCAGGTCGTGCTTGCGCCCGCCGGAGTGGATCTTCGCGATCGAGGCGAAGTCGCCCACATCGTCCCAATCGAACAGGCCGGGAATGACGGCGAGCTTGCCGGTGGCGGCGACGGGTTCGGCGACCGAGTAGTCGATGGCGATCTTCTTCAGGCGCGGCCAGACCTGGTCGACGACGGCGCCTCGACGCGGGGTGTCCCACGCCTCGGCCAGTTCCAGCAGCCCGGCCAGCAGCTCGGGCTCTGACCGTCCGATTTCTTCGAGCAGGCGGTCGGCCCGGGCGATGAACATCCCGGCATTCCAGAGGTACCGGCCGTCGGCGAGGTAGCCCTCTGCCGTCTCGAGGCTCGGCTTCTCGACGAAGCTGTCGACCGCGAGGGCGCTGTGCGCCCCCGGGATGGCGAGCGGGCCCGCGCATTTGATGTAGCCGAACCCGACGGCCGGCTCGGTCGGCCGGATGCCGATGGTCACGATGTAGCCGGCGTCGGCGGCGGCCACGGCCTCGGTGACCGCATCGCGGAACTGCACGGAGCCCTTGATCACGTGGTCCGCGGCGAAGGAACCGATGATGACGCCCGGCTCGCGCTTCTGCAGGATCGCGGCAGCCAGTCCGATTGCGGCGGACGATTCGCGCGGCTCGCTCTCCAGCACCACGTTGTGGTCGGCCAGCTCCGGCAGCTGGTCTTCGACGGCGGCGCGGTGGGCCCGGCCGGTGACGACCATGACGCGCTGCTCGCCGCTGAGAGGGGCCAGACGCTCCCAGGTGTCGCGCAGCAGCGTCTGGCCGGACCCGGTCAGGTCGTGCAGGAACTTGGGGGCGTCCGCGCGGGACAGCGGCCACAGCCGAGAGCCGATCCCGCCGGCCGGGATCACGCTGTAAAACCGGTCAATGGGGGTGCTGGTCTGAGGCATCTGGCCAGACTACCGCCGCCGCCAAGCCGGATACCCGCCATTCACCCGGCGGCTATCTCGCCTCCGTACGCTCGCCCCATGAGGGTCGCGGTCATCACGGAGAGCTTTCTGCCCACGATCAGCGGGGTCACCACGAGCGTGTGCCGGGTGCTCGACCACCTCGCGCGCCACGGGCACGACGCCATCGTCATCGCGCCGGCCGGGGCACCGCCCGAATACGCGGGGTTTCCGGTGCACACCGTGCCGGCCCTGGCCTACCGGCAATTCCCGGTGGGCCTGCCCAGCCCCGACGTCTCCCGGCTGCTGCAGGATTTCCGGCCCGACGTGCTGCACGCCGCGTCCCCTTTCCTGCTCGGCGCCCAGGGCATCGCCGCGGCCAACCGCCTGGACATCCCCACCGTCGCGATCTACCAGACGGATGTCGCCGGCTACGCCCGCCGGAACAACCTCGGCCAGGCCGCCGGCCTGGCCTGGCGCCTCGTCAAGTGGGTGCACGAGGGCGCGGACCTCACCCTCGTGCCCTCGACGGCGTCGATGGACGACCTGCGTCGTATCGGCCTGCGCCGGCTCGAGCCCTGGGCCCGCGGAGTCGACCTCGTCGGTTACCACCCCAACCATCGGAGCGACCCGGCGGCCAGGGCGCTCCGGGAGCGCCTCTCCCCCCGCGGCGAGGTCGTCGTCGGCTACGTCGGCCGGATCGCCCCGGAGAAGCAGGTGGAGCGGTTCCGGGCGCTGCGCGGGCTGGACGGCATCCGCCTGGCCCTCGTCGGCGACGGGCCGTCCTCCGACCAGGTCCGGCGCGAACTGGCCGGGATGCCCGTCACCTGGCTCGGTCGCCTGGCCGGCGCCGAGCTCTCCGCCGCCTACGCGAGCTTCGACCTGTTCCTGCACGCCGGGACGGAAGAGACCTTCGGCCAGACGATCCAGGAGGCCCACGCCGCCGGGCTGCCCGTGGTCGCTCCGCGCGCCGGCGGCCCGATCGACCTCATCTCGCACGAACAGGACGGATACCTCTTCGCCCCGAACGACGAACGGGACATGAGGCGTTGTGTGACGCGCCTGGCCGGAGACGGGGAGCTGCGCCGAAGGATGGGCGAGGCCGGGCGCCGCAGCGTGCTCGGCCGGTCGTGGGAGAACGTGTGCGGGGCCCTCCTCGACTACTACGAACGGGCCATCGACGAGCGCGCCGCGGTCTGGGCGAGCACGCTCGTGCCACTCTCGATGCGACGCTAGGCAGGCCCATCCGCAAAAAACCCGAGCGCCGACACCTAGACTGGGAACACGCGCTCATGAGCGCGACTGCCTCGTCTCATCGAGGCCACATCTCAACCAGGGAGGGTTATTCATGCCACAGCAAACGGCAGGAACCCCGACATATCAGCAAAAGACGACCTCGCGTCGCCCCGCCGGAACCCTTTACCGGGGCCGGGAAGGCATGTGGTCATGGGTCCTGCACCGCATCACGGGCGTGGCGATCTTCTTCTTCCTGCTGGTCCACATCCTCGACACCGCGCTCGTGCGGGTGAGCCCTGAGGCCTACAACGCGGTGATCGGCCAGTACCAGACGCCCATCATGGGCCTCGGTGAGACCGCCCTCGTCGCGGCCATCGTGTTCCACGCGTTCAACGGAATCCGGATCATCCTGATCGACTTCTGGAACGCGAAGTACCAGAAGGTGATGTTCTACGTCGTCATCGGCCTCTGGGTGGTCACGATGCTCGCCTTCGTGCCCCGCCACCTGACCAACGTGTTCAACCACTAGGAGGGGACGACATGTCAACCACCATCGAAGCCCCCCGCAGCCCCTACGCCCGTGCGCCCCGCAAGCGGGGCGTCAACTGGGAGAAGTGGGGCTGGATCTACATGCGCGTCTCCGGCGTCGTGCTGGTCGTGCTCATCTTCGGCCACCTCTTCGTCAACCTCTGGCTGGGCGAGGGTGTCAGCGCCCTCAACTTCGCGTTCGTCGCCGGCAAGCTGACCAACCCGTTCTGGATGACCTGGGACGTGCTGATGCTCTGGCTAGCCCTGATCCACGGCGGCAACGGAATGCGCACGCTGGTCAACGACTACGCAACCAAGCCGCTCATCCGCGGCATCCTCAAGTGGGCCATTTTCGCCAGCGTCGCTGTCCTCATCATTCTCGGCACCCTGGTCGTCTTCACCTTCGACCCCTGCCCGGCCGGCCAGCCCGCCGACCTTCTCCCCTCGTTCTGCTCGGCCCTTTAGGAGCTGCACACACCCATCATGACAACGCCTGCCTCTTCCACAGCGCCCACGGAGTCCACCGTCGTTGACGGCGTGCACTACCACCAGTTCGACATCGTGATCGTGGGAGCGGGCGGAGCCGGCATGCGTGCCGCCATCGAAGCCGGCCCCGGCGCCAGCACGGCGGTCATCTCCAAGCTCTACCCGACCCGGTCCCACACCGGCGCGGCCCAGGGTGGCATGGCCGCGGCCCTCGCCAACGTCGAGGAAGACAACTGGGAGTGGCACACCTTCGACACGGTCAAGGGCGGCGACTACCTCGTCGACCAGGATGCGGCGGAGATCCTCGCCAAGGAAGCCATCGACGCGGTCATCGACCTCGAGAACATGGGCCTCCCGTTCAACCGCACCCCCGAGGGCAAGATCGACCAGCGCCGCTTCGGCGGCCACACCAGCGACCACGGCAAGGCCCCGGTGCGCCGCGCCTGCTACGCCGCCGACCGCACCGGCCACATGATCCTGCAGACGCTGTACCAGAACTGTGTCAAGCGCGGCATCAACTTCTTCAATGAGTACTACGTGCTCGACCTGATCATGACCGAGGTCGACGGGGTCGAGCAGCCGTCGGGCGTCGTCGCCTACGACCTGTCCAGCGGCGAGTTGCACGTCTTCCAGGCCAAGGCCTTCATCTTCGCCACCGGCGGCTTCGGCAAGATCTACAAGACCACCTCGAACGCGCACACCCTCACCGGCGACGGCGTCGGCATCATCTGGCGCAAGGGCCTCCCGCTCGAGGACATGGAGTTCTTCCAGTTCCACCCGACCGGCCTCGCCGGGCTCGGCATCCTTCTCACCGAGGGCGCCCGAGGCGAGGGCGCGATCCTGCGCAACGCCAGCGGCGAGCGGTTCATGGAGAAGTACGCGCCGACCATCAAGGACCTCGCGCCGCGCGACATCATCGCCCGCTGCATGGTCAAGGAGGTCGCGGAGGGTCGCGGCGCCGGACCGAACAAGGACTACCTCTACCTCGACTGCACCCACCTGGGCGCCGAGGTGCTCGAGACCAAGCTCCCCGACATCACCGAGTTCGCCCGCACCTACCTCGGCGTCGACCCGGTCACCGAGCCGGTGCCGGTCATGCCGACCGCGCACTACGCGATGGGCGGCATCCCCACCAACGTGAACGCCGAGGTGCTGCGCAACAACACCACCGTCGTGCCCGGCCTCTACGCCGCCGGCGAATGCGCCTGCGTGTCGGTGCACGGCTCCAACCGCCTCGGCACCAACTCGCTGCTCGACATCAACGTGTTCGGCAAGCGCGCCGGCAACAACGCCGTCGCGTACGTCAAGACCGTCGACTTCGTGCCGCTGCCCGCCGACCCGGCGAAGTTCGTCCGCGGACTGATCGAGGGCATCCGCAGCTCGACCGGCACCGAACGCATCGCCGTGCTCCGCAAGGAGCTGCAGGAGACGATGGACGCCAAGGCCCAGGTGTTCCGCACCGACGAGTCACTCAAGGACGTGACCGACACCATCCACTCGCTGCGCGAGCGCTACCGGAACATCGGAGTGCAGGACAAGGGGCGCCGCTTCAACACCGACCTGCTCGAGGCCGTCGAACTCGGCTTCCTGCTCGACCTCGCCGAGGTCGTCGTCTTCTCCGCCCGCAACCGCAAGGAAAGCCGCGGCGGGCACATGCGCGACGACTTCCCCCTGCGCGACGACGAGAACTACCTGGTGCACACCATGGCCTACCTGACCGGGGACCCGCACTCCGCCGACGCGGCCGACCACATCGCGCTCGACTGGAAGCCGGTCACGATCACGCGCTACCAGCCGATGGAAAGGAAGTACTGACGGTGACCACCGCAACCATTACGCCGCCCGCCGTCCCCGAGGCGATCGAGTCCTTCACCGTCACGCTGATGATCCGCCGGTTCAACCCGGAGGTCGACGCCGAGCCGCACTGGCAGGACTTCGACGTCGAGCTGTACGCGACCGACCGCGTGCTCGACGCCCTGCACAAGATCAAGTGGGAGCAGGACGGGACCCTGAGCTTCCGCCGCTCCTGCGCCCACGGCATCTGCGGCTCGGATGCGATGCGCATCAACGGCCGCAACCGCCTCGCCTGCAAGACCCTGATCAAGGACCTCGACATCACGAAGCCCGTCTACGTGGAGGCCATCAAGGGCCTGCCGCTGGAGAAGGACCTCATCGTCGACATGGAGCCCTTCTTCGAATCGTTCAAGGCGGTGCAGCCGTTCCTCGTGTCGCAGCAGGCGCCCAAGGACGGCAAGGAGCGCATCCAGACGGTGGCCCAGCGTGAGCGTTTCGACGACACCACCAAGTGCATCCTCTGCGCCGCGTGCACGTCGAGCTGCCCCGTGTTCTGGACCGACGGCCAGTACTTCGGCCCGGCCGCGATCGTCAATGCGCATCGCTTCATCTTCGACTCGCGCGACGACAACGCCGCCGTGCGCCTCGACATCCTCAACGACGAAGAGGGCGTGTGGCGCTGCCGCACGACCTTCAACTGCACCGAGGCGTGCCCCCGAGGCATTCAGGTCACCCAGGCGATCGCAGAGGTCAAGCAGGCCATGATGCGAGGCAAGCCGTAGCCTCCGCCTGAGCGGTCTCGGCCGGTCGGTCTCGGTCGGGCGGTCTCGCCCGGGCGGGATCGCCTAGTCGGAATCGTCGTTGCGGTTGCGCCGGCTGAGCACCCAGCCGGTGCCGAGCACGGCCAGGCCGCTGCCCAGCGGGAGAAGCCAGACGAAGTCGAGCGCTCCGGGTCGGGCGGTCCTGTCCTGGGCGACTGGGGCCTTGGCGACTCCGGCCTTGGCTACTCCGGCCTCGGCGACTCCGGCCTCGGCGACTCCGGCCTCGGCGACTCCGGCCTCGGCGACTCGGGCCGGAGCCGGTGGGGCCGCTTCGGGTCGCGGCGCCACCGGCCGGCCGACGCGATTCGCGTCTGCCTCGACCACAACCGCACCGTGCCCGGCCGGTCCGTCGGCGGCATACGCCGCCGGCGGGCCGGAACACGACAGGAGCGCCACAGCCACCGCGGCGACCTGGGCAGCGCGCATCCGCCGACTCGGATGCCCGGAATCGGGTGGCCGAGGTTGTGGATGCGTCGGAGACATGGTCACCCTCCACGTTCGGGGGTATGGAGTGGCGGCTCGGGTGGTTCAGCAGTGGAATAGTCGCAGGACGAGGCAGCGTCCGCAAGAGGTGAGACTCGCTCACTTATGTTTGCGCCCCGAACTGGGGGTGCGCCGCCCCGCCGGGCAACGCGCCTCGCTAGGCTGGTGCAGTGAAGATCACCGACATCGTCAACCGGGTCATGGCCTGGCGACCGATGCGCGTCATCACCCACTATTCGAACAGCGGTGGCGGCATCCTCGCCGGCGGCATGTCGTACCAGTCGATCTTCGCCATCTTCGCCGCGATCTGGGTCGGGTTCTCCATCGCCGGGCTGTGGCTGAACTCCAACCCCGAGCTGACCGGAGAGCTGTTCGGCCTGATCAACCAGTCGATCCCGGGGCTGATCGGGCACGACGGCATCATCGACCCGACGGAACTCGCCACCGCGGGCGTGCTGAGCTGGACGGGAGCCATCGCCCTCGTCGGGCTGCTCGCGACCGCGCTCGGCTGGCTCTCGACGACCGCCACGGCCGTGCGGATCATCTTCGGGATGGAGCGCGACGCGACGTTCTTCGTGCTGGTCAAGGCGCGGGAACTCGGCCTCGGCCTGCTCTTCGGTCTCGCCCTCGTCGTGTCGGCCGTCGTCTCGCTCGCGAGCACCTGGGCTCTGGGCGCGATCTTCGGGCTGGCCGGGATGTCGCAGGACTCGTTCTGGTTCAACGCGTCGGCGCGCACCTTCGGCCTGCTCCTCGTGCTGGTCATCGACACGGCCACGCTCGCCGTGCTCTTCCGGGTGCTCTCGCGGGTGCGCATCCCGCTCCGCCGCCTCCTCGTTGGATCCCTGCTCGGCGGAGTGGCGCTCGGCGGGCTCAAGGTGCTCGGCGGGGCGCTCCTCGGCGGCGTCGGGCGGAACCCCCTGCTGGCCACCTTCGCGGTGGTCATCGGGCTGTTGATCTGGTTCAACCTGATGAGCACCGTCACACTGCTCTCGGCCGCCTGGATCGCCGTCGGCATGCAAGACGCGGGGATCGACCCGCGCCGGCTC
>MCHG01000343.1_pt1 | contig 15789 bp, 12 predicted proteins | sample 787351 | NCBI WGS metagenome assembly MCHG01 (sample SAMN05430296, study PRJNA330682) | permafrost metagenome | biome: Cold desert; feature: permafrost; material: soil; isolation source: enrichment culture inoculated with soil incubated with H2/CO2 at 20 degrees... ... | reverse complement strand
AAAGGAGATTTTCCAAAGGAGATTTTCCAAAGGAGATTTTCCAAAGGAGATTTTCCAAAGGAGATTTTCCAAAGGAAACCGGAAGTCTGAAGAGATTTTATATTGTGAATTGCCGGTTTGGAAGGTTGAAGGTAAAGGGGGAACGGCAGTCAATGGTAGATGACCCTGAAAAGGAAATAGGTACTGATATTCACAACAGAGAGATCGAGAGAGAAGTCTCTGTTGCTGAAATTATGAATAAAGCAGTCATAATAATGGATATCAGTTCAGATATTCCTGCTATTGCAAGGGAAATGGTCAGTCGCGAAGCAGGAAGCGTTATCATTACTGAACAAGGAAAGGCCATGGGGATCATAACTGAAAGGGATCTTGTGGAGGATATCGTTGCAAAGGACAGAAGACCAAGTGAAATGAAGGCGAGCGAGATCCTCTCAACTCCGCTGGTAACCGTTGAGCCTGAAACAAGTGTAATAGAAGCTTCCGAAATCATGTTGAAAGCAAATATCAAAAGGCTGCCAGTTTTGGAGAATAATACAATAATAGGGGTGGTTTCGAATACTGATATTCTGATGGTAACACCTGGGCTCAATACTATACTCAAAGATCTTATTGATATGAACCGGGAGGCTCTCCTCTCCATCCCCTCAATTGAAGAGATTTCAGATGAGTTCAGTACAGGAGTATGTGAATCCTGTGAGACTTATTCATTTGACCTTAAATTCGTGGATGGCAGGTACTTATGCGGAAAATGTCAGCAAGAAGAAGGGGAGAACTACGAATGAATTACAATTTTGCATCTCGATTTTCAGATCGTCTGTCTTAAAAAGCATAGGAAGGTAAACAATGAATGTCAGCGAAATTATGTCAGAAGGGCCTGTAAGTGTCAAAGAAGGGGTCTTCGTAACTCACGCCCGTCAGCTGATGCGTGATCACTTCCTTCGAAGTCTTGTTGTTGTTGACGAAGGGAACAAGCTTATAGGAATGCTGAATGATCAGGACATCCTGAGGGTTACGTCCACTCGCTCGAATGTCACTGTGGGCGGATATGCAAGGGCATCCCCTACGGTCACTCCGGATATGGATGTCATGAAATCTGCAAAACTGATGGTGCAATCGAAACAAAACAGGGTTCCGGTTGTCGTATCAACTACTGACCATACAGTTGTTGGCGTCCTGAGTGATGTGGATATTCTAAGAAAAGTGGAGATTCCAGGAAACGTTCCCAAAACCATCCAAGCAATCATGACAAAGAAAGTCGAAACCTGTTCGCCGGATGAGAGGGTGGCCAAGATTTGGGGGCGTATACTCGAGACAGATTATACAGGTATACCAGTCGTCTCAAAGAAGGGCGAACCCATTGGAATGATAACCAGAAGAGATATAATCAAATCAGGCGTTGTGCGAATTTCGGTGGAAGACGAACGAGCCATAAGGCCTAATGACAGCCCGAAAGTTGAAACGGTAATGTCAACTCCCACATATACTCTTTCAGAAAGCGATTCCTTCCGAAGTGCAATTGAGATGATTCTTCACTATGATATCGGAAGAGTCACCATAGTAAATGAAAAGGGCAAAGTATCTGGAATTGCTGACAGACAGGATCTTCTGAGAGCCATCGTCAGCGGATGGACGGAATAAATATCCAAATGACCGGAATCGGGGTTTAATTAATTGTTTTTGATAGCTCTGACCGTTTTTTGAAAGAAAAGTTTCCAGTGAAATAATAAAATTGGCCAGAAAATTAATGTGAGGCGATAACGGGCAAACTCTCACGCAAAAAGAATATAACATCAGAGATTGTCATTTATAATGATTATAATTGATAATACAGAAAACCTTTCGGAAAGATTTGGGAGAAATTGCTTTCAGGTTTTGTTTTTTCCAGAAGCAAGCCTGGGTCTGCTGAGAAATAAAATACAGGCCCCAGAGAAATTCCTTCAACCACGCAGGAAGAGGAAAAACAGCATATGAAAAAAACAATTAACTGCAAATCGAATTCGGTGATCAATTGAACAAAAATACGACATTTTCGTCAGCCGAAAAAATGAAAGTTCAGGGAAAACTGAACAAAGTGGACAGGGGAGTGCAGCGGAACGACCCGAAAATGGTAAGCAGTACGGGCACAATGGGTTTGGGTCCTGTGGAATTTAAGTCCCGCATCTCGGAACATCCGGGACGGATCCTAGCCCTAGCAACAAGAAATGTAGTGACTCTTCCTCCCACAGCAACCATTATGGAAGCAATTAAGATTATGACTGAGAAGAGGTTCAGGCGCATTCCTATTACAAATGCTGGAACGCGGAGACTGGAAGGAGTCGTTACTTCCGTGGATATTATCGACTTCCTGGGAGGGGGAAAAAAGAATCTGCTAGTTGAGAATCGCTTCAAGGGAAACCTGCTGGCTGCAATAAACGAAGAAGTACGACAGATAATGGAAACCGATATTGCCTACCTCAATGAGAAGGCAGACTTCAAAGAAGCTGTTTCAACGATGCTTAAAAGGAGGACCGGCGGCCTGCCAATCGTGAACGATGATATGCATGTAGTTGCAATCTTTACCGAAAGGAATGCAATAGAACTCATGGGCGGGATCGTAACAAACAAAACTGTTGATGAATACATGACCAGGAACGTCAAAATGGTGGCAACTGATACACCCATTGGACAAGCAGCAAAAGTAATGGTAGAGAACAGGCTCCGGAGACTCCCCGTAGTGAAGGATGGAATCTTTGCTGGAATAGTAACCGCCTCTGATATTGTCCACTTCCTTGGAAGGGGAGACGCTTTCAGCAAACTGATAACAGGAAATATTCATGAAGCCCTTGACCAGCCTGTGGGTTCCATTGTCTCGCAAGAACTAATCTGGACCAGTCCGGGAACAGACATGGGAAAAGCGATGGAAATTATGCTCGAGAGAAAAATAGGTTCACTCCCGGTCCTCGAAGAAGGATTATTACGTGGCATCATTACAGAAAGTGATTTCCTGAAATCTTTTGAATGAAATTTTAGGGATATGTATTTGGGATAAATATCTAGGATGTATAATCAAACTGGTCCAAAACCAAATAAGCTTAATTGGAATTAAAATGAAGCTTAATTGGAATTAAAATGAAGCCCGACAATTTTCGGGCTCAATTTTTCGAAAGTTTTAGAAAGAAGGACAATACTGGCTGGATAGACCCAGAAGCAACTCTATACTCTGAATCTTCAATATCTTAGTTGTAAATGATCTAAAATAACACAGTTCCCAAATAAAAAGGATATTTCTAAAATTAGTTTTCACTTTAGCAAAAAGCATGTATTACTACCCTAAAAATTTGACATTTACAGCTACAAACTGCGAAGTTCGCATCCGATTCAAAAACTATAATTATTGATACTTATATATTGTAAAAATGAAGGAGGTATTTCATGAATGTGGCGGACATCATGAGTTCACCTGTTTATGTCCTAAACGCAGATGAGCCCGTATCATATGCAAGAAAACTGATGTTAAAATATAGAATCAGTACATTGCTTGTTCTGAACGAGGGCAAGATGGTGGGAATCGTCACGAAATCAGACATCGGCAACCGTCTGGCTCAGGCCGAACCCCTCTGGAGGAGGAGGCCAATAGACCAGATCCCTATAAAGCTGCTGATGACCGAGTCAGTCATCACCATCTACCCAGAAGCCTCCATTTCTCAGGCAGTTGCCTTAATGCTTGAGAACAGGGTGCATAACATTCCAGTGGTAAAGAACGACATTGTAGGTATTGTCACCAGGACAGATCTCGTGCGCTATGTCGCAGAAAATACCGAGGAAATAAAAACAAAAATACCTAAACTAATGACTGAGGATATTGTCTCTGTTCACAGACATCACACTATTAACCACGTAATCGATGAAATGAACAGAAACGAGATAGAAAGAGTAGTTGTTAAAGATGATGCAGGAAAAGCTGTCGGGATCGTCTCCAGGAAAAACCTTGCCTTAAACCTCTTAACTGACAATGAAGGCGAACTTTCCACAAAAAATATCAAAATGGCCCGCAAATCTTCCCCTGGAGGTCAGAAGATCTACAGGTACATAAAAGAAGTACCCTTGACCGCAGAAGATATCATGGTTTCTCCGATAATTTCGATTGACGTAAATGAAAACGTCAGTACAGCTGCAAAAAAAATGATTGCGGAAAGAGTAACTGCCCTTCCTGTCAGTGATGGCGACGAGATAGTGGGCATACTAAGCAGGACCGATATCATGAAAGCTATCCTCTGAAATACAGCGCATGGAGGCACATAAGGCAAAGGAAAAAAATAACAACAGGTAACGACAACAAAAAACAAGAAGGATGCGAAGTAAGAATGTAGAAAAACGGATGAAGAAAACACGCAAAAAATTGCGAAAATACAATTAAAAATTCTGGATACGCATTAGGTGAATTGCATGCAAGTTAAAGACATAATGGTACAGCCATACAGGATTGATAAGTCAGACACCATATCTCACGCCCTAGACATTATGGAAAAAAAGGACACAAAACGCCTACTGGTAGTCCACAGTGATCAGGTGCTTGGTATACTTACCATGAGAAGTCTGACAGAGCAGCTCGGAACTCGAAAGAAACTGAGCAAACCTGCATCCTCTCTGCATGTTGCAACAGCCGTATCCGACAACTTTGTGAAGGTTCTGCCAGACACCGACGTTAAAGATGCCCTTACCCTGATGAAAAAGAAAGGCGGCGTGATCATTGTCACTGATAACGGGAACGTAATGGGTTGGGTAACACCTCAGGAATTCATGAAAATAAACCGTTTCACAGGCTTTGCAGGGGAAATAATGGAAAAAAGCCCTATAGTTGTAAGCCCTTCGGATCGAGTGAGCCACGCCAGGCATCTAATCCTTGATAAAAATGTAGGAAGGCTGCCAGTAATTGAAAATGGGAAGCTTGTAGGTATTGTTGCAGAAGATGATATCGCCTTTGCTATGCGTTCTTTCAGGGATCTGGTGGCTGATAATCAGCAAGATTCAAGGATCAAGAACCTGCTGGTAGGAGATATTATGACGCGCAGCGTGGTCAGCGTCTATACAAATACCCCTCTTTCAGAAGCTGTTCAGACCATGCTGGAACACGATGTCGGAGGTGTTCCGGTCCTTAACCTTGAGGAAGAACTTGTTGGTTTCCTGGCCCGCAGGAATATCATAAATACAATTGCGGAATGAGCTAAATTTCATAGAAAAAACTTAGAGAAAAAACTAATCAAAATAGCAAAAGCGGAGTGATTAAAAAGGGGCCTGTCCCGAAAGGACAGGTCTTTTACTCTTCTGGAATTTCAGCTTTTGAACTTCTCAAGTTTTCAGTTTTACCTGCTTCTAGTACTACTTATTTTTAGTATTGATAGCTTTATCAGTTAATTTCTGTTTCAGAAGGATTTACCTCCGCCAATCAAGCCACCCAGGACTCCGGTTCCGGCGATGCCACTATGTTCATCACGGTTACGGCCGTAGGCTGCAACTGCTAAGATCCTATCAGCAAGGCGGGAGAAAGGCAGGCTCTGCAGATACACGGTGCCCGGACCTGTAAGGGTTGCGAGAACAACTCCTTCACCACCAAATAGGGCATTTTTAAAGTCCTTTGACCATTTGATATCATAACTCACTGTTTCGGTAAAAGCTGCCACGCAACCAGTATCAATATGGTAAGTTTCACCAGCTGCCAGATCCTTTCTTATCACTGTGCCTCCTATATGGACAAAGGCCAAGCCGCTGCCTTTCAGCCTCTGAAGAATGAAACCCTCCCCACCGAAAAGCCCTGCTCCAAGCTTGCGGGTGAAAGCCACTTCGACTTCTATTCCGCGGGCAGCACAGAGGAAAGCATCTTTCTGACAGAGGATACTACCGCCAAACTTGGCCAGATCAAGGGTAATAATCTTGCCTGGGTACGGAGCAGCAAAGGCCACATGCCCTTTTCCGGAACCTTTGTGAATAAAACTTGTAATAAAGAAACTCTCTCCTGTCAGGGCTCGTTTCAGTCCCTTTTTCAGGCCTCCCATGAATCCGCCGCCTTCATTACCACCCATGCTGGTTTGCATCTCGATTCCTGGCCCCATATACGCCATAGCTCCAGCTTCTGCCTGAACAGCCTCGCCTGGATCAAGCTCAATTTCAACGATCTGCATATCGTCGCCAATAATCTCGTAATCAATTTCATCTGCCATTTCGCGATCTCCAATCTTTTAGGAAATTTATACACACGAGTTGATCAAAAATCCCCATCTTGTTCTGAATTATTGAGATTTATAGGGCTATATTCCATAATCTGAAACTCGCTTGATTTCCAAAATCCGAGATTTAAAGAAGCAAATTGCGAGTTTTCAGATCAACTCTTTGAGATCAACCAGGCAATAATCTCCTGATTATTTGTATAGTAACTATAGTTATAATTGTAAAGAGTATTTAAATTTATAGGTGAGAGAAAAATGTTCCTTCCAGCTTGGAGTTTCAGCAACTTTTTAATCATGAACAATATTGGCCAACTAGGCAAATAAATTCTATATAAATAAATTTTATATATACTTACATCTGCGGAATGGGCTTAATGATTAGGAATAAAATAGCCTAAGGATAAGCTCCAAAAATGATGACTAAGAATAAAATAGCTTTTGTGATGAGCTCTACTAAAAATTAGAAACTAAATATTTAAAAAGACTCTTGATGGATTGTACCTTTTCTTATATATATTCCTGAAAAACGGGTTATTCTGAAGACGTGCAAAAGAATGACAACTTATTTCATGCCTGAAAATAAATAAATAAGTATGAGTAGAGAGTGGAATGAAGAAAAAGATCCTGAATTTATAGCTAGGCTTGCCGATTGCCTGGGGTTTGATAAGGAAAGGGTTCATCACCTTTTTGAGAAGGATTATCTTGCCCGGAACTGGGGAAAATACGAGTATTTGCTCCGTTTCGACAAGGAAATTTCCCATATCGAGAGGGGGACAGTGCTTTATGAGAAGGACAGTTCTTTCGAGATAATCATGGGATTTCCAAAGATCCGGAGAGCTATGGTACTGGACCCTACAATCAAAAAACACTTTATCGGCCTTGAGAAAGTAGCCGTGGAAGAGAAAATGAACGGATACAATGTCCGGATAGCAACTGCAAACGAAGAGATTATTGCAATTACACGGAGCGGATATATCTGCCCTTATACGACCCAAAAAGCAAAAGAGAAATTGAACCTGAAATTTTTTGAAGATTTTCCGGAATTTGTACTCTACGGGGAAATAGTAGGTCCTGACAATCCTTATGTTTCAAAAGATATCTATAACGTCGAATCGGTAGAGTTTTATATTTTCGATATTCGAGAGAAAAACAGCGGTAAGCCTCTTTCGATAAGCAAAAAGCAGGAAATTCTGGAAAAATATGGTTTTTTTCAGGTAAGGTTTTTTGGGGAAATTCCCCTGGAAACTGCCCCTAAAGAAATCGAAAAAATCATCCGGGAACTTGGGGAAAAAGAGTATGAAGGCGTCGTGATAAAAGACCCCGAAATGATTCTTTCTCAATTAAAATATACTTCCTCCCAGAGTAATTGCTCGGATCTCAGGCATGCCTTTAAATTCTACAACGAGACAGGCAGAGACTATATGCTCTCCCGGATTGTCAGAGAAGGTTTCCAGACAGTGGAGTGGAAAGAAAAAGACGCTGAGTTCAAAAAACGCTGTATGCAGCTAGGAGAAAGCATACTGGACCCCCTCAGGGAATCAATCAGGAGTGTAAAGGACGGCCAGAGGATCTATGAAGAAGCAAGGATCCGGGTAAGAGACTTAAAAACTGTAGCCGATTTCGAAGATTATCTTAAAAGACTTGGGGTAGATGCAGTTTTTGAAGAGCCTCAAGCTGTCGGAGAAGAGTATTTGGTAAAGATTAGGAAGCTCAACAAAAGTACAAGCGATAAAACCCAGGCGATCTGGCAGGGGGAACTCTGGTAACCACCCCTGAATGCAATTCGGGGTTTGAATCTTAAGAGCCCTTTTTGAGAACGATTCGAAAAGAAATATATTACAGTATAATTAATACCAGTGACAGAATAAATATCAGTGACAGATTTCAGAAAGTATTGTGAAATTAAATTTATTATATTCCAATAATCCGAATCTAAATAGTAGTTATAAAGGGACACACCATGACAAACCTTTCAATAATCGGGACAGAAAAAAGCGGAAGAACCTCCCTTGCCGCAAACCTCGGGAAAAAAGGGACATCTTCCGATATAACAATGTACAATAATGATAAAGAGAGTCGGAAAATGGTTTTTGTGGACCCTCAAGGTTATCCGAAAACCTTAAAACCGCTGGTCACGGCACTGAATATTTCCGAGATGGCAATTCTCTGCATCCCTCCTAATGGTCTGGAAAGAGACAATCCGGCAAGTGTTCATACCGGAGAATGCATTGTCGCCCTGGATTTGCTCGGTTTTAAACATGGGATAATCGCCCTAACAAAGTCTGACAGCACGAATATTCATGCAATAGATGAGCTGAAAAATAAAATAAAAGTAATGACTTCAGGCACTTCTATCCAGGACTGGGAATGCATTTCCTTAAATACCAACAAAAGCGCAAAAAACCCTTTTGAAGGTGTCGAAGATCTCAAAGCCATAATTAACACGATGGCAGAAAAAATCGAAGCCGAACAGGCTGAGTTGAACCAGTTTCCTGCAAGGGTGTTTATAGATCACGCCTTCAATGTCATAGGGAAAGGCTGTGTTGTTCTAGGGATTGTCAAACAGGGAATTTCAAAAGAGAAAGACAAGACAAAAATTTTCCCTTTAGACAGAGAGATTGAAATCCGTTCCATTCAGAGCCATGATGTGGATATCGAGAGTGCCCCGACAGGCACCAGGGTTGGGATGCGCCTTAAAAACGTGCAGGCCAAAGACATAGAAAGGGGATTTATTATTTCCGATAAAGAAATCGTAAGTAATGATTACACACTGGAATGCACCATCTCAAAGTTCACAAGGAAAATTGAAATATCAAGTGTACTCCATCTCTTCGTTGGCCTGCAATCAGAACCTGTACGCGTAGAAAAGATCTTTATTGACAGGCAAGAAGTCAAAGAAGCAAAACCGGGCAGTATTTGTGTGCTGAACCTTTCCGGCAACAAAAAAGTGGCTTACAGTAAAGAGGACCGCTTCCTGCTGGCAAACCTGGATCTTCCTCAGCGTTTTGCAGCTTATGGCTTTTTGAAGTAAATTTCGCATCGATTAGAAAGATGAATAATTTAGATAATCAAGTTATAGTAAACTCACTAATTAATTAAGCTTTTAAACACAAATTAAACGCACCTTATTTAGTTTATGAAGTGTTGATTTTTATTGTGAGGACTAAATTATTTATTTTAAATTATTTGAATCGCTAAATTATTTGAATCGCTAAATTAGTTAAATCTAGTTGTCTAAATTGTACCAATTTATAAAGAGAACAATCTTGAAGAAACTTCAAAAACGAAATGATTTTTAAAGAATTTTCAAGGGAATACTTCATGGAAAACGGTTCAGGGCAAAATAAGAGAATATGTGAAGACAGAAAAAATGAAGTAAAGGACAGGACTCTTTACGGGAATGTTTTTCACAGAAATGTTTGCTGGCAGCGTTCTTATCAGAGACCGAAAGGTGAGGAGATGATAATGGCATTATACGGTAGCCTCCGAAACGGTCTCTACAACTATCAGCGTTTCGACCTACAAAATAGATCAGAATTTTTAGGAATGACAAAAGTAAAAGGATACGCCCTTTACTCTCTAGGCCCTTACCCCGGGATTTACCCTTCAGAAAGCTCAGTTGTGGTCGCCGAGGTACGCAGATTTTCAGGAAAACAACAGCTTGAAGTCGCGAAATCAATCGACTATATGGAACTTTTCGGAGGGTACCATAGAGATTCGGTAGACCTTGAAATAGAGAATAAGAAAATCAGAGGCTTCATCTATGTCTATGATGAAAAGCCTGAAACGGAAAAAATAGAGCATGGTGACTGGGTGCATTATCTGAGAGAAAAGAGCGAGAAAAGTAAAAAAGAAAGGTTACAGTAAGCGAAAATAGGAAATTGAAAAATGACTGAAAAAAGAAAATGAGATAAGCGAAAAGAGAAAATCGAAAATAACTGGAAAAAAAATTGCGATAACCAAAATAGAAAATTGAAAATGAATGGAAAGAAAGATTACAGGTGTCTCTTTTTATAAATTCCTTAAAAACTCAAGACTTTGAATTCCCTCTTCAACCGAACCCATTTCGGTAACAAAGATTCCCTTATAGTCTGAAAGTTTCTCCATAACCAGTTTCCAGTTTATTGTACCTTTTCCCAGAGGGAGATGTTCGTCTTTTTTGCCCATGTTGTCGTGAATGTGCACATGGGAAATTCTATCTGCGAGAAGATCCAGGAAATCATTAACAAGCCCAACGGTGTTTGCGTGACCGACATCAAATGTAAAACCCACATTATGGCTTCCGATTGAGTCAAGCATCTCGAGCATTTCGTCGGGATATTTTCCGAAGATTTTCGGAAAATCTGGCATATTCTCAACAGCAATGAGAATTCCAAAATCCGCTGCAAAGTCACAGATTTCTTGAAGGGCGGCAAGATTCGTCAGGTAAGCTGCCTGCGGAACCTGCACCCCATACGCGGAAAGGTAGCCAGGGTGAATTACTGCCAGGTTGATGTAGTTCGAAGCCAGGGTAAGATAGTGTTTCATCTGCCTGAGAACCTCCGCCCGGATTGAGTTGTTCAGACCTGCCAGATTCATATCCGAGAAAGGCAGGTGTAGGGTCAGTTCAAGACCAGTGGTTTCATCGATATTTTTCAAATTTTGGATGTTCTTACTGTTCAGGCACTGAGATCCTTCCTGTACGATCTCCCAACCAGTATACCCATGATCTTCGAGCGTGTAAGCCCATTTGAAAGGATCTTCAACGGCTGCATGCGATGAAAAGCTGATTCTGTGCAACTGCATGAGGACAATTCATTCCTTTTCATTATTAATATAGATTTGTAGATGGAATTAAGATACAGTTACTAAACTCAGGTTAGTTTAACGACCTCTTTCAGTGGACTTCAACAGAGTATTATAGACATACAGAGCATTATGAGGGAAGTTACAAGCTTGAGAAAACTTCAACTCCTTTCCACATAGTCCATTTCCACTTCAACAACCGGTCTTCCTTCTTCGGTAATAGGCAAAAGCCACTCAAAAAGTCTTTCCATTTCTTCCTGGGAGTCAGCCCTGATAACAACTTCGATGGATCCGAGAGACTCTTTTTGAGCAGGAATATTGGGGATACCGACAAAAGCAGCCTGCTTGTTGAGTAAAAAGCGGACTGAAAGCCCGTCATTGGATAAGCCTTTATTGAAAACCTTGTTGCGGATACTATCTATAATCTCTTCTCTGCGAATGAGCCCATGCAGGGTTACCAGGAGGTCAAGCCCTCCTTCTCCTGAAAGGAATAAAGAAGGAGAAACTCCTGTCTCAGCTGCGATGTTCTCAATAACCTTCCTTTCAATTTTCATGTCAGTAAAAAGGGCTAAAACTGCTTTAATAACCTTTTCCGGATTTTCCGTAGGATATACAGGTGCTGAAACCTCGATGTGTATCATAAATTTACTCCAATAAATCTAAAAGGTATTCGCTCCAAAGGATGTTTGTTCCAAGTATTTGTTCTGAAAGGTGTTTGTTCCAAGTATTTGTTCCGAAAAGTGTTTGTTCCGGATTATTAAATAAAATTTGGTTCAGATAATTGTTTTTTTCAAATTTGTCATTGAGAGTTGTTTCCCGAATCTGCGCAGAGATAATTACTCAAAACCTCGACAACGTCTTTCCTGAAAGTCTCCAGAGAGAAATTATTCTCAATTTCAACATTAGATGCTTCTATAGCTTCTCCCATGCCCCAGCCAAGTTCTCGCTCATCTCGGTGGCGGAGCCCTTCTATATTATTCATGTCATCGCTTCTGCCTCTTTTCTGGACTCTGGAAAAGCGAATTTCAATTGGAGCATAAATGGAAATAAGAATAAAATCTTTTCCGAACTCTCGCCTGAAGCATTCCACTTCGGCAATTCCACGCACACCGTCCACGACCACAAGTTCAGAACCCTTTTCCCTGATCTGAGAAATGCAGCGTTTAGCAACTGTGTCCATGCCTTCACATTTGCGGAGGTCCGTCGCAACCATTCCGGTATTAGAATCATTTGGCTCAAGCCCACGCCTCAAGACTTCCTTCCGGATTACATCACCCATATTAACAACTGGAATGCTCATTCCAGCGGCAATTCTAGCAGCTTCTGATTTTCCAGAAGCCGGCATGCCTACGAATGCTATCATCTTCATTAAAAATTACCTTTTAAAGTTGAATCATTAACTTGAATCATTAACTTGAATAATTAACTTGAACCATTAACTGAACCATTAACTTGAACTATTAAATTGAATAATTAACTTGAATAATTAACTTGAATAATTAACTTGAATAATTAACTTGAATAATTAACTTGAATAATTAACTTGACTTGAAAGCTCAGGAGTCAATAAATCTTAATATCAAACCTATGTAAAACTTGAATAATAACTTGGATAATAACTTGAATAATAGAACCTGTACGTTAACGTATGAATGTGATATGATCAAACATGATATGATCAAACATGATATGATCCTAGTCAAACCACAGGATCATATATATTATTTCCTGAAAACTGAACACCTGAAGTAATGAAAAAGTAAGCTTGGGCAAGGAAAGGGCAGAAAGAAGACAAAGAAAGGCAAGGAAAAGGCCAGGAAGAAGGCAAGGAAGGAAGGCAAGAAAAAACTAGATATGGTAAATTGGAGGGTTTGAAAACCCTCATGAAAACATCTTGTTGAAAACTGAAGCCTTAAAGTCCACAAGAGGCTTGAGCCTATAATCCTCAAGGAGCACTTTGCGAGTGTTTTCTACAGGAACGCTAAGGGAAATTTCTTTTGTCCTGCCGTAACGACCTTTGCTTACGACCACTGCATTGACTATACCCAGCATATCAAGTTCAGACATCAGGTCAGTAACTCTGCGCTGGGTCAGAATATCCACGTCAATATGGTGGCAGAGCTGGCGGTAGACATTGTACATTTCTCCGGTTGTAACATTTTTACCTTCTCTGCCCCGACTCCGCAGCAAGATAATACTATAGAGCACTAGTTTGGACTGTGTAGGGAGGGTCCTTACTACTTCCACTACACGGTCAACCTCGATCTTTTCCTGAGCACGCCTGACATGTTCTTCAAGGACCTGGGGTTGATTTTCCCTTTCTGCAATTTCTCCTGATACGCGCAGGAGATCAAGTGCGCGGCGGGCATCGCCATGTTCCTGGGCTGCAAAAGCAGCACATAGGGGAATTACCATTTCACCCAGTACTCCATCGTTATAGGCCATTTTTGCCCTTTGCTTCAGGATATCGCTGATCTGCTCAGCATCATAAGGTGGGAAAATTAATTCCTCTTCACCAAGGGAACTTTTAACCCTTGGATCTAGAAACTCAGTGAATTTTAGATCGTTTGAAACCCCTATCATACTTACCTTGGCTTTCCGCAGGTCTGTATTAATTCTGGAAAGATTATAGAGGACATCATCGCCTTTTTTGATCAGCTTGTCAATCTCGTCCAGAATTATGATAATGACCTGCTCTCGGGAATCAATTGCTTCCTTAAACTTCGTGAAGACCTGATCAGTCGGCCACCCGGTCATAGGAACTTCTTCTTCGAAATGTCTGGCAAGATTTGCAAGGAGTCGGTACTGCGTATCGATAACTTCACAATTAATATACACAACAGAGCAAAAAAGTGACTTGTCTTCACTTACCCTCTCAAGTTCCTTTCCCACATAACGGGTCACCGCAGTCTTTCCTGTTCCTGTTTTCCCATAGATCAGCACATTGGAAGGGGTTTCTGCCCTGAGTGCAGAAACAAGGATTGTGGCAAGACTATTGATCTGTTCATTCCGATGTAACAAAAGATCAGGCGTGTAAGAAGGCCGAAGAACTTCTTTGTTTTTGAAAATTGATTTTCCGTCAAGTAATTTTTCGAATAAGCCATCTAATGATTGAGCTTTTATCATGAATGATCCTCTATAAAAGTTAATAAATCAAAGACACGATGGGTTGAGACAGTTAATACACAATAATACAGATAATAAATAATCTGTATTCCAATACAGATCAATCTGTATTCTAATACAGACAATTCGTATTCAGAGAATTTATATTGGATTTATTGGAATTTATATTGGATTTATTGGCACAGTTAAGATCATATAACTTTTTTTGTTTTTATTAATAATTATCACCATAAGTTTGAGTAATTCAAAGTATTGTTTTAGGAGTTATGTTTAAGGCATTACGTTTGGAGAGTTGTATTATTCGTATTTTCCAGACTTTCAGCTGCAGGATAAGCCTGCAAATTTTAACTTCAATCCTCGGCGAGCTTTAGGTTAATATTCTAATAGTTACTGAGTGACTTTCAGACATTTAATGACTCTGATGTTTTCGATGGCTACTAATAGTTTTTTAGATGGTTATAGCATTGGAGTATATCCGGGGTAATGAAGAGAAAGGGATAGATATTACATATTGTTTAAAGTTAATGCCTGAAATCCTTGTTCTCTATTAAACTGCTGATAAAATGGAGGGCAAATCAAACACATCAAAGCACTAATTAATTGCTGATAAAGCCTATATTACGAATATTCTGTAATCAAAATTTTAGATAGAATTAATTATAAAGTTGTAATTTTAAGCCACATTTGCAGTAGATGCAATGGAAGTACACCGTATTAATAGTTATGGTTAAGACCCGTTTATTTCCACTGGAAAGGTCTTTCTCCTTAAATATCCACCAAAGAAATCAATATCAATAGAGGCTTATTTATTAAAATAAAATACTTCGAATTCCAGAACCAATGGAGGTCAAATTTAAATCCCCTTTTTCATATGGAAATGGTATAAAATTTTTTTAGTTTATTATTTTGATTCTAAGTATAAAATTTTTTTATATATAATCGGACTGTTTTAAGGTAGTTTAATTTCTCGATTTAAGATTAAACATATTATGTGTACTATTTTATTTCATAATTTCACTTTACACAAAAATTATAAAATTTTATTTATACAATTAGACATCCTAAATAGAATTTAGGTAGCAATTATAGTACTTTTTTATCAGAAGAATCTCCTTAAATACTTTTTATACTAATTTGTTTTTAAAAAGTATTTATATGGTGAAAGTTTTAAGAAAAGATTTTAGATTTGTGAAAGAGATAAAAAATGTGTCGTGAGTGTGAGTTATTGCAAACCGTAAGCACAAGAATCTCTCTACATTTTCCTCAAATACAGGATATATACTTCCTCAAATACAGGATATATACTCGCTTTTTCGGAATTGATCAATAACTCTTATACACGACCAAAAAATGAATTAATACAAAATGAATTAAAGGACAAGAAAATGGAATAAAAGAGAATAGGGATAATTAAATAAAATAAAAAGAGTTGTATTTTGACATTGTCAAATTAACTCATTCTTGCAGGTTTTGCGATCTATTTTCACTCAAATTTTTACCATTTTGAAACAGGACAACGGATTTTCGTTTGAAAATAGGATTCAAGATACTTTCCAGAAACGTAGTTTTCTAAAGAGATATTGTTGGAATTAATAAAGGACTCAGTTCCAAAATCCAGTGATAAAAGTAAGTGTAACACCATTACATAAAATTTATAATTCTATATTTATGTAAT
>MCHG01000342.1_pt1 | contig 15984 bp, 11 predicted proteins | sample 787351 | NCBI WGS metagenome assembly MCHG01 (sample SAMN05430296, study PRJNA330682) | permafrost metagenome | biome: Cold desert; feature: permafrost; material: soil; isolation source: enrichment culture inoculated with soil incubated with H2/CO2 at 20 degrees... ... | reverse complement strand
TCGGAAGCGTTGGCATCTGTCATGAGTTTGAACTTAAGGACAGCTGCATCGTTGTTGTCCTGCCGTGCATTCAGGTAGGCAATACTCTTTTTAATAGCTTCTCCGGAAACCTGGCTGAAAGGGTATTTCGGTTCGACTGCGACAGTAATATCTTTCAGGTCATTGTTTCCTATATTTTGCACGCTAAAAGTGAGTTCAACAGGTTCTCCCGGGCGGGCAGCATCAGGATTCTGATTAGTTAAGTTTAGCTGCAAGGATGCGGAGTTTATATTTCCGTTTGAGCCAAGCGCTGTTCCTGCCCCCATGCATATGAATGCTGTCGACAGCAGTAAGAGTGTTAGAAAAGAGAAAGTTTTCATTTTATTCCTCCTGTTCGTTTTTCTTGCTTTTTTCTATTTTTTCTACCTCACCATCTCTAAGGTACACGATCCTTGTTGCATGTTTTACAATTTCCAGGTCGTGGGTAACAATGATAATCGTCTTTCCTTCCTTTTCATGCAATTTATCAAGAAATTCCAGAATGTAGTTCCCGGTCTTAGTGTCCAGGTTTCCTGTAGGCTCGTCAGCCAGGATTATAGGTGGGTTCACAGCAAGGGAACGAGCTATTGCAACTCTTTGCCTCTGCCCGCCTGAGAGCTGAGATGGCAGGTTTTGTTTCTTGTCAGACAGTCCAACTATTTCAAGCAAATAATCAGCTTTTTTTCGAGCTATACGCGCATCTTCTTCCTGAAATTCCATAGGTAGGAGCACATTTTCCTGGGTGTTCAGAGTGGGAATGAGATTGAAGCTCTGGAAAATGAATCCTATCATTTGCCCCCTTATCCGGGCAAGCTCCGATTCTTCAAGCTTTGAGATATCCTCTGAGTCAAGGAAGACTGCACCTTTTGATGGCAGGTCAAGGCAGCCGATAAGATTCATGAGTGTGCTTTTCCCACTCCCGCTGGGGCCAAGGACTACCAGAAACTCCCCCTCGTAAATCTCAAGGTTTATCCCCTTGAGAGCTGCAAATTCAGCTTCCCCCATCTGGTAAGTCTTCCAGACATTAGTCAGTTTGATAAAGGGTTCATCTGCATTTTGAGATATCCTTACCGCGCTAGAACTTTTAGCAGAGTTAATGACTGAATTGCTGTACGGGTTGTTTTTTAGATCCTCCCCTGAATCATTTCCCGCGGAACCATGATCTGATGCATCGTAAAAACTCGCTGTTTTTTCGAGCGAATTCATAATTTTTGAGGGATTAAACTTCATTTTAAATGTATCTATAATTTCAGTAAGTGTCATACATAGCCTCTAAAAAGTGATTTATCTATGAGCTTAACCATTTCAAGGTAGCTTGAGTTTGGTTTCCTGTTTGCTCATATCTATCTCGTTCCCACAAGTGATTTCGTAATGTAGGCTAAAAATTTTTAAATGAATTACAAGCTGAGAGTAAATATCTAACTTATATAATTTAGGGTCACTGTTGGTCTAGTATCACATTTAGTTTAGTATATATGTATGGTCTAATTAGACCCGACAGTGTGGTCCAATTAGAACGGATGTGGTTTTGGTAGGTTTGTGAGGCTGAGGCACCTGCGAGATGCGCATAGCCTCATTTTTCTGGAGTGGCTTTTTCTTTGACTGCTTCTCTCCTTTTCCTTCAATGGGGAACACCTGATTATCGAGTGAAGGACTCATGATTTTTCTGATGGCGAGTCGCCAGGTTCCTGCTCAGGTGTTCCTTTTCCATTATAACCCACCGGATTACGATATATGTCAGCCGTAGGACGTCTATGTGGGGACATCTTATCTGCCAACTGCTTAAAGAAGGATTGAAGCAGTCAACCTCCTAATTGGCATTTAATAATAAAAGCATACTTAGATAAAAACAGGGAATATAAGGAATTAATTTCGTAATGAAGCTTTTCCAAGTACTATTTGTTTAATTTATTCTTTAATTGATTTTTAAAATTGAATTGGAGTCTCGATAAAGTATTATTTTCTTTGATTCTTTTGTTTAAAGAAGTTGCAGGTTTCCCCGGAGAGCAACTTGCCCTGATAAAAGCGGGATATAATTGTTGCTTTCTAGTGTTTCTGCAACTTCAGCAATCCCACCTGACGCGAAGAGGCAAGAATTTTCCTGGAATCACGAAGCTAAACAAGATGCTTAAAAGATGGAATAACTTATCAAGGTTTATTTGTAAAAATTTAATGGAAACGTGGACGTAACAAAAGCATTCCAGTCTAAGAGTCCGAAACTCCTTATGGAAAATATGCGGTTTCAGCTTCAATTGACAGTACATTTAAAGTCTGGGCTCTTAAGGCCAGAGATTAAATATCAGCCTTTGGTGAAGATATTCCTTTACTTAATGCTGTTTTCTCTCCAGATGGTACAGCCATCAGTCCCACAGAATTACAACCTTACCGGCACAGAATTACAACCTTACCGGCACAGAATTCAACCTTACCAGCACAGAATTCAACCTTACCAGCACAGAATTCAACCTTACCGGGTATCTGCCTGGACTTCTCAATTAGTTCTTTCCTATAAAGGTCGGAAGCATTGAGCTGCCTTTCCTTCGAATTACTAAGCCTGCTTCAAAGTTTTTTTCTGCATGATCATGTCTACTGGGATATCATCTTGCAGATAATTGACAAAATGGAGATCAAAAGCAAACATATTAAGGATTAAATTCAATAATAAAATTTCATCTCTGTTAAAAAGCTACCTTAAGCCTTTAATTTTAGAATTAATCTCGATTATAGCTCCTGCTCTACGAGTATCTTTATTTCTTTGTCTGGCAATTTAGGAGATATGCAGAGGTAAGCTGGAAAATGTTTAATTGCGGTGGTACATGGCTCATGAAGCAAAAATCAATCAAATGAAATTGGATAAAATGAATTGATAATCTTATAAAGTTGTAGTTGTAAACTTACAATGGAGAATAAATGAACAGAGCAAAACTCATCTATTTAGTAGACTTGGCACTCTTCTTTCAATTTATCTTAGTCGGGTATTCAGGTCTTATTATGTATTTCAACCACCATGCTGCAGGCCCTCTCTTGAGGTTGATCTATGATAAGATTGGAATCCTGATGTTAGTCTTCTTTTTTGCTCACATTGTACTTAATTGGAGATTGATAGTATTTACTGGGAAGAAATTTTATAGAAGAGGAAAGGAGGTAAAAGAGGGTGAAGTTATCGAGGCAAACTATATGCCTATAGATTAAGGTCAGTAGATAAAAGGAAAAATCAAATTTATAGAGTATATAAATCAGTTATCAGATGCGCAGATATATAAAGTATACAAGTTGAAAAAACAGTGCGAAATGCCAGATACTGTGATCTTTAGCGTTCTTCATCTCTCAGGATCACTACGTTTCCGCGTCCCCTTTTGAATTTCTCAATGAGTTCTCTCCTTTCAAGGTCAGCAAGCATGAGGCTAACTTTCCCTTCGGAATATTTCAGCCTGCTGCGGAGATCTTTCTGGGTAATTCGCCCTCCTTGGCCTCGAATTATGTCCATGACTTCCAGGAGGTCTGCTGGAAGCGGGAGCTTCTTTTTAGGACTAGGGGTTTCAATTTTGGGATTATCTGCAGATTCTTCAAGGGAATTATTGTGGTTCTCTTCTTCTGATCCGGATTCTGCAAATTCTATTTCCTGCTCCAGATATTTCTCTTTACTTTTTACCGGCGCTTTTTTTTCCGATATTCTGGATTCGAGTTCTATTACTTGCCCTGCTGTGGGTATTTTTGATTCTGATTCTATTTCTGGCTCTGTTACGGGTAGCTTGGCTTCTGGTTCTGTTACCTGCTCTGTTAAGGGAATTCTGGATTCTGATCCTATTACTTCTGTTACGGATACGGTTTCCTCAGTGTTTACCTGGGAGTCTTGCCTCACTTCTGGATCAATGCTTTTATCCTGGGCTTTTACCGAACGCTCTGGTATGTTTCGGAGTCCGGAGGAATCTCCGGTCATATATCTCCTTTTTTCTTCATGCGGTTCTTTTTTCTCTATCTTTTTATGCTTTCTGGAAAGGCTGTAGCTGGCTGCGAGCAGGAGAAAAACCGTAAGGGCTATTATAAGGTAATTTACTTTTGAAGAATAAAATCCACTTTGTTCGGTGATATTCGCGCTATTAGTAGTGTTCGTTTTATCTTTGGCTGCTCCTGTTATCGGGTTTACTGCACTGGAAGTTGAGTTTTTTGCAGACACTTTTACTTCGGACCCGCCCATAAGTTCTTCGGAATAGACGGGAAGAAGCAAGAGGTCGAGCACATAACTTCCTCCCACTCCTTTAATTGTGATAGTTTCTGTTGCTGAATAAGTAGTGGTGTTGTTCTGGTAATACCTGGCTTTTATAGAATAGTTTCCAGGCTCCAGTTCAAAAGAATACAGGCCGTTTTTTGCCACCATGGATTGGGTGGGAGTGGAATTTACATCAACAACAGCGTTTTCCAGGGGTTCAAAAGTATCCCAGCCATACACTGCCCCGTGGACTGTGGCGGTGCTGTTGTCTGCTACTACAGGTACAACTAAAGCGAGTACAGCAGCAATGCAAATAATATAGAGCCTCAGATTCATTCTTATCCGTAAATCCAGAGTTGCAATTTGGATTTTCTTATCTTTCCAGGTAGTTTATTATTCTTATATTTTTTTTCTGGACAGCTTATTGATTTCCTTTGATAAAGCTTCTCTTATCCTATGCCGCCAGATCAACTCTGTTTTCTTCGGAATATATTGCTCCCTGTGCTGTTCTCGGTTGATTTATCATTATCCTTTTCATCAGGACCGTATTTCTCTGGGTTCATTCCTTTTTTTGGGAATGGATCAGCCCAGTTTTGTTCCTTAATTATTTCACCTGCATTTTCAATCCTGTATGTGCCGTTCCCCCGGAAAACTGCATATCCCTCACCATCTGCAGCAGTAAGGCTAATGTTTGAACCTCTGAGCAGTACTGTCTTACGCGAACCGGAAATTTTCACATCAGCAGAATGTATATGGTACAGGCGCAGCACATCATCCTGCATTTCGCTTCTCTCTTCAAAAAAGTAATCCCCTGTTAGGTAAATTTCGGAATCCTTAGACAGATCCGGTATTACGATATCTCCTTTTTCAAGGTGCATGTTGAGGGTAAAATTACCAATGAGAGAAACTTTTCCTTCTCCTGCCGCACTGAGTACGGATGTCTTATTGATCTCTTCGCTCCCAGGCATCAGGCGCTGGAATTCATTGAAAATTTCCTTCAGGACAATGTTAGCTTGAATCATACTCTTCTGAGACCTGATCAGATATTCCCTTTTCGTATTTTCGAATGAGCAGTTTTCTAAATCTGAATTTATAATTGAGCTGTTGTTTTCTTCGTCGACAGCTGTATCTGCCAGGGATCTGTATTTTCTTGCTTCCTCTACAAGGAGATTATATTTTATAAGTAAGTCTTCAAGTTTGCTAACATCCTTTCCTTCTGCTTTTGAACGCTGAATCCCTTCCTCAAGTCGCGCGGAAATAAACTCTGCCTTCTCTATATTTCTGTCGAGAAGGAATGTTGCATCTCTCAGATTATGGACGGGGTCACAGTCTGGCTCTTCAGAAGAGTCATGGCGACGCTCGTCTGGAATCCCCTGACCTCCATCATCCTGGAGTTCCGCATTAGGATAAAAAATACTCCTGTACAGGTTTTCTGGAGCTTTAGAAGTAAGGGGCTGGTCTTCCCTATCAACACAGCCTGAGATTATGATAATCCCTGCCAGTATAATAAGCAGGGACAGAAATTTGATTTTCATACTGGGCCACGTCCTATGAAGAGAACCTAATGCTGGACTGTACTTTTTATCAGAATGCATATATATTAAATTTGGTTAAATTTTGGAAGTCGATCTTGAAAAATGAATTTACCGCAAAAAAATCTGAGGTTTATAATAAATTCCCAGATCATTAGGAACTTCCTGTCCCCTCTGTATTATCCGGGATGTTTTGCCATAATTTCGTAAAAATGGAAAAAGTATCCGGGTTCTTTTTTCCAGGTAGCAGGATGATTACCTTTTTAACTGCCTCGTAAATCTTTATTTCCCTTCCTTTCCGGCTCCATTTTATCTGCCTCACTCTGATCAGTCCGGCCTCGAGAAGAGAATCCAGGTTGTATTTTAGAGTGTTCAGACGAACCTGAAGCTCATCCGCAAGGTCGCCTGCTGACATCGATCTCTTATCAAGCAGTTTGAGGATTCTGATTGAGGTCCCATTCGAAAGGAGTCTGGCAATTTTCCTGCAATCTTCTGAAAGCTGCAGAATCAGCAATTTTTCCTCCGGATTATCAGGCATTTTTAACCCCCTTGCATTTTTCTGAGTATTTATAAGAATATGTTTAAACGGATGAAGTGTACGGTCAGGAACACACCGAACTGATATTGCAGGCCTGTGTATATATGGTTTCCTCGATTCTTTGAGCGTTTTTACCTGTACAATACGAAATTGTACGGTACCACAGTATTTTGGGGTTTTTGAGTGGGTGTTACTAAGCGATATGTTCCTGACACAAGACGCTCTATTTGGATTTAAAGATAAAAGCATACTTACTTATTCAGTTAGATTATGGGATTAGATTTTTTATTTACCCTTTAAGAGATTTTATTTTTGGAATTAATCCTTTATTATTCTTAAATTTTCGCTTTTAATACTTTAAAAGCTTTTCTTGATGTATTTATCCTATTATGAGCCACCTTCAGAACCTCAGAAAGCGGTCCTTACTTTCAGGTTATATAAATGACTAAAGGATTTTTAGGGGAAATAAAGGCATTGGAAAAAGCCTTAACCCTGAAACTCACGTGAGATTACGTGATCTCATGTGATTCATGTGATTCATGTGATTCATGTGATTCATGTGATTCATGTGATTCATGTGATTCATGTGATTCATGTGATCTCACGTGATAGTAGATAGGTTCACTACTTCTGTTCAAAGATATAACTTTTAAAGAGCTCAAAAAGCATTATAGGAATTAATTAAGGTTTTTTAGTATATATTGAGCTCAAAAAAGCTTATTTTTTGAATTTGATTCTATTAATCTCTTTGTTCCTGAAAGTAAGCTTATATTTAAGCCAGTTAATATCAGGACTGTCAACAGGCGACTGCCGACAAGACGATCAAAAAAGAAAAAACAAGGTCATTAAAACAAGGTCATTAATGGAGATACATTATGAGAATAAAACCATTAAAATCAATTTCGCGTATTGCGGTGGTGCTGATAGTGCTAAGTATCATCCCTTCATGCGCTTTTGCTTCAGAAAATGGGACTCAAACAAATTCGACCAATCAGACTTATGATCTTAAATTTGGTCATTCATTTGGTCTTCTAGGGAAGATCTCCGAAGAAAATTTTGCTGATGTTCAGGCAGGCATACTTGAATCGATTAGTAAAAAAATTACTGAGCTTCAAAGCCTCTATACTGATGTAAGCAAAGCTTCGAATGCTTCCGACCTCCAGGGAGTTTTATCCAGTCATAGGCCGGCAAATGAGTGTATGGGACCTGATGGAATGAACATGGGGCCTGGTCAAATGCGCATGGGACCCTGTGGAATGAATGGATTTAACCTCAACCTGGTTGAGAACGTAACTGACGAAAATTTCACTGACGTTCAGTCTGAAATGCTCGGTTCTCTTCAAAATATGACTGAAATGCTCAAATATAAGCAGAACCACACAGAAATTGGCCAGGACAACAGGACTGAAGAACTTAATGAAAGAATCACTGAGCTTCAAAACTTATCCACTGAAGTGAGTAAGGCTTCGAATGCAGCAGGTTTGAAGGAAGTTGTATTCACCTTTATGCAGACTCAGGCTGTTGACGCAATAGAAAAGAAAATTGAACATCTTCAAGCAAAAGTAAATGAGAACGAGAACACAAGTGATGGAAACACAAGTAATGAGCAGCTCAGCAGCAGGATCACAGAACTTACCACTCTGAAAGAAAATGTAAATGGGGCCAAATCCCTTGAAGATCTCAAGAAAATCATGTCCTCTTCCCGCGGAATTCATGGGGTCGGAGAAAATTCGAGGCATCATGGAGGGCATGGTAGATGTGGATACCATATGGATCGCCATCACAGAATCCAGGACAACACTGCTGATAAGAGCACTGATAACAGCACCGATTAACAGCACTGAGATTAGCCTTTGACAAGTTTGAACGCTTGATAAAAATGAAATGGGAAGGTATAAGGGAGATGACATTAAGCTGTTTTTTCACATCTCTCTTTTCCAGATAAATTATAGAGTGAGCTCGTTTCAAAATTGCTCCTGTAGCTTTTCCCAGTAAATGAAAAAAGTTGTTATTACTACTAACGCCCGGAATATTTGTCAAATTTCTCATCTGAATAAACAGGACACACCTTTCTCGGCAGCCATCAGACTGAAATGTGGGGAAGGAATGCGTCAATACTCCAGTATCAACTTTTTCACCTCCGTAACTACATTCTCAGATTGGAATTATATGTTCGTAAAACCGATAGATGCCCCACATTTCAATGAAGGGAGTAGTAACTTTAAAAAATCTGATATTTTTATATAGAAATTTGGAGGGAGAAAGGACTTGAATACAAACACATAGACCCAGCTAATATTCTGTCAGCATCCCTTTTCGGCCCTCTATTCTTAAAAAAATAAAAATTGTCCGTCTCAGAGATCCACTTTTTCCCTGTGCCCGAACTCAACACTGTAATCCAGATAATAGATAACTTCAGGCACAATTTTTATCATGACTGTATCCGGATCAGGCGGCATGTCTGCGACAAGAGGGAATTTGGCCATCATTATTTCTCCAAATTCACGGAGTTCATTTTCATCGGTAACTATTGATGCCTTACCTTCCACTTGAAGTGCCTGCATATCAAACCAATCGGGGTCGTCCTCATCAACAGTGTACGCAACATGCGGATTGTTCATAATATTCTGGACTTTTCGGGTCTCTTTATTGGTTGCCAGATATACAACTGCGTTTTCGGATACATATGCCACTGTATGGGCCATCGGACTGCCCTGAGGGCTTACGGTTGCAAGATTCAGGTAATAATGATTTGCAAGGTAATCGTATATCTTATCTTTGAGCTCTTCTGCCATGATCCCCACCAAAATTTGTAATTCCAGCTAAAACCCCTTTTGATTGGATTTTATGCTAAATCTATCAGGATACCGGAGATATCCTCAAAAGTTCTTCCAACTCCGTGCTGTGAAAAGGGAAAAAACTCCATCTACATTTAATGTCTTTTCCCCATACAGTTTATAGTAACAAAAGTTATAAATTTTACTTATAATTTGGGAACCGGTAGCCCACCATTAGTGATTGATATAATTACCATAATAATCGAAATACAGTTTCCGGCTCTTTCTTTTCCCATATTTTTAGCGCTACTGGAGCCAGTTTGTTGTATGAGCATAGAAACTTAGGAAAAAGCCTTGTTGGAGATCATTCATGAAAACATCAGTCACGTATTATTGGACGCCCATATATCCGCTTAGTTTTTCAGTATGACATATCGGGTCTTTTTCACTATGTCGCACCCCGCAGCGTTTTTCACTTTTAGGCTTACAGTGTATCCTCCCCGTTTACAGTATTTATGTACAGGATTCTGAGTTGTTGAAGTGCAATTATCGCCAAAGTTCCAATGCCATGAAGTGGGTGAGCCTGTACTCTTGTCTGTGAATTTCACTTTTAAAGGCGCTTTTCCAGAGACGGGACATGCAGAGAATGCGGCAACCAGAAGAACCGGGTTTTCTCCTATAGGAATTTGTTTTATTCCTATGGATTGTCCGAAAGCTACAGGACCGTTTCCTACATTCACCGTGGCTGTAACCTTATTTGTAGCTGTGTCAATTACAGATACGTTGTTGCTGTGGTAGTTCGCCACATACACCTTTGTTCCGTCAGGGGTCACTGCAACTCCGTGAGGATTGATTCCAACATTCACTGTGTCCATAACCCCGTTTGTTACTGTGTCAATTACAGAGACGTTGTTGCTGCCCTCGTTAGCCACATATACCTTTGTCCCATCTGGACTGACTGCAACTCCCCTAGGAACACTTCCTACATTCACCGTGGCCATAACATTGTTCGTGGTGGTGGTGATTACAGAGACTGTGTTGCTTTCTTCGTCAGCCACATACACCTTTGTGCCATCTGGACTGACTGCAATTCCGTAAGGCCCATTTCCTACACCCACATCTGTAACGGTGTTTGTGGCTGTGTCAATTACAAAGACAGCGCCGGTGTATAAGTTCGCCACATATACCTTTGTTCCATCCGGGTTGACTGCAACCCCCCTCGGAGCACTTCCTACATCCACCGTGGATGTAACAGTGTTTGTGGCTGTGTCAATTACTGAGACAGTGACGCTGTGAAAATTCGTCACATACACCTTTGTGCCATCTGGACTGACTGCAATTCCGTTAGGACTACTTCCTACATTCACCGTGGCTATAACAGTGTTTGTTGCTGTGTCAATTACAGAGACAGTCTTGCCGTAGTAGTTCGCTGCATATACCTTTGTGCCATCTGGACTGACTGCAACTCCAATAGGATTGCTTCCGACTGGTATAGTGGCTGTAACAGTGTTTGTTGCTGTGTCAATTACAGAGACAGTGTTCTCGTATTCGTTTGTTATATACGCATATGGACCTCCACCTATACGTATCGGTACTTCAGCAATGTCTGATTTCGGATCCAGCTGATCCGAATAAACAGTTGCTATGTTTTTGATTACCCCGTCTCCTCTGCCATTACTGTTTATTTTTGCCTGAGTAACCGTGTAATTTTCGGTATAAGTCCAGATTTCTCCTACTTCTAGAATTCCATCAGGAGTTTTTGACTCTATTGGTTCTTTAAGGTTAATCAGAGAATCAGTGATCCTTACATTTGTAAGGTTAATGTTTCCATCGTTTGGCACTTTAATCTGGTATCTGATTACATCTCCAGCTTTTGTTACATTTCCCGAAGGTCCTTTTCCGGCAACATCTATAATGGTCTTGTCAATGGTATAGGCAGGAACTGGTTGTTCTAAAGCAGCTATTGTGACAAATGTTGAATTCTTACCGTTTTCATTGCTTACTGTCAGATTCACGGTATAGGTTCCTGGAGCAGAGTAAGTATGCGTTGGATTCTGCTCGTTTGAATTAGCTCCTTCTCCAAATTCCCAGTTCCTTGATGTTATATTCTGAGAAAGGTCAGTAACATTAAGTGTGAAGATACTTTCCTCGCCTGTTTCTTCCGCCGTGGGTCGTTTGTATATTCCTTTTACCTGCTGGCTGCCTTCAGTCACTGCTTTAATAATCCATAAATGAGCTCTTGGAACACCCGTAAAACCTGGGGGAGCTGGATCCTGGGTATAGTTGTCGCTGAGAATGCTGAGTCCCTGGCTCAGGTTGAGTTCCCAAGAATAGCCTGTGGACGGGTTTTCTTTAAGTTTAAGGTCAAAAGTCTCTCCATTTTTGAGACTTATGCTTTTTCCGTTGTCACCCTCGGTTATCACTTGTTGTCTCGGTGGTATAGAGCCATTAGGCTCATTCAATATGCTATCATCCGTAAACTGGACTGAGAGAGGAGCATAACCACTAATTACGTTGGTAGTGAAGTTTGCAACAGGAAGCACTGGTTTTTCGGGCACTGCTAATGCAGTGGACGATATAGCTATCAGAGATAGTAAAAATAAAGCCATTAATAGAATTTTACTTTTAATTTTTATTCCCCCACTTATTCTATAGAGGACTTACGCACTTGAAGTAAAAAATCAAATCCAATAGACGTTGTAGTTAAATTTGCATTTCAGACAGTTAAAGCTAAAGGTTTAATGATTTATTTATCAGTTCAACAGCTTAAGATCTCTTTTATTCCTCATTATAAAAATTTTAATATAAACAACCTTCTTCATTATCTTTAAACATTTCCTTTAGAATTGTGGCTTTAGAAAAATCCTTATCGAAACCAAAAAAGTGAGTCTGTTGTGAAATTCGAGCCGAAAAACCGTTTGCAATAGAAATTAGGTTCTTCGCTATTTCGAGTGGGTAATTTAGAATCAATTTCTAATGCGATCCAACTCTATAATATTGAAAACATTTCTTGTGGGAAATCCCATTCAGGATCGATATTTTCTCTATGGTGCGGTAACTTACTAACTGAGCAATTATTTTCAACCCACACAAAACTACGAAGAGCCATAAATTAACACATGCCTTTCTTATTCCATTTCCCAAAATGAAAAACATTAAGGAATGGTTAAAAAACAACTTCAAGTTTTCACTTTGGGAATGGCTCTATAATTCCATTCCCCCAAATAACCATCAAGGACAATATCGGTGACAGAAATATTGAAATTATATTTTCGTCATTCCTAAGTGGCGCATGCATATCCTTTCAGTTTGAAATATCGGCCCCATTTATATACAGATTTGTTCGCTTCCGTTATCGATCGAAACAATAAGTTTAATAAGATTACTCGAATACGATTCTCACGTACAACCTCTGTGCCAGTCTGTCCAGAAATCTGGGATATGATTATCAGCGCGCATTTGGAAACCTGGCTCAACCGTTGCAAGTGGCTTCTGGATAGCCAGATACAGTACGGACGGAATTTGCATGTCAAGTCTGTCCAGAAATTATGACAAAGATGGTGAGCTTACACGGCTAAAATACGGTGTTGAAAATCTTATAATACAGGGCTTCCCGAAAGCTGGAGGATAATAAATGCCTTGGAAGTGTGTATAAATGCCTTGGAAGTGTGTATACGAGGGCTACAGAAGCTCCTAGAAATGATATCCATATATGTGCTTGGTTAGGTATGTGAAAGGTTACAAAAAAGAAGCTATGCCTGGTTCTATCTGGACCATCTATCCAACTTTCGGCAGGTAACTAGTTTTTTTCATAATATTTTTACTGATAGCTTTTTGCTGGAAAACACATTATCCCTGACACTAAACATTATTGCAAAAATGGTTAACTGTTTATATATGTCGTGAGATGTGGGTCATATGTTAGCTAGTTTCAAACCCTATATAGGTGCATAATGTTGAAAACCCCCATCATTAAAAATTCTCAAAATTTAATACCGACCTGCTGAAAGTAGAATTTACATTAATACACAAAGCAAATATGTGGCCAGGATAAAGACAAAAGATATTGGAAACAACAAAGAGATGTGAAAATGTTATCCCAGACTTATGCAGCAAATGTTGAAAATTTAGGACAATTATACCCAGACGCGGATTTCGTTGCTGTCATGCGTGGCAAATCAATATGTAAATACAGTTACCGCGAGTATTCTTTAGTCCCTAGCAAGAAACTAATTGCCGAGTATGAAAAAAGTCAACAGACTAGAGATGACTGGGAGCAATTCGCACTAAGATTCTCCGAAGAAATGAAACCGCATGTCCCCAGCGTGGCAATCCTTCGAATAGCCAAAAAAGCGCAATCAAAAGACATTTTCCTTGTGAGTCATGAAGGCCCCGGATGGGGAGAACGTTGTCACCGATTTTTATTATTGAATTTAATTGGCGATGTTGCAAAAGAGAACGGTTTTGAAATAAAGATCAGACGTTAAAAAGTAAATCAGATAAATCAAGTTGCACTGGCGCACCTCGTTGCAAGAAATGTATGTTCGCGCCAGCGCTGCCATTTCCGAAAGCACGGAAGCTAACAAATCGCTTTAAACTGCGTATTCTTCTATTGTGAACACAATTTTCATGCTATCAACTCCCCTCATAGCAGATCAAAAATTTTGTCTGCATTTTGCAGCCCGAATAGCACCGCGCCTACGCCGCGTTCTGACAGGCGTACAAATTCCTGCGAAACGCTTTTGTCCACAAGTTTAGCGCGATATAATTCCTCGACTGCATTTTTATCCAGTTTTGATTGCTTTTCCCACCCTACGTTTATATCAAACGTCCCCTTTTCATATAGATGCTTAAGTATTTCTATTTTCATAGCTTCTAAAGTACTCATATCTATTAACTCCCCATTTCAAATGTAACCTGCAAGATCAGACTCTGCATATCTCGTTTCGGGCATCTTTTATCTTCTCCCCTTTCCATTTCAAAGTTATCCCTTTTTCTATTCTTTTTTAATTGCTCTTGTTGTATGACGATCAATTAACATACAGGACTTTAACTCGTTGGTAGCATAAAAATTTCGGGAACAAGTTTCCATATTTTAAATAAGTAAGCTTTTCGCAGTACATCCAACTACTTTTATAAACAAAATTTACTTTTCAATCTTCAACATGTAATCTGCAATGTGCAATCTGCAAAATCACACAAAGGGATCCGACAGTATAAATGCCTTAACTGTACTCTATTTCCTGAAAACAGAATCAGCATCCAATAAAACGATGCCTGCTACCACTTGGAGTCATTGCCCGGAATGAGAACACCAAATACCCTTAACAGACAGCAACAAACCAGGCGCAACCAGATATGTATCTACTGCGACCCTATGAGTACCCTGGGATATTTTAAAAATACAATTATTTCGTGTCCTAGAGCCAGGAGTCCTTCTTGTTACCTCGGTTACAAGTTACTATTGGCAAGACTATATCCAGTCTGTGTTTGTTGCTACGCAGATTGCCGCACATGCGAGACAAATCCACCGGATATGAGTATTACACGGACATATCACAAACTACCCAACAACATCTAATTTAATTTTCAGCTTTAGTCCGCAATTCGCTACCGGAAGTAAATCGGCAATATAAAGCATAAAAAATTACCAATAAAAATAGTCAACCAAGCAGTTAGCAAGAATATAAATATATGACCAGCCTCAGAAACCCATCCACCAGGCTTAGGGCTCGTTATGAAATAATTTCAGCAACACATAATTATTTGGAACAAAATCGTTGGAGCTGCTTATGAAAATAGTTAAGTACAGTGTAATAATGTACTTAAGTTATTTTACGGTGTATACTTAGTCAAAATAGCTACATTTTCTTTATGGCGTTTAAGTGTCCAACCAGAAACGACACTATCTTAGACTTCCCGTTGTAACTTATCTTTCGAAATTCGCTTAACATTAACATTCGCCATGGTATCGAATTCCTTTTGAGATACATATCAGGTTATGTCCGTGAGTCGTTGATCAAATGTGAATAAACGAGTTTTCCCCCATTTTTTGAAAAAATGTAGAGAGATTCTGATCTTATAGTTTTCAATAACTCGCCCTCAAGACCGAAAATGAAACCAAACCAGAAAAATTAAAAATACTCAGAATTTAACCTCTTGTTCAATTTACTTCACTCAACTGTTCACTGACAAGCTGCCTGACCGTTTCTCTTTTTGATATCCCGCGTTTACTTCTTTCCTTTTCGAGCGTCAGTTCAATCATTGTATTTATTTTTTGAATATGACCATAACTGAGATCTATCTTGCTCAGTTGCACACCCAACGCGGTGCACATTATATCCCGCATTGTTTGCGCATGTGAGCGATATCCTCTGTGTCGATCAAATTTATAATACAATTCCTTGTCCACAGGAATTTCCTGAGCTGCGAGGTATATCAAATATCTGACCGTCATTAATTTTCTCCATATGCTTTGAGTATAAGAGTATCAATAGCAGTACTAGTGGCACCTGACTCCGAGCTTGGTCTATCAGGCGCAAAATGCTAGGAGAAATTATGGTACTAACTGGCTCTTTTTTACTTGGTGTTATTTTTTAGGACATTTAATTATCAATGGCATATACGTTATAAGTGCTATATATTATATCCGACATAAAATATTAAAAACAAATAATATAAATACAATCCATTTGTCATCGGTTAACGAATTTTATGCACAACTTCGAATACCACGTATAGTGATTTTCCGACTTGAATGTTGAGATTTTAGCATAAAAAATAACACTTTCATGCATTTTATCTCTTAACCGAATACAAATGAAATACAATCCATTGGTCATCGGTTAAGAAATCCTATGCGTCGTCCATTACTGTTTTTTCATTTCTCTTATTTTTACTTACTCAAAC
>MCHG01000341.1_pt1 | contig 16137 bp, 14 predicted proteins | sample 787351 | NCBI WGS metagenome assembly MCHG01 (sample SAMN05430296, study PRJNA330682) | permafrost metagenome | biome: Cold desert; feature: permafrost; material: soil; isolation source: enrichment culture inoculated with soil incubated with H2/CO2 at 20 degrees... ... | reverse complement strand
GTTACTTTTTAGTTTTTAAACGATTAAAACTCTCTTCATTTAAAATTATTGACATAATACTACATTAAATTGCTTTTAAGTTGTTTTAAGAAAAATTTTTCGCGAAATAAGCTTTATTATCAAGTATTATTGAAAAATAAGGAATATTGTGGAAAATGGCAAAACCTCACCTACAATTTTAATTGTCTTTATTTGGCAGATTTCAATAATACTTCATCTATTTGATCATTTTTAATATATTTTAGGATATTTTATTTCTCGGTAAATAATGGGGGTTTCAAAAATATTTATCAAAGCAAACATCGATCTTCCAACAAAATTCTACAGGTGTGTGAAGCTTCACGACGCCACGCTCATGCTGAAAAAGAGGCTCATTCGTCAATTGTTAGTGGGGAAGTTGGCTAAATATAATTATATCTTAAAATCCCGCCTGCACAAAACCCAATTCTGCTTGTTCTCTGCCGGTTGTTCGGAGTTGATGGGGAAGCGAGGGCTTATATCAAAATAGAGTTTTAATATGCCCTCTTGAGCGATCGAAACGTAATGGTACTTGTCCGGAAGTAGTCCGCTTGAGCAAACAAGGACGCAGAGATATGGTCTCAATTCGTTAATTGTAGTGCTTGATCTTGGTTTTATATTTATTGAATCTGAAAATAAGCAAAAAGGCCTGTAGAATACGATAAATGCTGGGGAAATTCGGGCATTTTATAAAGTCAATCAGTTTCTATTTCATTGAGTATATCCTCAATTAGTGGTTTTACAACGGGAATGTTTTTAGTTATCGTTCTCCAGATGACTTCAAAGTCAACTACGAAATAACCATGAATTACCTTATCGCGAGTTCCTGTCATTTTTCTCCACGGGACTTCGGGATATTCTTCTTTTAAAGAATCAGGCAGGTTCTTTGTCGCTTCTCCTATGATTTCAAGGGCTCGGAGGACTGCATAAATGGTTTTGTCATCCTTCGAAAAGTCATCGAATTCAAGTCCTTTTATGAATTTCTCGATTTTTTCGATTGACTCAAGGATATCTTTTAAAAAATCTACAGGGTCCCTCCCTTCGGTATTCACAGAGCTTCTACCTCATTCAGAATGTTTTTTCCTATGTTGGGTTTAAGTGCACTTTTCATCACAAGATCCACCTTAACTCCCAGAAGGTCACTCAGGTAGTCCTCAAGTTCGATATATTCAAAGAGACCGGGCTTTTCATCAAATTCTACCAGGACATCAAGATCGCTGTCGCTTGTTTGTTCCCCACGGATATATGACCCGAAAACCCCTAGATAGCTAACGCTGTATTTCTCTCGGATCTCTGGCAGGTGTTGCTTGAGTATTCTTATGAAATAGTCAGCATCCTTAAGTTGTTGGGAAGGCATTACTTTTTTTCCTTTGCTTTATTCTCTATTGCTGGAATTGTAATGGCTACTTTTCTCTATAAGGATATCAGGCTTCATGTCTATATGCTTTTTCTGCTGTTCAGCATTTTGTGCAAAACATGTAATCAAATTAAAAATGTGATGTATCTGCATGAGAGCTATAGAAGAAAAGTGTGGTCCGTCGTATAATTTGCCGGTCTTAATCTTAATTTTTTGGAGTGTGTGACATTTAATAAGTCCGCTTGAGCGAGCGAAGCGAACGAAACGGACCTCGTGCTCCCAAAGCGAAACTCGGGCGAGGCGCAATTCGGGTTATGCAACAATCTCGTCAAAGCTCAGTTCTCCAGCAGCTACTGGATGCAAGAGCAATTTGGATTCATGGAATTTTTTCATGACTATATCGATTTTTCTTGAAACTTCTGGGGTATAGTATGCTTCTCCGCAGTTTTCGCAGACATAGGCGGAAACATCTTTAATGGCAATAATCTGTTCTCCAACTTTTGCCACAAACTCAGTTTTACCTTCGACGAGTTTGCCTTTACAAAAACTGCACCTGTCAGGTTTCATTATTAATCTCTCCTAAGTACGTGGTCTATCCATTTATTATTTTCCGGGATATACACCGTGATTATTCTTATGTGGTCTTCACATCCTGCTACCACAACATGGCAGGGTCTACCCTCAGAATACCCAAAAAACAAAGCTGAAGGACATGGGTCGTCTTCAGGGTAATCCTCAATTATTTGCCCTTGAAATATAACCTCTTTTATGTTTTCAGTTGAAATATTCCTTTGAAACATGCGGACTCTGGCGTGGTTTGAGATAATAAAGGCATCTTCTGTAAAAAAATGTTTTAATTTATCGCGATTAACACTCATTTCCACCCAATCCCGAAACTAAAAATAAAATTAATGAAGTATTGAATTCGGTAATACATAAGATATGCTTAAAACTGCAATTTCTAAGTTTTGTTTCTTTTACATTCTCTATCTAACCCTCACATTGCCAGAGCTCAACTCGGCAAATAAAAATTAAGTCTTAAAATCCCGCCTGCACAAAACACAATTCTGGCTGTTCTCTGCCTTTTGTTCGGGGTTGATGTGGAGCCGGGGCTAAATATAAAAATAGAGTTTTAATATGCTCTCTTGAGCGATCGAAACGTAATATTACTGTCATAAGTTAGCCCGCTTGAGCGAGCGAAGCGAGTGAAACGGATCGCGAACTGCAGAGCCGCAACTCTGCTGAAACGGACAGCGGGCTGCTGGAATGAACAGCAGGCTGCCGAAACTCTGCTGGCGCAAATCTGCCGGGCAAGCTTTAAATTACAAAAAAATGTGTTATAATGTATGCAAGATTAGGAAAAAAGGGAGGAGCTGTTTAGCAAAATCGCTTCTTTTTTGGAAAAATACGGGGCTACAAAAGTAGCTATTTTCGGGTCTTATGTCAGGGGAGAGGAAAAGCCCGAGAGTGATATCGATGTCCTTGTTGATTTTGCCGAGCAGAAAAGCCTGCTCACTCTTGTTAATATCGAGCTGGAGCTTTCTGATTACCTGGGAATAAAAGTTGATTTACTTACTGAAAAATCAATAAGTCCCTATCTGATTGACGGGATAAAAAAAGAAGCCAGAGTGATCTCCAAATGAAAAGAGATGACTCTGTATATCTAAGCCATATACTGGATTCCATCTCATCGATTGAAAAATATACTGAAGGTCTCACTAAAGAAGAGTTTCTTGCAAACCACCTCGTTCAAGATGGGACGATAAGGCAAATTGAGATTATCGGTGAAGCTACCAAAAATATCTCCGAACCTCTCAAAGAAAAGTACCCTCATATCACCTGGAAAGGAATTACCGGAATGAGGGATAAACTGATCCACAACTATTTCGGCGTGGACATTGATGCGGTGTGAGATGCTGTAAAAAAGGACATTCCAATCCTCAAGGACGAGATTCTTAAAATAATGGAAGATCTCCGAAAAGGTATTTAACTCCAGTTCTCTCTTATTTATTGGAAACAAGGGCCGTAGCTTCCGAACTGCGAAATAATAGATGCGACCTTATTTTTGATAAATTGTACTGAAACAGGAGCGACTAGAATATTGTCTTTAGCCATTTTTTTATCAAAAATTAGTCTGCTTGAGCGAGCGAAGCGAGTGAAACAGACACCGTGCTCCCGAAGCGGAACTCGGGAAGCGAAACTCGGGAAGCGAAACTCGGGCTGTCGAAAAGCAACTCGCCTGGCACAATTCGGTTGCTAAACTACAATGATTAGATTATAATACCCGATTTCCCCATCTATTATTATGTCAAGGCAGCTTACAGATTTGGTACAGCGGATTTTCGATAATGCTTATTTACAGATTGACAAAAAGCAGTACAAAAAGGCGCTTGAAAACCTGAAAAAGGCCGAAGAGCTTTCAGAAAAAGCAAATCGTCCGGACTTCTTATGCCAGGCCCTGATGTTGAAAGGAAGGGCTCTCCTTGCTATGGGTAGGCAGGAGGAAGCCCTCGATGAATTCCAGAGGATGTTGGAGCTTTCCGTCCCTTACTTATTGGAGGATATAGGGAATACTGACTTCCAGTACTTGGTCTACAATTCTATTGGTTTTTCTATAAAAACGCTTGTGGAAATGGGCAGTATTTCAGAAACAAAGCATTTCTTTTACAGTAATAAAAAGTATTTCGAGGAAATCTTTGCTGCCTATGAGGGGCTGCTTGCAGAGGAGCCGGATAATTTTGAATACATCAGGAATTATTTGAAAACGCTGGAAAATGCCTTGGCTTATCACATTGAAGCTCAGCAGTTTGAAAAGCGCACCTATTTTATGGGCAGGATACTGCTAAACTACGAGAAAGCATTCGAAATCCAGTCCGATGAGGAAGAACTGTATGATAAAATGCATATACTCATTGTAGACTTCAAAAATTATTGCCTGGTTTTCCATAAGCTCGGAGAGGCAGAAGAGGTCTTCGAGCAGGCCGAAAAAGTATATAAAAAAGTTATCGAAAAAGAACCTGGGAACAGATTAGCTCTTAACGGTCTCTTATCCTTATATGAAGAATCCGGGGATCTGTACGCAAAACTGGGGGAGATTGAAAAAACTGAAGAAACCTTTCTGAGAGCCCTCGAGATCCTGGAAGGAAAACTCCGGAAGCAGCCGGGAGACATTTCTAACATCCGGAAGCAGAGTGAAATCCTCCGGGTCCTCAGCAGGTCTCTTTTTGAAGAAGAGGAAACTGAAAAAGCAAATCAATATGCTGAAAAAGCCCTCGAAATCCTCAAGGAATTGCCAGGGAAAAAGCCGGAGGACCTGGACTATCAGTATGATATTTCCGACGACTTCACCGAACTTGGGATACTGTTAGGAGAGATAGGCGACATAGAACACGCAAAAGAGTCCCGTATGAAGGAAATCGACATCTACAGGAACATACACGAAAAAGATCCTGAAGACCTGGTAAGCGTAGCAAACATAGCCGTCGCTTTTGACCAGATCGGACTCCTCTACGCAGGACGCGAGGAAACGGAACCTGCAAAATATTACTATGAACAGGGAATCGAAACTTATGAAAAGCTGCTTGAATCTGACCATGGGAATATTGACTTTGAAATCGGCCTTGCAGATTCCTTCAATTACATGGGAGAACTGTATAAGTTTCTCGAACCCGAACCCGCCAGCCATTACTTTGAAAAAGCTCTCGCTATAAACGAAAAAGCGGTGAAACTGTTCCCGGAAAGTACCGATTACAAAAAAAAGCTCATCTATACCCTCAAAAATCTTGCATCCTTAAATATCGGACAAAACCAGTATGAAAGAGCAATCCCATTGCATGAGGGCATAACAGAACTCCGCCTGGAAATTGTCAGGGAAAATCCGGGGGAGTATAAGTATGAAAAAGCTCTGGGAATTTCCTACAGTGAATTCGGTCTCCTTCTCGAAAGGGCCGAAAAGCCTGAACTTGCAAAGCAACAGTATTCAAAAGCAGTAGAAATCTTTAGAGAGATCCTGCAAAATGAAGAAGACTCTCTCACGAAACACCTGCTGGCCGTAGAACTCCGGATGCAGATAGCACTCTTTATCCGTGCAAAAAAGCACTATATTGCAAAAGAATACCTGGACCTCACCCGTGATTACTACGAAAGCCTGTACGAAAATGACCCTGAAAGCCCGATAAATTGGATGGGCCTTTGTGAAATTCGGCTCCTTTATGGAATTCTGCAGGAATCCATGAAAAACTACAGAATGGCTGCTGAAAGGTATGAATCAATATTTCCGATTCTTCAAAAACACCTTGAATCCGACCCTGAAAACCTTGAATACCAGACAAAGGCTAATATCGCGTATACCCAGCTTGGCATTGTCTACTTTTTAGCCGACGAATACGAAAAGTCAAAAGATGCCTTTGAAAAAGCCCTCCCCATAAGCGCAAAATTGCTTGAAAAAGACCCGGAAAATCCGATTTACTTGGGAGATGTAGCCGTCACATTCGAAGAATATGCAAAGTTACTCAAAAAACTGGACCGGAATGAAGAAGCAGAAGAATATAGTGCAAAAGCTGAAAGACTAAAGAAGAAACTGGAGGACCAGGTCCCCGAAAAAGAGTCCTGATTTACCGGGAGATAAGGATCAGGGTGTAATTTGCGGAGTCTGAATTTTCATTTTTTAAAGGCTAGGAAGTCACTTTGTAATCATGAGCTATGAGAACCGGTGACCGCTGAGCCCCGCAACCCCTGAATTAAGAAAAATTAAAGATTTGACCTTAATTATAGACAAATTGTACCGAAAACGAGGAGGCGGGAATGTCCCTTTCAGCCGTTTTTCCCCCGCAAGAAGTGAGAATTGTCCTAATTTCAAAAAATGTATGTGGATAAATAGCCGAATTTGATGGCAAGTAACGAGTAAACATGAAAATCAAGAAACAATCTCGTCGAAGCTCAGTTCTCCGGCCGCTAAGGGATACAAGAGCAGTTTGGATCCGTGGAACTTTTTCATGACTACGTCGATTTTTCTTGAAACTTCTGGGGTATAGTATGCTTCCCCGCAGTTTTCACAGACATAGGCTGCAACATCTTTAATGGCAATAATCTGTTCTCCAACTTTTGCCACAAACTTAGTTTTACCTTCGCCGAGTTTGCCTTTACAAAAACTGCACCTGTCAGGTTTCATCTTTGATCTCTCATCTTATTTGTAGTCTCATATATGTACATCTCGAATATAGCCTCCTCGAGCAAAAACGAACAACATCACCCCTAAATTAGTCTGCTTGAGCGAGCGCAGCGAGTGAAACAGACCTCGTGCTGTTGCACTTGCAGTGCAACTCCCAGAAAATCTCCGATTTTCTGTGATCCCGAAGCGAAACTCGGGAAGCGAAACTCGGGAAGATAAACTCGGGAAGCGAAACTAGGCTGGCGAAACTAGGCTAACACAAAGATTTTTAAACCTCCAACTCCATCAAAACACGAAAAATCAAACTATATTAACTTCATGTTCTTATTACTACACTAAATTACTACACTAAATTACTACACTAAATTACTACACTAAATTACTACACTAAATTACTACACTAATATAATTCACCAGATCTTATTCATAACAAAGAAGTTGAGGCCCAAACCTTGGAATTACAGTTCAAACTCAAAGCTTATTTTAAAACAAGTACAGACCCTGCTCCTGCAAAGGATGTTATGGCTGCACTTTTCGAAGAGGCAAATAACACCCTTCTCACCAAAGGGGCACCTGAAGGGCAGGGAGCAAAAGTCGCGGAATGGAAGCTCGGGGAGGACAGGATCGAGCTTGTGCTTGAGTCCGGAAAATATGTCAGGGTGCACGATGCAATCTTCAGGCTCAAGAAGGTGCTTGCCGAGGCGCTCGGAAAGAAGTACAAGATCGGAATTCGCGGAATTGAGGTCGAGTCCTTTACCATACGGATGCCGGCTGAACGGGAATTAAAGGCGCTTAAGGTTCCCTACATAAAGAGCATGGAGAATATCGAAGGCGGAATCGTACTCGAGCTGGAGGTAGGGGAAGCTGAGATGAAGAACCGGGTGCCGGACAGGATTCTCACGCTCCTTGAAGAGAAAATCGAGGCTACCCAGTACGGGGCAAAAGCCGAGCACTGGAATCTGCTCTGGCAAAGAGAGCCTATGGAACATCCCTTTACTGAAGACCCGACTCAGGCTATGATGAAGGAAGGCTGGCTCAAGCGGGGGGCAAGCCGCGGGCAGTGGATCCACGGGCCTCAGTCGACAAAGATCTTCCGAACTTTCGAAAAGATCGTTTTTGACGAACTTCTGGAGCCTCTAGGGTACAGGGAAATGATTTTCCCGAAACTGGTCACCTGGGAAGTCTGGATGAAGTCCGGACATGCCAAGGGTGTGTATCCTGAAATCTATTATGTATGTCCTCCGAAGACAAGGGACCCCGAGTACTGGGAAGAAGTTGCCGATTATTACAAGGTGACTCATGAGGTGCCGACAAAGCTGATCAAGGAAAAGATCGGAGAGCCAATCGGAGGCATGAGTTACGCTCAGTGCCCGCCTTTCTGGATGTACGTGACAGGGGAGACTCTTCCGAACGACGAGATACCTATAAAAGTCTTTGACAAGTCAGGGACATCTCACAGGTACGAGAGCGGTGGAATCCACGGGATCGAAAGGGTAGATGAGTTCCATAGGGTAGAAATTGTCTGGATCGGGACAAAGGAGCATGTAGTAAAGTGCGCAGAAGAGTTGCATGAGCGCTACATGCACATTTTCAATGACATCCTGGACATCGAGTGGAGAAAAGCAAGAGTTACTCCCTGGTTCATGGCGCAGGAAGGGCTGCTCGGCCTTGCCGAAGGCAATACTGTCGGTACAACTGATTACGAGGCCTGCCTTCCCTACCGCGGGCCTGACGGAGAATGGCTCGAGTTCCAGAACGTAAGTGTTAACGGAGATAAATACCCCAAAGGCTTCAATGTGAAGCTGCAGTCCGGAGAAGAACTCTGGTCAGGCTGCTCGGGGGTTGGGCTTGAGAGATGGGCTGCAGTCTTCCTTGCTCAGAAGGGGCTTGACCCTGATAACTGGCCAGAAGAATTCAGGAAAAGGATAGGCGAGATGCCGAAAGGCATCCGCTTCCTTTAAACTTTTTTATTTACACTTATTTTCGCTTATTTTCACTTATTTACACTTATTTTCGCTTATTTACACTTATTTTCGCTTATTTTCACTTATTATAGCTTGTTTTCACTTATTATCTCGTGTAACATAAAGATTTTTTAAGTCGGAGAAGTACGGAGAAGTAAATACAGTAGATTAGCATATACGCTAAATCATATGCTATTGAACTTTCTGTATCAAGCAGAGATACGGACAATAGGGCAGAAGGCGTTTCTAACCGATTTCTTTATATAGGGAAATGATATGTATAGTGAGCCATTAACTAGTTAGAAGCCGCTAATTTCTGAGAATTTCTGGCCATCTTACGGATCATACTTTTGACTATTAGGAGCCAATAGCTGTCTGCAGATAGGGGAGGATCCAGGTTTGGAAAAGCTAAGAAGCTCGGAGATTTTATCTGGAAACAGAAAGGGAAGATGCTGAAAGCGCAAAATGTGCCTAGCAGCGCAAAATCTGTGCAGAAGCACTGAAGAATTATTTTACGCTCATCGATTGGAAAAGCTCACCTGAGCATCCGGAAGAGGAACCTTGTTGGCTTGAGGGTCTGCAGGATCAAACAGCAGCATATAATAATATATAAATGAAGATCACTTCGGAGGAATCACTTGGCGAGAAAGAAAGTACAGAGAAAGCTTGACGGATGGAAATCCAAGGAATGGTTTAATATTGAAGCCCCTGTCTATTTAAACAGGAGCATTGTCGGGACCACAATGGCAGGAGACCCTTCCCTGCTTGTAGGACGCAATGTTGAAACAACTGTTGGGGAACTTACCAACGATATGACCAAGAACAATACAAAGGTCATTCTCAGGATCAGCAATGTCGTAGGAGACATAGCAACTACTGACCTCATGGGCCACGAACTCACAACCGACTATATCCGCTCAATCGTAAAGAGGCAGACTTCCAGGATCGACGCCAATGTCGAGGTTAAAACCAAAGACGGCTATGTCATTCGTGTAAAACCAACCTGCTTTACCATTAAGAGGGCACGCTCAAGCCAGATAAAAGCCATCAGGGAACTAATGATTGAGATCGTCAAAAGGCGCGCAGCTGAAACCGATTTCGAGAACTTTATGCAAGAAGCAATCCTTGGAAGGCTCTCGGCAGCCATTTACAGGCAGGCCAAGTTCATTTACCCACTCCGCAGAGTCGAAATCAGGAAGACTCAGGTCGAAGTCATGCCAGCAGCTGCACCCGCACCTGTAGCAGCATAACTTCTTTTCTAGTTTGAAAATCAGAAGCAGGGGAAAATCCTTTCGGATTTTCTTATCTCTCTTTTCCAATTTCATTATCTCTTCTATTGATTAGCTATATCGCCTTTGTAAGTAATGTGAAATAATCGCAGATATGCAAATAATATTACATCATTTGGAAAGGCGACTATTTCCTTAGTATTATTTTTCCTTAGTATTATTTTTCCTTAGTATTATTTTTCCTTAGTATTATTTTTCCTTAGTATTATTTTTCCTTAGGAGTTGGAACGAAATAACTTAAGGAATGCATTTTTAATTCAAACGAAATCATGGAGCAGCGCGTGGAATCGTTTAAGTACAGTGTCAAAATTGAATCAAGTTATTTCGCAGCGGGTACTTAGTATTATTTTTCCTTAGTATTATTTTTCCGGAGTATTTAAGGTATGGAAGTAGAATATTCCCAGGAACACTCTACTCGATAAACTTTTTTTCTGTTCTAGTCAAGAATGGAATGTTCCGGACTTATGCATTTCAAGTTTCATGACCAAAGAGAAAATCGGGCAATGGGTTTGAGTTATTGAAAACCATATGCGCTAGAATCTCTCTACATTTTTCCCTAAATACAATGGATGTCATCTCTTTTTCGAAATTGATCAATAACTCAAGGACACGACAAAAACCGGTTTCGCGGAAAAAAGTATCCCTTATTCTAGAGGTGCTATCATCTTTTAGCTCTAGCCAGCGAATAGTCTACGTAGATTTTCAAAAACTCACTGTCAGTTTGCAGGAGAACAATCTCAAACATGGCTACATGAATCTTTTCTTCCCTGGCTACATCAAGTAGGATTTTACGAATTTCCTCGTTTTTCGTCAGGTTTGCCATCTGCTCATAGATATTGACAGCGTCCAGTTCTGCAATCATAGCGGCTCTAAGGATTTCCTTATCAATGTCTTCAGGTCTGGTATTTTTAATGTCTGCAAGTACTTCCGAAAGCAGGCTTTCACCCCCTGTAAATATGCCCTATAAGATATGGGAAGGCAAAAGTAATGTCTTTTTCTATTGGAAGCATCAGCCTGAAGAACTAAAAAGTAAAACTGAAACTGGGAGTGAAACACTGCAGAAGACAGCTAGATCCTTAGTATAACAGTGTTATATAATTTATTTAATATACAATTATACATAACAAAAAAATCTAATTCTTTAGAAAGAATTTATCATTTGTCATTAATTTTACTATACACAATAGAGTGATAAAATCACTTTTTAATTGATTTATAAATTAATTTTATCTTTATTTATATAACTAATAAATAATACTATTGAATTATATTAATATGAAAATACAAGTTTTACAGAAAAACACTTATAGATAAATTTCATAAATAGTTCTGTCAATCTAAAATAAATTAGTGTTTAATTTATGTCCAGATAATTGAAGGACTAGTTTTACATTTTAGCCAAAAGCCAATACTACCTGAGGCCTAAAAACTTGAAAAGAATAGAATCCTCCCTGCTTATATTTATGGTATTGATCTCGTGTTTAATGGGCAGCTCAGGTTTCGCTACCGGAAGCTCAGAAAACGCTGAAGTGATCCAGAACAATACATCCTCTGCTGAACCTGTGATTAGAAATGCATGCATAAACCCCAACTTTCTGGACTCCTGGCGATCTGACTCGATTGAACCTGTTATTACGGATGATCATGGACATGTTTTAGGCTCAGGATATAAACCATCTCCTGTAGACCTGTCAGGACTTTCGAGATATGAAAAGAAACTTTTGGTGAGAGCCCCAGGCCCCGACCTTCCGGCTGTTTATGATCTGCGCAAGGAAGGGAAAACAACAGTTGCAGGGAACCAGGGACAGAGTGGATGCTGTTGGGCCTTTTCAAGTCTGGCTTCTCTTGAATCATATCTTCTGGGAACAGAAGGAGTGAGTTATGACTTTTCCGAAAATAACATGAAAAACCTTGCCTCAGAGAACTATCCCGAGGGTTTTGACCTCACTCCTGATGAGGGTGGGAACGCTTTTATATCAGCGGCGTACCTTTCTCGCTGGACCGGACCTGTAAATGAACTCGAAGATCCTTATAATGATTTATCGGTCTATTCGCCCACTGAACTTCCTGTGCAGAAACATATCCAGGAGATACTCTTTTTGCCTGTGAGGACAGGATCTCTGGATAACGAGTTTATTAAAAGAGCACTTCAGAAATACGGGGCTGTATACTCTACAATGTACTGGGATTTAGCTTATTATCAGGAAGAATATCACACCTATCAATGTACTAGAAGTCTACCCGCCAATCACGCTATAACCATTGTGGGCTGGAATGATTCCTTTGATAGGAATAAGTTTACGCATGTTCCGCCTGGAGACGGGGCTTTTATCGTAAAGAACAGCTGGGGTGGAGCCTGGGGGGAGGAAGGATACTTCTATATTTCTTACTATGACATCAAGCTAGGATACAACGAAAATGCCGTGTTCACAGCTGAAAGGAAAGATAATTACGATTACACCTACCAGTATGACCCACTGGGATGGATAATATCTAAAGAATTTCCTGGAAGTTTGATTGCCTGGGGTGGCAATGTCTTTTCTTCAGAAAGGAATGAAACCCTCAGAGCCGTAGGATTCTATACTACAGATCTTAATACGGCTTATGAGATATACATTTACAAGAATCCAGTATCTGGTCCGATTAATTCGAGAAGGGTATTTGTTGCAAAGGAAAGCGGCACATATTCCTTGCCAGGATATCACACACATACATTAAATTCGACAGTACACCTGAATCCGGGAGAAAAGTTTTCAGTTGTTATCAGATTCCGGAATCCTTCTGCTGGGGGTCCTCTTGCAGTTGAGCAACCTATTTCCTTTTATAGCAGCAAGGCACAGGCCAATCGAGGAGAAAGCTATGTGAGCCAGGATGGTGCCAGATGGGACGATATATCCGATGCTTCAGAGGCAAACCTCTGCATAAAAGCTTTTACGACCACTAATGAACTCCCTGAGGCTAACTTCTCTTCAAACGTTACGGGTGGGAATTATCCACTCACGGTCCAGTTCAATGACCTCTCCAAAAATTCCTTTTCCTGGGAATGGGATCTGAACGGAGATGGAATAGTAGACTCAACAGCCCGAAATCCTATTCATACGTATGATTCTTACGGTATTTACACCGTTTCACTGAAGGTTAGCAATAGGAATGCATTTGACTCCGAAACAAAGAACAATTATGTTACAGCTGCTTCTTTTTCGATCGACTCAGCCAATCCGGAAGGAAGCATCACGACCTACCAGGGAGATATTCAGGAGTTTAATATCAGCATAAACCGTACCTGCGATATAAGCTGGCACCTAAATGGAGAATTCAAGGGATCTCAATCGAGCGTACAGAGCAGTTCTTACTCGGATGCTATTCTCTCTCCAGGTTTCTATAACATTACGGCACTTGCCGAATCTGGGGGAGAAAAGCTTATGTATAGCTGGAATTGGACAGTTCGCGACTGGAACTCCTGGGATAACTCGACTTCTCGGGAAGGGGAAAACATAAGTACTGTAGAACTGCAGCAAGCTATTCACATTTATCACAATGGGCTGAAAATTCCTGGGACAGGAGCAGAATTAACAAGTGAGAGGCTCAAAGAACTTATAAGGCTCTGGCGGGAAAACCCATTTGACTAAAAGAGGAAAAATGATTAAAAGAGGAACAGAAATTAAAAGACAAAGAGATTAAAAGAGAGAAAATGGGAAACAAAATGAATTTCTCAAAATTTATTTCTCTTTTTTCAGGGTCTGTTCGACTCCTTCTCCTATTTTTACATTCATAAGAAAATCATCAACAGTTGCAAGAAGGGAACCTATTTTCTCGGAATAAAACCGGACAGCAACTTTATCATCACCGATCTCACTTTCCATGCTTCTGAGATTATCCGGAGAAAGAGCTTGCAGGATTCTGGCTGCAGACCTCCTTGATTCGGGATCCGGAAATTCAATTGTTCCTGTGATTTTCATAAGCATTCCTCAAATGTTTGCCAATTTTTTTGTTTTCTCTATTCTCTTTACTTTCTTTTTCACTCTGCTTTACTCTGCTATCTTCTTCCTTTTGCCTTTTATTTTACTATTTTTCTCTCTCTGTTTTCAATCCCCTTTATTTTGTCTTTCCTTTGCTGTTTTTCCGGAGCTGATCTCCTATTATTTGGTCTGCAATATTCAGGAATTCCTCTGCACTCCCAAGGGGAATTGAAGCGCCAGATGCCACACTATGTCCGCCTCCGCTCCCTCCGACTGCACCTGCGGCTTCCCTGAGGGTAAATGAAAGATCCAGGCCTTGTGAAACAAGTTCGCGGGTACCCCTGGCCGAAATTTTAAGGATACCTTCTGATTCGTTTACGCAGATAAACGGGAGTTCGGGATGGAGGTAACGGACAACGGTACTTGCAAGGTTTCCGGTGGAAAGGGCATCTGCAGTATTGATGTACCAGATATTTTCCCCTTTGCGAATTTTTTCTACATTTTCCCTGATGTCAATGACAAGTTTTTTCTCATGCTCTTTTGTGAGGGAAAAGGCTTCATTGACAACTCTTTTGTCTTTCATACAGATAGCAAGAGCCAATCCATAGATTTTCTGTTTCCCGCATGTGCTGAGAATAGAGATAAAATCGTAAACATTTTTCACAAGCTCTCTGTTCAGGAGTAGAACTTCCCCTATTACAGCCTCAGCAGCTTCCGGGCTCGCCTGCCTGGAAAGTTTCAGTGCGACAGCGTTGACAAGTTTAGAGACTGCTTCCTCAGGCAGCTCCTCAATATTTCCTGAAAGCCCTAGCTGTCTCAGGAATTCCTTCACCTTTTCAGGGTAACCGGTAATGTCAAGAAAAGGCTCGGTACTGTATGCCAGTACATCTACAAGGTCTCCATCCCCGACTTTTAGTCCCTTCCGGACAGATACGACTCCTGCTTTTAAGGCCTCTTCCAGAATGAAGGCGTTGGCCGTGCGAAATAGCTGCCTGTCTCCGACAGCTCCAGCAATCGCCAGCCCTGCAAGATCGACATTGTTTGCATCCATTTCTCTGGCTACCAGGTAGCAGGTGCCTGAAGCAGAGATGTCCGTGGCTCCGTCAATTCCTACACTATGGGCATTTACCACTGCCTTTGCATGAGACTGCCCAACTGGCTTGTGGTGGTCAAGCACTATAACATCAGTTGCCACTTTACCTATGAGTTCAGGCTGACCGCTGCCCATATCACAGAAGATTACAAGTTCCCCCTTGGAAATGCTCCTGTTTACCTCTTCAATTACAGCTTCATCCAACCTTCCAGCTATCGAAAGCTGGAAACGGATATCTGCCCGAAGCAGAGCCTGTGCCATTATCCCGGCTGAAGTTAGCCCATCAGCATCGTTATGTGAGACTATACGCACGAACCTGTATTTTCGGATTTTCTCGGCCGCGTTTTTTGCAAGGTTTATCAGTTTTTCAAGCTCGCTCAAAACCCATCACTCAAAAAATTCAATAATAAAGTCAGAATGTCAATTAATACATAGCTGCAAGTGCATAAAGGATGCCAGTCTATACTGGCTTAATAATATAAAACACAATGCCCCGGAAAACATACCCTAAAATCTTCAGAAATAAGGAGGAATATGAGTAGAGAGCGTCGCAAAAGTCAAAGAAATTCTACAATTGGATAATCTGAACGTTGACTTAAAATATGGATATAATATTTTTACATTAAATTCAGGCAATCGCTACCCTATTAAGGATAAATTTATCCTATTTGTAGAATCAAATAGACTTTTACGACGCTCTCTGAGTAAACTAAGAAAAAAATGAAAAATCGAAGAAAATAACAGAAAACAAGGTAAATGCCATTTAACTTTATTGAATTCACGAATTAATTACACTTTTGAACACCATTTTTGAAATAGAACCAGATTTATACAGTGTAAATCGTTTATGTGCTGACTATAGTCCAATCAGATTAACCTTGTCAGGTAGATAAAGTCGGTAGAAACCTAAAGGGAACATGGAAAATTAAGCATTTCGGGATTCCAGTGCACAAAATGCCTAAGGGTCAACTTAATTAATGAGAAACGGCATATCTAAAAAATTGTAGGGCAACCCTCTGCCAACTTCGAACATCAGTAGTGTAGCGGTCATCACCGGGCGTTGCCAACGCTCGAACCCGGGTTCGAATCCCGGCTGATGTATATTCTTTTGAAATGAGCTTATGCCATTTTAGTTAATGTCCCTTATTTTGGAATAATGAATGTTAAAAAGACCTATTTTTTAAAAAAATTATGTTAAAACACTTTAATCTCAAATTAAAGTTAAATAGAAAGGATTATACCTAATTAAACCAATATTATGTCGCCAAACAAATAATTGGGCTCTAA
>MCHG01000340.1_pt1 | contig 16152 bp, 12 predicted proteins | sample 787351 | NCBI WGS metagenome assembly MCHG01 (sample SAMN05430296, study PRJNA330682) | permafrost metagenome | biome: Cold desert; feature: permafrost; material: soil; isolation source: enrichment culture inoculated with soil incubated with H2/CO2 at 20 degrees... ... | reverse complement strand
GTCTTGCGGGTCTCCTCGTGGATACCCACGATCTCGACCTCGTCGCCGACCTTGACCATGCCGCGCTCCACACGACCGGTGGCAACGGTGCCGCGGCCGGTGATGGTGAATACGTCCTCGATGGCCATGAGGAACGGTCTCTCGGTCTCGCGGACCGGGTCCGGGAAGTAGTTGTCGATCGCATCCATGAGCTTGTCGACGGCGGAACACCAGCTGCACACGCCGTTCACATCACAGTCGTTGCACTCGAGCGCCTTGAGCGCCGAGCCTCGGACCACGGGGATGTTGTCGCCGTCGAAACCATACTCGGAGAGCAGCTCGCGGACTTCCATCTCGACGAGCTCGAGGAGCTCTTCGTCGTCGACCATGTCAACCTTGTTGAGGAATACGACGATGTTGGGAACACCCACCTGACGGGCGAGCAGGATGTGCTCGCGGGTCTGCGGCATCGGGCCGTCAGCGGCGGAGACCACAAGGATGGCGCCGTCCATCTGCGCGGCACCGGTGATCATGTTCTTCACGTAGTCGGCGTGGCCCGGGCAGTCGACGTGCGCGTAGTGGCGCTTGTCCGTCTCGTACTCCACGTGGGCGATAGCGATGGTGATACCGCGCTCGCGCTCTTCGGGAGCCTTGTCGATCTTGTCGAACGGGGTGAAGTCAGCCTGGCCCTTAGCCGCCCTGCACTTGGTGATGGCAGCGGTGAGCGTCGTCTTACCATGGTCGACGTGACCGATGGTACCGACGTTCATATGCGGCTTGGTGCGCTCGAACTTCTTCTTGGCCATGTGCGGCGCTCCCCTAGCCCTGGTCTCCGCCGCCGGCTTTGGCGACGATCTCTTCGGCTATGGACTTCGGAACAGGCTCATACGCCTTGAACTGCATCGTGTATGCGGCACGACCCTGGGTACGCGACCGAAGGTCGGTGGCGTAGCCGAACATGTTGGCCAGCGGCACCTTGCCGCGCACAAGCTGTGCGTTGCCGCGGGGCTCCATGCCCTCGATGTGACCGCGACGACCGGAGAGGTCACCCATCACATCGCCCATGAAGGCCTCGGGCGTGTCAACCTCGACAGCCATGACCGGCTCAAGGATGACCGGCCCGGACTTGCGCAGAGCCTCCTTGATACCCATGGAACCGGCGATCTTGAATGCCATTTCCGAGGAGTCGACGTCGTGGTACGAGCCGTCGACCAGCTGCACCTTGATGTCGACGACCGGGTAGCCGGCCAGAACACCGGTGGTGATGGCCTCCTGGATACCCTTGTCGACCGCCGGGATGTACTCCTTGGGGATCGACCCACCGACGATCTTGTTCTCGAAGACGTAGCCGTCGCCCGGCTGCTGCGGAATGAGGTTCAGGATGACGTGACCGTACTGGCCGCGACCACCCGTCTGGCGGATGAACTTGCCGTGAACCTCTTTGACTTCCTTGCCGGCGGTTTCGCGGTAGGCTACCTGCGGTTTGCCGACGTTGGCCTCTACCTTGAACTCACGCAGAAGTCGATCGACGATGATCTCGAGGTGAAGCTCACCCATGCCGGCGATGATCGTCTGGCCGGTCTCCTCGTCCGTATGGACTCGGAAGGTCGGATCCTCCTCGGAGAGCTTCGCAAGCGCAGTACCGAGCTTATCCTGCTCGGCCTTGGTCTTCGGCTCGATCGCGATGTCGATAACGGGGTCCGGGAATACCATCGACTCAAGGAGCACAGGCGCGTCTTCGATACACAGAGTGTCGCCCGTGGTGGTGTTCTTGAGACCCACAGCCGCAACGATGTCGCCCGCATACACCTGGTCGATGTCCTCGCGATGGTTCGCGTGCATCTGCAGGAGACGCCCGAAGCGCTCCTTGTGACCCTTGGTCGAGTTCAGCACGTACGAGCCCGAGGTCACCGTGCCCGAGTACACGCGGAAGTAGGTGAGCTTGCCAACGTACGGGTCAGTGGCGACCTTGAATGCCAGGGCAGCGAACGGCTCGTTGTCGTCGGCCGCACGCGTGGTGCTCGAATCGTCCTTGAGCGCGATGCCCGCGACAGGCGGGATGTCGAGCGGTGAGGGCAGGTAGTCGACGATGGCGTCGAGTAGCGCCTGCACGCCCTTGTTCTTGAACGAGGCACCGCAGACCACAGGAGTGATCGCGCAGTCGATGGTGGCGGTACGTAGAGCCGCCTTGATCTCATCCGTGCCCATTTCCTCGTCGTTGAGGAACTTCTCAAGCAGCGCATCGTTGTACTCGGCAGCTGCCTCCACAAGCTCGTGGCGGTAGTGCTCGGCCTCATCGATCATGTCGGCCGGAATCGGCTCGATCGTCGGGTTGATGCCCTTGTCGTCCTCGTTGAAGTGAATGGCGTTCATCTCGATGAGGTCGACGATGCCCGAGAACTTGTCCTCGGCACCGATCGGGAGCTGGAGAAGCACGGCACGCGTGTCGAGGCGGTCCTTCATCATCTTCACGACATTGAAGAAGTCCGCACCCGTGCGGTCCATCTTGTTGATGTATGCCATGCGCGGCACGTTGTACCGGTCGGCCTGGCGCCAGACAGTCTCAGACTGCGGCTGTACGCCACCGACGGCACAGAAGACGGCAACGGTGCCGTCGAGGACGCGTAGCGAACGCTCGACCTCAACGGTGAAGTCCACGTGGCCGGGCGTATCTATGATTTGGATTCGATGGTCTTTCCAGAAGCACGTGGTGGCAGCCGAGGTGATCGTGATGCCTCGCTCCTGCTCCTGCACCATCCAGTCCATGGTCGCGGCGCCGTCATGCACCTCACCGATCTTGTGCGACTTGCCTGTATAGAACAGGATTCGCTCGGTGGTGGTGGTCTTACCGGCGTCGATGTGGGCCATGATGCCGATGTTGCGGGTCATGGCTAGTGGGGTCCTCTTCGGGGCCATCTGGTTCTACGTCCTCTTCCTGAAGTCTCGGGTATCCGGACTTACCAGCGGTAGTGGCTGAATGCGCGGTTCGACTCAGCCATCTTGTACAGGTCCTCGCGCTTCTTCACAGAAGAACCGAGGCCGTTGGCGGCATCCATAATCTCGCCGGCGAGGCGCTCTGCCATCGTCTTCTCGCGACGCTTGCGGGAGAAGCCGACGATCCAGCGAATGGCCAGCGTGGTGGACCGACGCGAGTTGACCTCGATCGGCACCTGATACGTAGCGCCACCGACACGCTTCGGCTTGACCTCAAGGGTCGGTCGGACGTTGTCCATGGCCTTCTTGAAGACCGACAACGGATCCTGGCTCATCTTCTCTTCAACGATGTCGAATGCGCCGTACACGATCCGCTCGGCAACCGACTTCTTGCCGTCGAGTAGAACCTTGTTAACGAGCTGGGTCACGAGCCGGTTGTTGTAGACCGGGTCGGCCAGTACCTCGCGACGCTGCGCAGCTGCACGCCTGGGCATCCTTCACTCCTCTACTCACACGAACAGTCCGCCTGCGCCTTCAGGCGGACTGTACTTAGGCTGGAACTACTTGGGCTTCTTCACACCGTAGCGCGAACGCGCCTGGGCACGCTTGGCTACGCCGGCCGCGTCAAGCGCGCCGCGAATGATCTTGTACCGAACACCCGGAAGGTCCTTAACACGACCGCCACGCACGAGCACGATCGAGTGCTCCTGGAGGTTGTGTCCGATACCCGGGATGTATGCGGTCACTTCCATGCCGTGCACGAGACGCACACGCGCAACCTTACGGAGAGCCGAGTTCGGCTTCTTCGGGGTCGTGGTGTACACCCGTGTGCAAACGCCACGCTTCTGGGGGTTGCCCTTAAGCGCCGGCGTCTTGCTCTTGTCGATGGCCTGCTGACGGCCCTTGCGCACCAGCTGGTTGATGGTGGGCACTACTCATCTCCTTCGTCGTTCTTCGCAAAATCGTCATTCGGCGCCCGCACTTGGGTGCCGAGCGTAGTCGCAACGCCGAACTCTAACAAACCGCCTGGTTCGTGTCAAACCACGCACCCGGGCGTATCGCACCGGAACCACACATTGGCCCCCGGGTCATCCGCTGACCCCGGGGCCAATGAGAGTGCTAGCTCTGCAACCCCTGAGCCTCGAGCTTGGCGTGCACGCCGCAGAAGTGACCAACCTTGGACTTGTTGGGGCACGGCGTTCCATCAACACGGAACGCGCGGCACAGACCGTCACTGTCGGCCATCTTGGAGTGGACTCCGCAATAGCGCGAGCCCTCCTTGGCTTTGTGCGTGCACGGCGCACCATCACCGAACTGAGCCTCGCACATGCGCTCCAATGGCTCGTCGCTCATAGCCGGCGTTGGAGCGTCGGGATCGAATACGACGCCTTCAAAGCCGCTGACATCGATGTCCTCGTCCGCGTCATCCACGTGGAGGATTCCGAAGAAGTCTTCGGCCTCCTCGTCCGTGAAGCCGCCCTCATCGATCGCCGGTCCGGGCAGCATCGCCTCAAGCTCGCGCAGCTCATCCGGGGCAAACTCGGGAAGCGGGCCGCTCGCCTGGTCGCCCGACCACTCAGCGGACTGGCCGCGGTAGGTGAGCTTGACCGAGCGGTAGCGCTTCATGCCCGTGGCGGCCGGGATCAGCTTGCCGATGATGACGTTCTCCTTGAGACCCAGGAGCTCGTCGGACTTGCCGGCGATCGCGGCGTCCGTGAGCACGCGGGTGGTCTCCTGGAACGACGCCGCCGAGAGGAAGCTGTCCGTTGCGAGTGATGCCTTTGTGATGCCGAGCAAGACCGAGTGGCCTACCGCGGGTCCTCCACCGGCGCCGATGACGTTGTCGTTCTCGCCCTCGTACACCAGGCGGTCCACCAACTGACCCGGCAGGAACGTGGTGTCGCCCGCCTCCAGCACGGAGATCTTACGCATCATCTGGCGCGCGATGACCTCGATGTGCTTGTCGTTGATATCAACGCCCTGGCTCGCATAGACCTCCTGCACTTCGCGGACGATGTAGCCCAAGACAGCCTTGGGGCCGCGAAGTTCGAGCAGGTCGTGCGGGTTGACCGAACCTTCGGTGAGCTGCGTGCCGGCCTCGATGATCGCGCCATCGGCAACACCCGGACGCAGGCGGGACCGGCGGGAGATGGTGTAGACCTTCTCGCTGATGACAGCCTCTCCGGTGGCGCCCAACGCATCGTCCTGCGCGGTGATGGTCAAGGTGCGGGTCTTGTCGCCCTCCTCGATGCCGAGCTTACCGGTGAGCTCGGCAAGCTGCGCCTGGCCCTTCGGCTTGCGGGCTTCGAAGAGTTCGGTGACACGCGGTAGACCGTGAGTGATGTCCTCGCCCGCGACACCGCCGGTGTGGAAGGTACGCATAGTGAGCTGTGTACCAGGCTCGCCGATGGACTGTGCGGCGATGATACCCACTGCGGTACCGATATCCACGGGACGACCGGCCGCCAGGTCGTAGCCGTAGCACTTCTGGCAGATACCGTGAGCCGCGCGGCACGTCATGACGGTGCGTGCGAGTACCTTCTCCACGCCCGCATCCGCAAGACGCTTCATGTCCTTGTCCGTGCGGATGTAGGTGTCGGCATCGAGAATGATCTCGCCGGTCTTGGGGTCAACGATCGCCTCGCTGAGGCAGCGGCCAACGAGATCGTGGTCCGGCTGACCCTTCTCGTCGATGACCGGGAACTCCATCGCCTCATCGGTACCGCAGTCGTCTTCACGAACGATGACGTCCTGGGCAACGTCCACCAGACGACGGGTCAGGTAACCCGAGTCAGCAGTACGCAGGGCGGTGTCGGCCAGACCCTTACGGGCACCATGGGTGGATATGAAGTACTCGAGAACCGAGAGGCCCTCACGGAAGTTGGCCTTGATCGGGCGATCGAGGATCTCACCCTTCGGGTTTGCCATCAGACCTCGCATACCGGCCAGCTGACGAACCTGCTTGATGTTACCGCGGGCGCCGGAGTTCGCCATCATGAAGATGGGGTTGAACTTCTCGAAACTCGCCGCCATCGCATCGCCCACGTCGTCGGTGGCGCGTGTCCACACCTCGACGATCTGGCGGTGGCGCTCATCCTTGGTGATAAGGCCACGGTCGTACTGCTGCTCGATCTTGACAACGGCCTCTTCGGCCTTGCCGATGATCGCGCCCTTTTCCTTCGGGACTGCGGCGTCGTACACGCCGACGGTCACGCCGGCACGCGTTGCATAGTGGAATCCGAGACGCTTGACCTCATCGAGGATGGCGCCCATGCGCGTCGTGGAGTAGACGACAGAGCAGTCCTCAACGATTCGAGAGATGCCCTTCTTGTCCACGTCGTGGTTGATGAACGGGTAGTCGTCCGGCAGCGACCGGTTGAACGTTATGCGTCCAACGGTGGTCTCGATCTTCTCGCCTGCCGCACGATCGCGCAGCAGTGTGGTCTTGCCGTCCTCGTCGAGGTACTCCTCGACAATGTCCTCCGTCAGCCGTACCCGGATGACAGCCTGCAAGTCGAGCTCGGCGCGGCTGTCGTATGCCAGCTGCGCATCGTTGAAGCTCGAGAACGCCCTGCCTTCGCCCTCTCCCCCATCGCGCACGGTGGTGAGGTAGTACAGGCCGATGACCATATCCTGTGAAGGCACGGTGAGCGGACGGCCATGAGACGGGCTCTTGATATTGTTGGTGGAGAGCATGAGGGTGCGCGCCTCGGCCTGTGCCTCGGTTGAGAGCGGCAAGTGCACGGCCATCTGGTCGCCGTCGAAGTCTGCGTTGAACGCGGTGCAGACGAGCGGGTGCAGACGAATGGCCTTGCCCTCGACGAGGATCGGCTCGAACGCCTGGATGCCGAGGCGATGCAGGGTGGGCGCACGGTTGAGCATGACCGGGTGGTCCGAGATGACTTCCTCGAGCACGTCCCATACAACGTCACGGCCGCGATCCACCATGCGCTTCGCGCTCTTGATGTTCTGCGCGTACTCCATGTCCACCAGGCGCTTCATGACAAACGGCTTGAACAGCTCGAGGGCCATGACCTTGGGCAGACCGCACTGGTGAAGCTTGAGCTCCGGCCCGACGATGATGACCGAACGGCCAGAGTAGTCCACGCGCTTGCCGAGCAGGTTCTGACGGAAGCGCCCCTGCTTGCCCTTGAGCATGTCGGAGATCGACTTCAGCGGGCGGTTGCCCGGTCCGGTGACGGGGCGACCGCGGCGACCGTTGTCAAAGAGCGCGTCGACGGCCTCCTGCAGCATGCGCTTCTCGTTGTTCACGATGATCTCAGGCGCGCCGAGATCAAGTAGTCGCTTGAGTCGGTTGTTGCGGTTGATCACGCGGCGATACAGATCGTTCAGGTCTGACGTGGCGAAGCGGCCACCGTCGAGCTGGACCATCGGGCGAAGGTCCGGCGGAATCACCGGAACTGCCTCAAGGATCATCCACTCGGGACGGTTGTCAGAGTGCAGGAAGGCGGAGACGACCTTGAGGCGCTTGATGGCCTTCTGCTTCTTCTGGCCCTTGCCCTCCTCGATCGTGGTGCGAAGCTCATCGGCGAGCACCTGCATGTCGATCTGCTTCAGCAGGTCCTGGATGGCCTCGGCGCCCATGCCACCACGGAAGTAGTCACCGTAGCGGAGCTTCATCTCGCGGTAAAGCGTCTCATCGTTGATGAGATCCTTCACGCCGAGCTTCTGGAAGCGGTCGAACGCCTCGCGAAGCAGCTCACGCCGTTCCTCGAGTTCCTCGTCCAGATCGCGGAGGTCACGCTTGGCCTCAGCCTCGAGCTTCTTGATGCGGTCGGCGGGATCGGCCTCCTCGTCGAAGGACTCTCCCTCCTGCGGTTCAAGCTCGCCCTTGGCCACGGCGATCAGCCGGTCGCGCTCCGACTCGGTCTGCGACTTCTCCTCGGCCACATCGGCCTCGAGAGCCTGCAGGTCGGCGTCGAGCTCGTCCTTGAGCATCGTGAGATCCGCTTCACGATCGTCCTCGTTCACCGAAGTGACGATGGACGATGCGAAGTAGAGCACCTTCTCCAGGTCGCGAGGAGCGATGTCGAGAAGATAACCCATGCGGCTCGGCACACCCTTGAAGTACCAGATGTGGCTGACCGGTGCGGCCAGCTCGATGTGGCCCATCCGTTCGCGACGAACCTTGGCGCGTGTAACCTCCACACCGCAGCGCTCGCAGATGATGCCCTTGAAGCGCACGCGCTTGTACTTACCGCAGTAACACTCCCAGTCCTTCGTCGGGCCGAAGATCTTCTCGCAGAAGAGTCCGTCCTTCTCAGGCTTGAGCGTACGGTAGTTGATCGTCTCGGGCTTCTTGACCTCGCCACGTGACCACTGACGAATCTGCTCCGAGCTCGCGAGCCCGATGCGAAGCTTATCGAAGTTGTTGACGTCGACGTCGAGCAACGTTCATTCCTCCATCCGGTGAGCGCCGGGGACCAGCCTGGCGTCTACCCGTCTTAAATACCTGCCGGGCCCCTACTCGTTGCCACCCTCGGCGACGATAGCGTCGTCCTCGTTGAACTCGAGCGAGAGGTCGATCTCGGAGGTGTCGAGATCCTCAAGCGACTCGCCTCCCGCGCCGATGCCCGAACCACGAACCTCACCCATTCCGGTCAGATCCAGTCCGAGTTCTTCGGCGGTGCGGAACACGTCTTCCTCGTCCTCTTTGAGTTCGATCTGATCGCCGGACTCGGACATGATCTCCACGTCCAGGCACAGCGACTGCATTTCCTTTACAAGGACCTTGAAGCTCTCAGGGATGCCCGGCTCGGGAATGTTCTCACCCTTGACGATCGCCTCGTACGCCTTGACGCGGCCCACGACGTCGTCGGACTTGATGGTGAGGATCTCCTGCAGAACATATGCCGCTCCGTAGGCGTACAGCGCCCACACTTCCATCTCTCCAAAGCGCTGGCCACCGAACTGCGCCTTGCCACCGAGCGGCTGCTGGGTGATGAGCGAGTACGGTCCGGTCGAGCGAGCGTGGATCTTGTCGTCGACCAGGTGGAGCAGCTTCAGGATGTATATCTGTCCAACCGTGACCGGCTGGCGGAACGGCTCGCCGGTGCGACCATCGAACAGCACGGTCTTGCCGTGCTTGCTGATGGCCGGGACAACGGCGTCAAGCGTCTTGCTGCCGTAGCGCTCCTTGGCCCGGAGTCGGACGTTCTGATCCGCCCTCACGAGCGTCTCGGATATCTCCTCTTCCTTGGCACCGTCGAACACCGGTGTGGCGACATGCATCGGCCCGTATGCGGATTCCTTCTGCTTCGGGTCATCGCTCCAGCCCACATGCGCCGCCCAGCCGAGATGCGTCTCGAGCAGCTGCCCGATGTTCATACGGCTCGGCACGCCGAGGGGGTTCAAGATGATGTCCACTGCGGTGCCGTCAGCCAGGAACGGCATGTCCTCGACCGGAAGGATCTTGGAGATGACACCCTTGTTGCCGTGACGACCGGCGAGCTTGTCGCCCTCCTGGATCTTGCGCTTCTGGGCCACGTACACACGTACGAGCTCGTCGACGCCGGGATTCAGGTCATCGCCGTTGTCGCGGCTCATCTTGTGAACCGAGATGACGCGACCGGTCTCGCCGTGCGGAACCTTAAGCGAGGTGTCGCGGACCTCCCGAGCCTTCTCGCCGAAGATCGCTCGCAGGAGCCGCTCTTCGGCCGTCAGCTCGGTCTCGCCCTTCGGCGTGACCTTGCCCACCAGCACATCACCGGGGAAGACCTCTGCGCCGATGCGGATGATGCCATCCTCGTCGAGGTTCGCAAGGATGTCCTCACCGACGTTGGGGATCTCGCGGGTGATCTCTTCCGGACCGAGCTTGGTGTCGCGCGCCTCAACCTCGTACTCCTCGATGTGGATCGAGGTGAGCAGGTCGTCGCGAACCACGCGCTCGGAGAGGATGATCGCGTCTTCGTAGTTGTAGCCTTCCCACGGCATGAACGCCACAAGGAGGTTCTGGCCAAGCGCAAGCTCGCCAGCCTCGGTGGACGGTCCATCCGCGAGAACCTGACCCTCGACGACCTTCTCGCCGGTGGCCACGATCGGCTTGTGGTTGATGCACGTACCCTGGTTGGAGCGCATGAACTTGGGCAGCGTGTACGTGTCGACGCCCTCCTTGGAGGTGACTTCGATCGTGGTGCTGTCCACATGGCTGACGGTACCCGCGTGACGGGCCAGCTTGATCTCGCCCGTATCCACGGCGGCACGGTACTCCATGCCGGTACCGATCAGCGGCGCCTTGGGAACCAGAAGCGGAACCGCCTGCCGCTGCATGTTGGAGCCCATGAGCGCACGGTTGGCGTCGTCGTGCTCGAGGAACGGAATCAGCGCCGTTGCCACGGACACGATCTGACGGGCACTCACGTCCATAAGATCGACATTCTCCGGCTCGATGTCCTCCGGGTTACCGCCCTTGAGCAGGCACAGAACTCGCTCGTTGACGAACTTGCCGGTCTTCGGGTCAACCGGCTCAGCTGCCTGGGCGATGATGAACGCCTCTTCCGCGTCAGCGGTGAGGTAGACGATCTCGTCGGTGACCTTGCCCTTGATCACCTTGCGGTACGGGGTCTCGATGAAGCCATACGGGTTGATGCGCGCAAAGGTCGCGAGCGATCCGATGAGGCCGATGTTCGGGCCTTCAGGCGTCTCGATGGGGCACATGCGGCCATAGTGCGACGGGTGAACGTCGCGCACCTCGAAGCCAGCGCGCTCGCGGGACAGACCGCCCGGTCCGAGGGCCGACACGCGACGCTTGTGCGTGAGGCCGCTGAGAAGGTTGGTCTGATCCATGAACTGCGACAGCTGCGAAGATCCGAAGAACTCCTTGATAGAAGCCACGATCGGTCGGATGTTGATGAGCGACTGAGGCGTGATCTGCTCCACGTCCTGCGTGGTCATCCGCTCACGGACGACACGCTCCATGCGGGCCAGACCGATCCGGAACTGGTTCTGGATGAGCTCACCCACCGAGCGGACACGGCGGTTGCCGAAGTGGTCGATGTCGTCCACCTCGTAGATCCGGTCCTCGGCGCCAAGCCGCACGGAGTCGTAACGCGCACGAATGGTGGCGGCGACGTCGTCGGTGATGTGCTCGCGGTAGTCCTGCTCCCACAGGCCGAAGAGGAACTTCAGCATGCCCACGACATCCTCATTGGTGAGGGTGTGGACCTCCTCCGGCACATCGAGGCGCAGCTTGCGGTTGAGCATGAAGCGACCGACCTTGCCCAGGTCGTACCGCTGCGGGTTGAAGAACAGCCCATCCAGAAGCGAGCGGGCCGACTCAACGTTTGCAGGCTCGCCCGGGCGAAGGCGCTTGTACAGCTCGATCAGCGCCTCTTCACGTGTGGTGGTGTGGTCACGCGCAAGCGTCTGCCGGATGACAAAGCTGTCGCCAAGCACGTCGATCATCTCTTCCTCGGTCTCAGCGATGCCGAGAGCACGGATGAGAACCGTGGCCGGAACCTTGCGCTTGCGGTCGACGCGGACATACGCCTCGCCGAACTGCTTGTCGATCTCCATGGGACGACCAGCAGCCACCCAGGAGAACCACGGGCGGCCGATCTCGAACTCGAGCCACGCACCGCGGCTCGGGATGACCGAGCCCACTGCGTAGTTCTTGTTGTTCCGGATGTCCCACTTGAAGTAGGCCCCCGGTGAGCGCACGAGCTGCGACACAACGACGCGCTCGGTGCCGTTTATCACGAAGGTGCCGCGGTCGGTCATGAGCGGGAAATCACCCATGAAGACCTGCTGCTCCTTGATCTCGCCAGTGTCTTTGTTGATGAAACGCACCACCACGAACAGCGGCGCCTGATATGACATGTCCTTCTCTTTGCACTCCTCAACGGAGTACTTTGCGTCGCCAAACTCGTGGCCGCCGAACTCAACGGCCAGTGTGTCGGTGAAGTCGCTGATTGGGGAGATGTCCTGGAACGTGTCGTTCAGTCCCTCTTCAAGGAACCATTTGAAACTGTCCGTCTGGATCGCGATGAGATTCGGAACGTCCAGAATCTCCGGGATCTTGGCAAACGAATGTCGCTGGCGTGAGCCAGCGGGAACGGGGGAACCTGCTTCGCGCGGCACCAGGTGATTCCTCCTTATACCCGAGCGGCGTACTGAGAGTCGCAAACGTTCAGTCTACCTAAGGGTCTTCCCTCGGTCAACTGAGGCTTGGTAGTAATCGTGCGTCGTGGCCGGTGACGCCTGTAGCGCCACCGGCCACGAACGATACGGGGCAGATACTGGCCCCGGGTCGATCGGGTGCTACTTGACCTCTACGCTCGCGCCGGCGTCCTCGAGCTTAGCCTTGGCTTCGGCGGCCTTCTCCTTGTTGACACCGGTCAGCACGGCCTTGGGGGCCGCATCGACGAGGTCCTTGGCCTCCTTGAGGCCCAGAGCGGAGTCAAGCTCGCGAACGACCTTGATGACACCGATCTTCTTGTCGCCGGCGGCGGTGATGACAACGTCGAAGCTGTCCTTCTCCTCGACGACTGCGGCTTCACCAGCAGGCGCAGCGGCGGCAACCGGTGCGGCGGCCGACACACCAAAGACCTCTTCCATCTCCTTGACGAGCTCGGCGAGCTCGAGGGCCGGAGCGGCCTTGACCCACTCGAGAATATCTTCGCGCTTGAGATCTGCCATTTCTTGGTTCTCCTTCGTGGTTTCCGGGACCGTGGCGACTTAGTTCGCCAGTCCGCATCTATTCATCAGTGCAGTGCTATGCGGCGGCCTTCTGGTCCGCCACGGCCTGGACGACCCGCGCAAACGCGCCAACGGGCGCATTCGCCATGGCCATGAAGCTCCTGACCGGGTTGAGCATCGTACCCATGATCTTGGCGATGAGCTCCTCGCGCGACGGCAGAGTAGCGATCGCCCTAACGGTCTCAGCGCTAACGATGTTGCCCTCGATGAGCCCGCCCTTGAAGGCGAAGACCTTGTTCTCCTTGGCAAAAGCGAGCAGTCCCTTTGCCGTGAGCACGGGGTCCTCTGGGGTGAAGACGAAGACGGTCGGTCCGGCAAGGAACTCGTCCATGTTCGGCAGCTCGAGCTCGCGAATCGCGATCTGAGCGAGCGAGTTCTTGTAGACGTGAACCTCGGCACCGGTGTCTTTGAGCGAGGTGCGCAACTTGCGCATCTCCTTGACCGTGAGACCGCGGTAATCGGCCATGATCACGCCGGCCGAAGAGGACAGGCGCTCCTTGATCTCGGCCACACGTTCTTGTTTCTCAGTTGTTGGCATACACTTCCCTCCTCTCTCGTACACACGCGACACACCAGAAAAGGCCGTGCCGCGGGACGAGGTGTCCCTTACATGCGACGTGGCCCCCGCCTTATGAGAGCGGAGGCCACGGTCTGCCAGATGCGTGTTCGCATCGCAAATACGTTGCTCCACCTCGGCGGGCGGGATCGGGCTTCGATCCCCTTAAGACCCGGATGCCTCCGGGCACCTGCTGTCTACGGCAGCGGTCGTGTGTGTTGTCAAATGACGAGCGCAGGTGATGATAGCCGCTCACCCGCGATCATGCAACCGGTGTGGTGCTCTACGCCTCTTCGAGAAGACCGCGAGTCTTGGTCGTATCGACCTTGATTCCGGGGCCCATGGTCGTCGAGATCGTGATCGACTTGATGTAGCGACCCTTCGAGGAGGACGGCTTCGAACGAAGGATCTCGTCGAGGAGCGCGCCGTAGTTCTCGATGAGTGCCTCGGCTGTGAACGACTTCTTGCCGATGCCCACATGCGCGATACCGAACTTGTCAGCGCGATACTCAACGCGACCGGCCTTGAGTTCGCCGACAACGCGCGCGACATCATTGGTCACGGTGCCGAGCTTCGGGTTCGGCATCAGGCCCCGGGTACCGAGGATCTTACCGAGACGACCGACCTTGCTCATCATGTCGGGAGTGGCGATCGTGGCGTCAAAGTCCAGGAATCCGCCTGCGATCTTCTCGACAAGGTCGTCGGCACCGACGATGTCCGCGCCGGCCTCTTCGGCTTCCTTGGCCTTCTCGCCCTGAGCGAACACGGCGACCCTGACGACCTTGCCGGTACCGGCCGGGAGCGAAACGCTACCGCGAACCTGCTGGTCGGCCTGGCGGGTGTCGACGCCCAGACGGAAGTGCACCTCGACGGTCTCGTCGAAGCCCGCAGCTGCGAGCTCCTTGGCGAGCCTCATGGCTTCGAGCGGCGTGTAGAGCCGCTCACGGTCGATCGCGGCGATCGACGCGTTCATCCTCTTGCCTCGCTTCATGGTTCCTCCTTGTGGTCAACGGGCTGCGAGTGCCCTCCCACGTATGCACGTCTTGAGGCCGGTTGGCCGCGGACGCTAGTCCTCTACGGTGATGCCCATCGAGCGCGCGGTGCCGGCGATGATCTTCATCGCAGCCTCCACATCGTTCGCGTTCAGGTCAGGCATCTTGATCTCAGCGATCTCACGCAACTGATCCCTGGTCACCGATGCGACCTTGGTGCGGTTGGGCTCGGCTGAGCCCGACTCGATACCGAGCACCTGCTTCAGGAGTACGGCGGCCGGCGGGGTCTTGAGAACGTACGTGATGCTGCGGTCCTCATAGACGGTGATCTCTACCGGTATGATCGTGCCCATCTTGTCCTGCGTGTCATTGTTGAACGACTGGCAGAACTGCATGATATTGACCTGGTGCTGACCGAGCGCGGGGCCCACGGGAGGAGCCGGGTTGGCCTGGCCTCCCGGGATCTGCAGCTTGATGAAACCGACGACTTTCTTGGCCATCTTCTTCCGTCCTTAACTCATCGACACCACGCAGGCGTCGCTAGGTACCATCTCTATCGCATCGGCGGTCGGTCCGCGAGAAGCCCGGTCGCGCGTACTGCGCCGGCACGGAGCCGCCGAACTGCTTACAGTTTAGCGACCTGATCGAACGAAAGCTCGACAGGCGTCTCGCGCCCAAAGATCGAGACAAGAACCTTGATCTTGCCCTGGTCCGCATTGACCTCGGCGATAACACCGTCGAAGTCGGCCAGCGGGCCCGCCGTCACCTTGACCGGCATGCCCTCGGCGAAATCGGTGAGCGTCTTGGGCTTGGCCAGAGATGCCACGCGTCCCTGGATGCGCTTCACCTCTTCACGAGAGAGCGGCACCGGCTTGGCCTGCGCGCCCACAAAACCGGTGACACCGGGGGTGTTGCGCACCACGTACCACGAGTCATCATCCAATTCCATCTGAACGAGGATGTAGCCCGGGAAGACCTTCTTCTCGCTGGTGACCTTGCGGCCACCCTGCTTGATGTCGGTGACTGTCTCCTTGGGGATGAAGACGTCGAAGATGCGCTCCTGCATGTTCATCGACTCGATGCGATGCCGCAGGTTCGTGGCTACCTTGTTCTCATAGCCGGAATACGTGTGGATGACGTACCACTTCTTTGCCATGTGTTCCCCTACCTGCCGATCCCGGCGAGCGCATCAAGGAACACGAATGAGGCGATGTTGTCGATGACCAGCGTGAAGAGCATGAAGAAGAGGAGCGTGATCACAACGACGATGCTCGAGTTCACGACATCCTTGCGCGTCGGCCAGTTGACGCGCCGCAGTTCGGTGCGCACATCCTTCAGATACTTGCCGAAACGCGCGAAGACGCTCGGCTTCACCGCGCTCTTTTTCGACTGAGCCATGCTGCTTACACCTCTTCCGCTCCGCCATGGGAGCCGGTATCTGTTGCCGCGGCTCAGAACCGCAGCCGAACCTTTGCTGGCAGGGCAGGAGGGATTCGAACCCCCAACATCCGGTTTTGGAGACCGGCGCTCTACCGTTGGAGCTACTGCCCTGTGTGGATCACGATACTCGGAGCCCCGGAGTCTAGCGGGTTTCCTTGTGAAGCGTATGCGTCTGGCACCACTTGCAGTACTTCTTGAACTCAATCCGCTCCGGATTGTTCTGCTTGTTCTTGTTCGTCGTGTAGTTGCGGCGCTTACATTCAGTACACGCCAGCGTCACGAGCGTCCTCATGGAGTTCCTCCTCACGGCCACGTGCCGGATTGTCAGGCGATCGGCCGCACGGTAGCAGCGTAATCTAACACCCGCTCACCCGCACTGTCAAAAGCAGTTGATGCCTTAAAGCGGGAAAAACGGGGCCCGACCGAAGCCAGGCCCCGTCTCGTTCGTATGGTCTTGAAGCTACTTGAGGATCTTCGTGACACGGCCTGAACCCACGGTGCGTCCACCCTCGCGGATGGCGAAACGCAGGCCTT
>MCHG01000339.1_pt1 | contig 16236 bp, 16 predicted proteins | sample 787351 | NCBI WGS metagenome assembly MCHG01 (sample SAMN05430296, study PRJNA330682) | permafrost metagenome | biome: Cold desert; feature: permafrost; material: soil; isolation source: enrichment culture inoculated with soil incubated with H2/CO2 at 20 degrees... ... | reverse complement strand
AGGTAGTGACAGAAAAAAATAAGGAATCCAGGCAACTCAATGCTTGTATTCCCTATTACTCGAAACTCGAGCTAGGAATATAAACGGTTGGCATAATAGCTATCCTATAGCCAAATAAAATGGGTAGAAACACGATATATAGTGTTTGAACAAAGCCACCATTGTAATTAACATAAAAGAATAATGAGGTGTACAATCAATGAAGAAAAAAATGATTATTATAGATGGCAATAGCCTTGTGTATAGAACTTTTTATGGGGTTCGCCCTATGACCAGCAAAAAAGGGGTACCCACTAATGCCATATATGGTTTTGCAAATATACTACTCAACTTGCTAGAAAACCAGAAACCTGATTATATTGGCGTAGCTTTTGATGAGAAAAAACCAACATTTCGTCATGATCAATTTGAAGCTTATAAAGCGGGAAGATTAAAGATGCCGGAAGAATTACAGACCCAACTTCCCTTACTGTATAAGATGTTAGACTTATTAGACATTAGGAGAATATCTATAGAGGGATATGAGGCCGATGACTTAATTGGGACGATTTCTAAGTGCTATTCAGCAGAAGGAATTGACGTCCATATTGTAACTGGTGATCGTGATGCATTTCAATTAGTAGATGAAAACATCAAAGTACTCTTCACGAAGAAAGGGATATCTGACGTAGATACCATGGATGTGGCGGAAATAGAAAATATCTATGGAGTAAAACCTAGGGATTTAATTGAAGTAAAAGCTCTTATGGGTGATAAATCAGATAATATACCTGGAGTAGTCGGTGTGGGTGAAAAAACGGCTTTAAAATTGATAAAAGAATTTAAAAATGTAGAAGGTGTTTATGAAAACATTGAAAGCCAAAAAGGAAAATTAAAAGAAAATTTGATCAATGATCAGGAAAATGCGTATTTAAGTAGGCAGTTGGCTACAATTATCACCAATGTACCTGTAGATTTTGAATTAGAAGAATTTACTACTCATAACTACAAAAACAGAGATGCTGCTCAGTTCTTCAATGAGTTAGATATTTTAACTATTGCAAATAGACTTGGATCTTTTGAAGAGGCCCAAGCAGAAAAAACAATTGAAAGTACGAAAAAGACCGTAGAAGTAATCAATACCCAGATGATGAAAGACGTCTTGGCAAAGGCAAAGGCTAAAGGCCAAATATACATGACTTGGGCTATTTCAAATCCTATTTATAATGTAAGAGAATTACAAGGACTAGCAATAGGAATTCAAAATGAAATATATTATTTTACCGATCTAGTGGATAAGGAAGCTTTTACATCTTTTCTAAAAGAACTAGCAGAGGATAACGAAATAAAAAAAATAGGTCATAATTTTAAGGACTTTTTAGTCTACTGTATGCACCATAAAATAGACTTAAAGGCTATGTGCTTCGATAGCTATATTGCTGCTTATTTATTAGAACCTTCGGACAGTAGGTATGATTTTGATGATCTTGCTCTTAAGTATTTGAATACTTCAATGAAAAGTAAGGAAGATTTACTAGGAAAAGGGAAAAATCAAATCTCATTTTTAGATGTGGAGGACCAGGATAAAAAATCAAATCTCATCGAAAAATTAGAGGCGCTATTATTGCTGCATCAGATATTACAAGAAAAAATAGGTGAACTGAAAATGGAACACTTATTGGTGGATATTGAATTGCCACTTGTGGAAGTACTGGCTTCTTTTGAATACCAAGGTTTTAAAATAAATGTAGAAGAGTTAAATAGGTTAGATAAGCAGTTTGATGAAGAACTAGTGAAACTGACAAAAGAAATATACAGTTTCGCAGGTAAAGAATTTAATATAAACTCCCCAAAACAATTAGGGGAAATTCTATTTGAAGAATTAAAACTACCTGTAATAAAAAAAACGAAGACTGGTAATTCCACAAATGCTGAAGTATTAGAAAAGCTGAAAGACTATCATCCAATGGTTGAAAAGTTACTTGAGTATAGAACAATTGCAAAATTAAGTTCAACGTATATTAAAGGATTTAAGGGGATAATTGAAAAGAAAAACAGTAAAATCTATTCTTCTTTCAATCAAACAGTGACTACCACTGGACGGATTAGTAGTTCAGAGCCTAATCTTCAAAATATACCGATTAAAATGGAAATGGGTAGAAAAATCAGGGGTATTTTTATTCCATCATGTGAAGAAAATATGCTAGTTGATGCAGATTATTCTCAAATAGAGCTCAGAGTTTTAGCCCATATTTCTGAAGATGAGACATTAATCAATTCTTTTGTGAAAGGCGAAGATATTCACACACGAACTGCTTCTGAGATATTTAATACACCACTTGATGAAGTGACTAAGCTACAGAGAAGTCACGCAAAGGCCATTAATTTTGGATTAATCTACGGAAAACAAGCATTTGGACTTTCCCAAGATCTAAAAATTTCTCGAAAAGAGGCCCAAGAGTATATAGCTATGTACTTTGGCAGATATCCAAAAGTAGAAAAATATATGGTAGATATCGTTGAACAAGCAAAAGAAAAAGGATTTGTTACGTCTATTTTTGGTAGGAGAAGGTATATTCCAGAAATAAATTCCAGAAATAAGGTTATTGTAAAAGCAGGAGAGAGACTTGCATTAAATACCCCTATTCAAGGGAGTGCAGCAGACATTATTAAAATTGCTATGGTGAGAGTATATGAGGAACTTAAAAATAGAAGACTTACTTCAAAATTAATTCTACAAGTACATGATGAGTTAATTGTAGACACTAGTCCTAATGAAGTGAAAGAAGTAATGAACATCGTCAAATCTGAAATGGAAAGCGCAGCCCAGTTGTCTGTGCCATTAACTGTAGATATTAACGTAGGAAAAAATTGGTATGAAACAAAATAAGGAGAATATATGAAAGTTATTGAAATAGGACAAAATGAAGCAGAGCAAAGATTAGACCGTTTTCTTTTAAAGGTTATGAATACAGCGTCAAAAGGATTCATAGAAAAAATGATTCGTAAAAAAAGAATAAAAGTAAATAAGGAAAGAGCACAGTGTGGATATACCTTAAAAGTAGGGGATGAGATTCAACTTTACTTAGCCGAAGAGACAATGGAAAAATTTACTGTGAAAAAGTCAACTACGACTTCACTGAAAGATATTAGTATTTTATATGAAGATGAACAGTTGCTTGTTTTAAATAAAAACAAAAATATGCTCACACACGGAGAGGGAAGCTCTCTTTTAAATCGGGCAATTACCTATCTAATTCGTAGTGGCGCATACAATCCCAAAAACGAAATATCTTTTACACCAGCATGTTGTAATAGGTTAGATAGAAATACTTCTGGGATAGTGATTCTAGGTAAAAATTATACAGGGTTAAAGGGCATTAATGATAAGATTAAAGATAACCGTGTAAAGAAGTATTATATTACTTTAGTTAAAGGTCATGTGACACAACCAGAAACATTAGAAGGATTTTGGATTAAAAATGGAGAACAAGTAAATATTACAAAAGAAAATCCAAGGGGAGAGGGAAAGTCTGTAATTACTAAGATACAGCCAATAGACAGTAATGGAAAATATACACTCTTGAAAGTAGAATTAGTAACAGGCAGAACTCATCAGATTAGAGCCCATCTGAAATCTATAGACCATCCAATAGTAGGGGACCCGAAATACGGTGATCCTAACGTAAATAAGTTATTTAAGCAAGATTATTCACTATCAAATCAATTGCTCCATGCCTATAAAGTTATAATTGAAGATTACACAGAAGACGGTAATGAGTTATCAATCACTGCCCCAATACCAAAAAGCTTACAGCTGATTTTAGACAATCTAAAATTAACTGTAAGCAAAGCTAGCAGCTAGCATTATTTAAGCAACTAGCTGTTAGTCACAAGTCACTAGCATTATAGCTATTAATAATAGCTATAAAAACCCTAGAGGAATACCTAAGTGCTAGTGACTAATAGCTAGTGACTAGTGACTAGTGGCTAAATACGAATACCCTAAAGCTAGTGACTAATGACTAGTGACTAGCAGCTACTATAGAGAACGGAGTGATCGGAGAAATGGGTTATTGGAATAGTAGGGGTCTCAGGGGGAGTACATTAGAGGAATTTGTAAATATTACAAATGAAGAGTACATTAAGAAGAATCTCGCTGTGATTCAAAAGATTCCAACATCGATTAAGGCGATTGAGTTGGATCAGTCAAAAGGGATCATCACCAAGGCTTATTTTGAACAAAAAAGTACAGTGGATTATATGGGTAATGTACAGGGAATTCCAGTGTGTTTTGATGTAAAAGAAACTTCAAAACAAAGTCTCCCTATATCAAACATTCATCCACACCAGATGAGTTTTATGGAGACATTTGAAAAACAAAATGGTATTTCTTTTATTATCATTTACTTTTCAAGTAAAGATAAATATTATTTTGTACCTTTCAAAATACTAAAAAAATACTGGGATGATGCCCAAAACGGAGCCAGAAAGTCTATCCCATGCAAAGAATGTCTAGAGAAGTATGAGATTAGAAAACATGGAATGTTTTTGGTACATTACTTAGAGGGGTTAAGTACTTACTTAGAGGAAAGTTAGTTGAAAGTGTAAAGTTGAAAGTTGAAAGTTGAAAGTAAGAAGTTAAATGTCTAATAGTGTAAAGAGATACGATTGTGAAATAATCAATTAATTCTGCATTGTGCATTGTGCATTAACAAGATTTGGAGGATAATAATATAAGATGAAAGATATACTGATTTATACAGATGGTGGATGTAGAGGGAATGATTCTCAAAAGGACAATGTAGGCGGACTTGGAATTGTTATGATCTATCCAGAAAAGGGTGTAAAAAAGGAATATAAAGAAGGTTTCTATAATACTACGAATAACAAGATGGAATTACTCGCTGTAATAAAAGGATTGGAAATGCTAAAAGAAAGATGTAAGGTTACCATATATAGTGATTCTGCATATGTGGTAAACGCGTTCAAGCAAGGATGGTTAGAAGGGTGGAAGAAAAAGGGCTGGACTAGAGGAAAAAGTGGAGAACTAAAAAATAAAGAATTGTGGATCCGATTAGACGAACTTTCAAAAGAGCATGATATGCTTATGGAAAAAGTAAAAGGACATGGTAGCGATAAATATAATAATAGAGCAGATGAATTGGTAAATCAAGCAATGGACGAATTAGGTGCTAGATGTTAGTTGTTAGCATCTGGGTCTTTCTTTAAGGTCATAACAGCTTATAATAGCTTGAATGTAGAGGTTAGCTATCTACAGGTTATTATTCATAATAGCACTACAAAGGAATACCCCAGAGCTAGTGGCTATTGGGCTAGTTGCTGCACCAAAAGGAGGTGTTGTTATGTCAAATATTACGGTAACTATTGGAGATAAACAAATCAAGGTGGGAAAAGGTTCTCTTGCTAAGGAACTAATTGGTACAATTTTGCATGTAGCCCCTATCATGGGGGTTACTGTGAATAATGTAGTACAGGATTTAAATTATGAACTCCAGGAAGATTGTATTATTGAATTTATTGATTTAAGCTCATCCTTGGGAATTAAAATATACGAAAAGAGTCTACTGTTTGTTTTAATAAAAGCAGCGAAAATAGTGTTGCCTGATGAAGAATTATTAATAGAACATTCTCTAGGAGGTGGAATATACTGCGAATTTGTAAACAATAAGAGACTAAAAAAATATGAACTTGATCAAATCTATAGTAAAATTAAACAAATTATCCAAGATGATTTACCATTGAATAAGCAAGTATATTCAAAGGAAGAAGCCAGTAGAAAATTAGAGAACAAAATATGTTTATTTAATTATGTTAGTGGGGATGATATTACGCTGTACGAATTAGGCGGTCTTTGCGAATATTTTCACGGATATATGCTTCCTAGTACAGGTTATTTAGATGTATTTGATTTAAGATTTTATTATCCTGGGTTTATCCTGTTATATCCAAGGTCAAATAAGGAAGTAGAAAAAATAGAATTTGTAGATCAAAAGAAGCTGTTTCATGTCTTTTCAGAGTATGACAAATGGTGTAAAATGTTAGATGTTTATGATGTAACTTCGTTAAATAAAAAGGTCGCAGATAACCAAATATTTGATTTGATTAGGGTAGCTGAAGCTAAGCATGAAAAACAAATGAATAATATTGTTACTGAATTATCAATAAATCGAGAAAGTACAAAGTTAATTATCTTAGCAGGACCTTCCTCAGCGGGAAAAACCACAACATCAAAAAGGTTAAGAACAAATCTAATGGTAAATGGGCTTAAGCCTGTAACGATTGAGTTAGATAATTATTTTTTAGATAGAGAAAAAACGCCTAAAGACAGCAAAGGTCAATTTGATTTTGATTGCATCGAAGCATTGGATATAGAATTATTTAACGAAAATCTTCTACAACTAATGGAATATAGAGAAGTAGAAATTCCAAAATTCAATTTCTTAACAGGGAAAAGAGAAAAGGGTTATAAAATTAAAATCAGTAAAGACAATCCAATTATAATTGAGGGGATTCATGGACTTAATGAAAGATTAACTCATTATATTCCTAAAGAAAATAAGTATAAGATCTATATTAATGCCCTCACACAACTTAATATAGATTCATACAATAGGATCCCTACTACAGATATTCGATTGATAAGAAGATTAGTTAGAGATCATCGAACTAGAGGTCATAACGCCGAAGGAACACTCAAAATGTGGGATTGTGTTAGAGCTGGAGAGGAAAAAAATATTTTTCCATATGGAGAAGATGCAGATTACATTTTTAACTCAGCACTGTTTTATGAACTTTCAGTATTAAAAAAATATGCAGAACCTATATTAGAAGAAATAAATGACGATAGCCTTTATTATCCACATGCACAAAGAATATTACAGTTTTTAGACCTATTCCTATCAATAGAAGACGAAAGCTCAATACTTGCTAATTCTATCCTTAGAGAGTTTATTGGAGGAAGCATTTATTAGTACAATGCAGAATGCAAAATGCAAAATTAGAAACAATTAGAAAACAAAAACAAAAACAAAAATAAAAAACAAAAGTCAATAGAATTAAATAGGTACAGCAGTTGGCTGGTCAATAATTCTGCATTTTGCATTCTGCATTCTCCATTAAAATAATAAAAAAGGGCGTAAGCCCTTTTTTTTATTTCATGCTCATTCCTTGTACTGAGTCACTTACAGTGTTGAACGCTTTATTTACTGCTTTTTTTACTTTTCTCTTTGTACCATTATTTTGCATAGTTCTCATTACAGCGACACTTGCAACAGCTGTTAATCCACCTATCATCATTTTTTTCATATTCATTTTTTTTCACTCCTTTCTGCAACACTCACTTTGCTAATTCTATTTTTTGCAGAATAACAGAATTTACTCAAGAAATTACTAAAAAATATTAACAATATTTGATATAATGGTTATTAGAAAGAAAGGGTGAAGAATATGAGTAAAGATATTTTGAGAAAAAAAGCATTTGAAATAAGAAATAAGCTTAGTCACGATGAAATTGACAAAAGAAGTTTAGCTCTAATGGAAAAAGTAAAAAATATGGATGTATTTAAAAACAGTAAGACAATCTTGGTTTATGTTGGCTTTGATAAAGAAATAAATACTCATCAATTTATTAAGGATTGTATAGAGCTTGGTAAAGAAGTAATATCACCTATCTGCGTATATAAAGATAGAACGTTGATTTTGGGAAAAACTACTTCATTTCCTGAGGAGTTTATTACAACAAAATATGGTATTTTAGAATTGGATAAAGATAAATGTGAGCATGTCGACATACAGGAGATTGATTTAGTACTTATGCCAGGACTTGCATTTGCAGCAAATGGAGATCGCTTAGGCTACGGCGCAGGTTATTATGACAAAATGTTAGAAAATAAAAGTCCTAAAACAATAACACTAGCTCCAGTTTTTGACGAATTCATTTTTGAAGAGGTTCCTACGGATGATCATGACGTAAAGATAGATTATATTGTTACAGAAAGTAATATCTATCACACTGTATAAAAATTTATTGTTTATTTTCAAAGTTGTATATACAAGACGATATGCTTTTGTTATAATTAAATTGTAAAAGACTTATTATATGTGAATTTGAAAGAAATTGGTTCAAATTATATGAGGATAAAATAAGTTAATCCTGATTACATAGAGTGTAAATAATAGATTAAGATTTTGATGTAATAAGTACAAATAAATTATTAATTTGAATTTAAGACTCCAATTGGAGTCTTTTTCAATAAATTAATATAAAAAGCATTGGGCTGTAAATATAGTTAACAGCAACTTGAGAAATGGATTAAAAATTATGTAGGTGGAATATCCTTGAAGAAAAATCTTCTGATTACATAAGTGTAAATACTTACATTTATGATGATAAATGCAAAAGAGGAATAAAGAGTAACTCACAATGGGTAATAAATCCTCATCAGAATAGGGAGAATCAAATGGGAGAGCCAATTTATATAACAATAGTAGAAGACGTTAAGGCGAAAATAAATTCTGGAAGTCTAAAACCAGGGGATATGATTAGTTCGGAAAACTTATTATGCGAAGAGTATAAAGTATCTAGAATGACTGTTCGAAAGAGCTTAACCGTTTTAGCTACAGAAGGATATATATATTCAGTACCAGGAAAGGGAAATTTTGTTAATGAACCTAACCAGGACAAGTATATATTAAATTTCAATGAAATGAGTTCCATAGAAGGAAGTATAGAAGATACACGATTGTTAGATGTAAATATAATTAAACCAAGTCCAGAAATTATTTTCCATTTACAGATACCTGAAAATAAAAGGGTGGTATTAATTAGAAGATTAATGTATATTGAAGATCGACCAGTAGCTTACGATATGAAGTATATACCATACAATAAGGGAATACCTATAGTAGAAAAAGAAATCCATTACGCAACATTTCCAGAAATTGTTGCAAGCAAAATGTCCATATTTACGATAAAAAAAGAGTTGAAAATTAAGGTGCAAAAAGCAACGGAAGATATTATAAAAAATCTGGATTTAAGAGATAGTGAATCTTTAATGACAATAGAACAAAAGCTATTAAATGAATTTAACAAGCCCATAGGATGGGGAGTTACATATTTTCTAGGGAAGTACTTTCAATTGCAGGCAGTATCATCTTTTATAGATGAATCCAATAGTATTTATTAAAATAAAAGGGTTGAATTTATTTTAAATAGTAGGAGAGAATTATGAAAACAAAAAATGGGAATAGCTAAAAATTGTGTCATCTACGATGATGCTATTTTTTTGGATATCCTCCCATCACTATTTATGAATTGACGATAAAAATCCATAAGGTTATAATAAGAAGATACTTTGAATATCAAAATAATTATATGGTGGTTGAGATGAAGGATACACATAATACATTAAATGACGCTTTGGTACTAATTTTTAATTTAGTATTGAAATCTGAAGAGAAATTCTTAAAAAATTTAGGGGTCAATCTGTCTATTGCGGAGATATATACCGTATACGCTATTGGAAAATCTATGGAGAAAACAATGAGCGAAGTTGCGTCAAATTTAAGTATTACCTTAGGAACCCTTACTGCCTCTATTAATAATCTAGAAAAAAAAGGTTTTGTAAAAAGAAATAGAAGTGAAAATGATAGAAGAGTTGTTATTGTTAGCCTTACGGAAAAAGGAAATGATGTAGTGGATCAACATAATACTTACCACCATAACATGATAAAAGATATGGTAGTAAATTTAAGTACCAATGAAGAGTATGCTTTAGTAAAAGCGTTAAATAATTTAATTGATTATTTCAGTATTAATAATGGTAAGTAGGTGGCGTGGATGGCAATAAGAATAGTGACGGATAGCGCAAGTGATTTAAATACAGAATTGGAGAATAGGTATAATATACCTGTAGTTCCTTTAACAGTAATATTTGATAAAGAATATCTAAAAGATAGAGCAGAAATAACTTCAGAGGAATTTTTTAATAAACTCAAAACAGTAGAGACGATACCAGTTACTTCACAAGTTACGCCTAAAGAATTTATCGATGTTTTTAAGCCAATTCTAGAAGAGAAGGACGAAATACTAGGAATTTTTATGTCTTCTCAAATGAGTGGAACTTTTAATTCGGCATTACTAGCAAAAAAAATGTTGAATACGAATAAAATTACGATTATTGACTCTAAAATGGTATCATTAGGTGAGGGCTTACTGGTAGTTAAAGCTGCAGAAATGGTATCAGAAGGAATGCAAATTGAAGAAATAGTTGTGAAATTAAATGTGTATATAGAAAAAATGAAAGCATTTATGATATTGGATACGCTAGAGTACTTGAGAAAAGGTGGAAGATTATCAGCTAGTCAAGCTTTTATTGGTGGCGTTTTAAATCTTAAACCGATACTAACATTTTCTAATGGTGAACTAGTGCCTCTTGACAGGGTTAGAGGTAGGAAAAAGGCACTAAATTGGATTAAAAATTGGTTAGACGTAAATAATATTGATCTATCTAATAAAAGTGTATATATGTTACATGCGCAAGAACTTCAATACTTAGAGGATTTAAAGAAAATACTCATTGAAGAATATGGAGCTAAACATATTATACAGTCGAAGGTGGGAGCTGTCGTAGGAACTCACAGTGGACCTGGTGCAATTGCATTTTGTTTTATTGATGATTAATATAGTAGAAATAGTTGTGGAGATGATATTTTGAAGAGTATAGGTATTATTGCTAATCCTAATTCTGGAAAAGATATACGAAGACTATACTCCTATGCGCTTACCATAGGGAATGCTGAAAAAATAAACCTTATGGAAAGAATGATTTTAGGAGCTCAAGATTTAGGAGTTGAGGAAATCTTCATTATGCCAGATCATTACAATATGGGCAATACCATTCAATCAACCTTAAAAAGTAATGGAGATTTAAAAGCTAAAATTAAGGTTTTAGATTTTAAACCAATGGGAAATGAGACTGATACTATTCGAGCTACGAAGATGTTTAAAGAACATAATGTGGATTGTATTATTGTGTTGGGTGGGGATGGTACAAGTAGATTAGTTGCTTCTACAAAACCAAAGGCACCTCTTATTGCTGTATCTACTGGAACTAATAATGTTTATCCTAGATTTTACGAAGGTACAATAGTGGGCATGGCTGCAGCTGTAGTATGTGCATACGGTTTACATGATGAGTATATTAGCAGAGACAAGATTATTGAAGTGTACAGCAATGGTGAAGTGGTAGACTATGCCTTAATAGACGTGGCCATAACAAATCGTGTTTTTATAGGGAGTAGAGCTATAGAAAAAATTGGAGACATAGATGAATTAATTGTATCACGATCTCATCCAGCTTCAATTGGATTTTCATCTGTGATAGGCGTGCAAGCCATATCAAAAATTGAAGATGATTTTGGTTATAGATCAAGATTTAATCATGGAAATACCCAAATTATAGCACCTTTTACTCCTGGAAACATGACGCCTGCTATAATGGAGCCACCAGTTAAGATGCGTCTAGACCAAATGTATGTATGCAAACCTAGACTAAAAGGTTCTATTGCCTTAGATGGTGAGAGAGCGGTTCAAATTAAAAAAGATGAATTAATAGGTTTTGTCATTCGAAGAAAAGGACCACTCAGAGTAAATGTAGATGCTGCACTAGAATATGGGGTGAAACGGAAATTGTTTCATATTTAGCGGTTAGTTGGCTATTAGCTGTTGGCAATTGGATTTTAGGGTGAATGTACTCATTTTGGGGCACTAGGTACAAATCAGGATCTTAAGTGTGACCAAGAGGTTATGTAATTTGACAGTGTTTTTTATTTAATATAGAATATAATTAATAATAATTTTTCGCTAGGGGAGCCTATCGCTGAGATGTAACCCTTTGGACCTGATCTGGATAATACCGGCGTGGGGAAGCGGTTCTAGAGTCTAGGTACCTTCCGCGATAATAGGGGAGGCTTTTTTGTGTCACAAAAGTTTTTTGAATCTACACAAGGTCAAATTCTACTAGTTGTATTAATTGTAGCTATTCTAGGGTTAATATTCTTTTTTAGTAAAAAGGAAGAAAAGTTTAATGTCAAAGCACTTACATACTCGGCAATTGCTGTGGCTCTAGGTTTTGTTTTAAACCAAATCACACTCTTTAAAATGCCACAAGGTGGCTCAATTACTCCTTTTAGTATGCTCTTTATCGTTATTGTAGGATACTTGTTTGGTGCAAGACAAGGGATTTTAGCAGGGATTGCATTTGGATTATTGGACTTGCTTATTCATCCATATGTAGTACATCCAATGCAATTATTGTTAGATTACCCTTTAGCTTTTGGCGCTCTAGGTATTAGTGGCTTACTTAGAAATAAACACATTGTATTAGGTTATCTCACAGGTGTTTCTGGTAGATTGATTTGCCATGTTATATCTGGAGTAATATTTTTCGGAGCATACACACCTGAAGGTACCAGTGTATTCATGTATTCCTTAATTTATAACGGTTCATTCTTAGGTATTGAAGCATTATTAACTTGTATTGTATTATTTTTACCACCGATTAAGCATGGGTTAGAGAGAGTTCGTGACGGGATTTAGTTGGAAAGTTGGAAAGTTGGTTAGTTGGTTAGTTGGTTAGTTGGACAGTTGGACAGTTGGACAGTTGGACAGTTGGAACTTTCATTCAGTCTTCCAACTGGCCTTAGTTCTTATTCAAATCAAGGCAACCAATATATTAATCGGTTGCCTTGATTTTTCGGTAGTAGAATAGAGTGGATAACTATTTTTATCAATTAGATTTATAAATTAATGAAATTACAATAGTTCTTCAATATTCAATAGATTTGCACAATTACTTTTTTGTAACACTATTTTTGCTCGTTCTGTATCATTTACTCGTATGATGATAATTACCTTTTGTTCATGAACAGGTAGACACGAATACGCGTATTCTATGTCAAGGTTATTTGCGGATAATTCTTTAACGACACACAACATTGCTCCTGATTTATCTTCTACTTCTACTGCAAGGACATTTGTTTCTTTTACAATGAATCCAGCTTCTTTTAATTTTTGTATTCCTTCTTTTGGTTTGTCTAGGATTAACCGGAGAACTCCATAATCTGAAGTTTCTGCAACGGTTAAAGAACGAAGGTTTATCTGGTTATCGTTTAGTATTTCAAGTACATTTAATAGACGACCTTCTTTATTTTCTAAAAATACGGATACTTGTTTTATCATAAAAGATCCCTCCCTATAAATTACGATTATCTATGACTCTTTTCGATTTTCCTTCACTTCTCGGTATGGTTTTAGGTTCCACAAGTTTTATTTTAGCACTGATTTGCAATACTGATGCGATTCTGTGTTTGATATTGTTTTCTAACACTTCTAGATTACTGATTTTATCTGAAAACATATTTTCTGACACTTCTACCCGAATTTCTAGATTATCAAGTATCCCTTCTCTGGTAACGATAAGTTGATAATGTGGTTCTACTTCTCCAATTTCTAATAATACGCTTTCTATTTGAGATGGGAATACATTTACACCTCTGATAATTAACATATCATCAGTTCTTCCTGATACTCTTTCCATTCTCACATGAGTTCTTCCACAAGCACAAATTTCATTATGTAATACAGAAAGGTCTCTTGTTCTATATCGAAGAAGTGGAATGCCTTCCTTTGTAATGGTTGTAAATACTAACTCTCCTGGAGTTCCGTATGGTAGAGGCGCTAATGTAAGAGGATCTATAATTTCAGGAATAAAATGATCCTCCCAGACATGCATACCATTTTTGAAACTACATTCCATAGCTACACCGGGGCCCATAATTTCAGACAATCCGTATATATCTAGTGCAGTTATATTTAACTTTTGTTCTATCTCTTTTCTCATGTTTTCAGACCATGGTTCCGCACCAAAGACCCCAAATTTTAGATTGAGCTCTTCTATAGAGACACCGTAATCTTTTAATGCTTCTGCTAAGTAAATGGCATAAGAGGGAGTACAAGCAAGTAATGAAGTTTTAAAATCTTTCATAAGCATAATTTGACGCTCTGTATTACCGCCAGAAATTGGAATTACTGATGCACCTAGTTTTTCAGCTCCATAATGAAGCCCGAGGCCTCCTGTAAATAAACCATAGCCATAGGCAATTTGGATTACTGAGTGATGATCTGCACCAGCGGCAACTAATGAGCGCGCACAACATTCTGACCAGGTAGCTATATCTTCACGGGTATATCCAACGACAGTAGGTTTTCCAGTAGTTCCGGAAGATGCATGAACTCTTACAATTTGTGATAGGGGAGAAGCAAAGATGCCATATGGGTAATTATCACGCAAATCTTGTTTTAAAGTAAAAGGCAATTTAGGTAAATCGCTTACATGTTTAATATCATCAGGAGTCAACCCAACACTTTGAAATTTATCTCGATAAAATGGAACGTTATGATATATTCTTCGTACCATCTTCTGTAACCTTTCACTTTGGACAAAGGTGGTTTCATCCCGGCTCATAGTCTCATATTTCTCATTCCAATACAATTTGAATCAGCTCCTCTTTAATTGAAATATTTTGTTGCGTATGTATGGCTTTTACATTAGGAAAGCACCTTTTAGAATCAACATGTTGATTCTAAAGGAGCCGAGATACTCGCTAAATGAAAACGAGTAACGTATAGAGAGTATACCCTATTTAATACGATTTAGTAATACAAGTCAATCTATTTACTAATAATAATTTATTTTAAATTCACCTAATCCCATTTCTACATTTAGATTATATATAGATGGGGCACCTTCATAATTTTTAGATATATAGCTGTTATTACCTTGTTCAATAAGATCAAGTTCTGATAGATTTGTACTATTTAAAGCACCTTCAAAATTTACACGTAGACCAGATTCTTTTGGGATGTTAAGGATGATTTGGGATGCACCACTACTGATGTTTATTTGTGAATGTGTAGATTTGGAGCCTAAGTCTATTTCCATTTTCCCAGCACCCATGTCTAAGTCAAATTCTTCAACATTGATATTTTTAAGATCTAAAAGTCCATCTATGGCACCACAGTCTAAATCAAAATTCCATGGAATGCTTTCATTAAGGTTCATATCAAGATTGTAATTTGTATCACCAAGAAAATCAATTACTTCACCACTATTTGATATATGTATCCTTTGTTCATTATTATTTACATCTGGATCATAATTTAATGTATTTAAATTAGATTGAAGCGTAACAAATTCAGATGTTCCAGAGGTGACATTAAATTTCATGCCACCAACATCTAGATCCATTTTACCTTTGTTAATACCTTCTTCAATAGCAGTTGAATGAATCTCGTTATTATTTGTTATGTTTGGTGATTGATTACTTTCTGTGCCACTATATTGGTTGAACATACTATAACCAATCAGTATAAACAAAAATAGTATCCAAATAACCTTCTCTATGGTTTTATTTTTAAGCAAAAGATTAATTCCGATTACCACAAGTATTAATGGCCATAAATCATTAATTCCTCCTATTAAATATCTTAATTCAAAATCTAATATACCTAAGTTATCTAAGAACCAAATCACGCCAAAAGCAATGAATAAAAATCCTAAAACAAAATTTCTATTTTTCATCGTTATTCTCCTTTCCTTTTATAATGAGTAACAATCCAGAAACAATGAGTAAGATCGGCCAAAGGTACCTTGTGTTGATGTTAAAGAACTCGGATAGATTTCTTAAAATAAGAAATGTACCACTCATAATTAAAATGATAGCAATAACTTTATTATGCTTTTGTTTTCTTTCGGGGTTAGGCTCATCATTTTTCACAAAACTATCATTTTCATCATAGGGGAGTATCAAGGCTGCTATAATATATAGAAATAGCCCACTTCCATAGACAAAAGATGCCACTGCCCATAGTATTCTCACGATAGAAGAATCTACGCCTAAATATTCACCAACTCCACCACATACGCCTAAAATCATTTTATCTTTTCTTGATTTGTGTATACTTCCACTCATCTTAAAACCACCTTTCTACAATTATAATATACCCAAAGTTTATTAAAGATACATTAAAGAGAAATTAAAAGTAACCAGTGATCATGGTAAATGCAATGAATAATTAAAAATGAATAATTAAGATTAAAAGCTAAAAGCTAAAAGCTAAAAGCTAAAAGCTAAAAGCTAAAAGCTAAAAGCTAAAAGCTAAAAGCTAAAAGC
>MCHG01000338.1_pt1 | contig 16263 bp, 17 predicted proteins | sample 787351 | NCBI WGS metagenome assembly MCHG01 (sample SAMN05430296, study PRJNA330682) | permafrost metagenome | biome: Cold desert; feature: permafrost; material: soil; isolation source: enrichment culture inoculated with soil incubated with H2/CO2 at 20 degrees... ... | reverse complement strand
TGAATAACAAAAGCTTGGAATCCCCTATTAATAAGGGCCTCCAAGCTTTTTACTCTTTCTCAACTGTCAAACGTGGGATTATACCATATCTGTTTGCCTAACTTTAGCATGACATGAGATGTTTAAGAAATATTTTGGCTCTCGTGGGGTGCACTGGTTTGACGACTAATTATTGTAGAATAAATAAATTCAGATTGTCTGTTTTCTATAGCATTTCATGACATTATATGGCACTATATAAATAGGTTTTATCATAAATGAACCAATAACTTTGGGTGTTGAAATTAGGAGTAAAGTAGAATGAATATAAAAAATTTAATAAATAAATTATGGAAAGCTATTTCCTGGATCAAACCTGATATCAGGTCATTTTTACCAGGTCTTGCAGTCATTCTATTAATTAATGTTTTAGGGTCGCTTATGGTCGTGTCGTCTGCCATTGCCTCCAAGCATATGATAGATTATGCTGTGGGAGGTCGGCTTAATATGGCCGGTCTTGCTGCGGCTATTTTTGCAGGATTAATTATTGTTAACCTTTTAATGAAGGTAGGAGAGGCACTACTTTCAGTACGTATCTCGGAGTCATTCTCAAATGTTATGCGACAACGCTTTTTTAAACGTTTATTGGAAACGGAATGGTTACCGCTTTCTGCGTATCACAGTGGGGATCTCTTAACGCGTTTAACAAGTGATGTGAATAACATAACAAAATGCCTAGTCAGTGTTATACCCAGCATGATTGCTTTGGGGGTTCAATTAGTGGCTTCTTTTTTGACACTAATGTATTTTGAACCTAAGCTTGCTATTTTGGCTTTTATGTTGGGGCCTTTCTCGATTATTTTTAGTCGGGTATGGGGCCGTAAGTTGAAGTATCTGCATATTAAGGTGCAGGAGTCAGAGAGTTCTTATCGTTCCTATATTCAAGAAGCAATTCAGAATTTCATTATAATTAAGAGTTTTCGTTTGGAGGAAAACAGTAAAGTTGCCTTAGAAGGCCTGCATAAAAATCGTATGAAATGGATACTCCAACGAAACAATGTTACTCTAGTTGCCAATAATATAATGATCGGGGCATATTGGGTGGGCTATCTGCTGGCGTTTGGGTGGGGTGCTGTTAGACTTTCTCAAAAAGCGATCAGCTTTGGTACCATGACTGCTTTTCTCCAATTGGTACAGCAGGTTCAAGCACCCTTTATGGGCCTGGCAAGTACATTTCCCCAGCTTATTGCAATGTTCGCCTCAGCAGGACGGTTAATGGAATTAGAAACAATGTCCATGGAAAAAAAGGCAAGGCACGTACCCTATTCTGAGAATGTGGGAGTGAGTTTTCGTGACGTGAGCTTTTATTATCCAGATGGCAAACCTATCTTGGATAAGGTAACAACAGAGATAATTCCTGGTCAACTCGTTGCCTTAGTTGGTTCTTCTGGCGTGGGTAAAACGACCTTGATCCGACTTCTACTAGCGATGCTTCGCCCCTCAGAAGGAAAGGTGTGCTTTACAGACTCTGTAGGTGGTTGTTATGAAGCATCTGCAGCGACTCGGGACTGGGTTACCTATGTCCCGCAAGGAAATACTCTTTTTAGTGGCACGATTGCTAATAATTTGCGGAGCGGAAAGCTGGACGCAACTTCGAAAGAAATGGAGAAGGCTGCGCGTGCGGCTTGTGCTTGGAGTTTTATCGAAGAGCTGCCGCAAGGGCTGGATACCATCATTGGAGAGCGTGGACATGGGCTTTCTGAGGGACAAGCCCAAAGGATTGCCATCGCCCGGGCATTCTTAAAAAGAGCTCCGCTGATGATTCTGGATGAAGCAACGTCTGCCCTAGATACGGAAACTGAAATGAACGTCTTGAGTGCGATTAAGGATTTGGGTTATCCTTGTACTTGTTTAGTGATTACGCATCGACTGACGGCCTTAAGGATATGCTCACGAGTACTTAGAATTCGAGATAGCATATTAATAGAGGAGGAAAATGATAACATAGACATAGACATAGACATAGGTATAAACATGGGAGCGCCAATGCGAATATCAAGTGCGACTTAATAACCTCCCCCTATAAACTTAATAGCGCTTATGCAAACTTTTGCATGAGAGTTATTAAGTTTAGTTCGATCTAGCTTAACATTTTGTGTAACATCGTTTAGAATAGATGGAAGTCCAATACATGGAGCGAGGAGCAGACAGCCTATATGAGCAAAATCGGGTTGACAACGACAGTACCTGTCGAAGTAATTTTCGCAGCAGGACATACACCGGTTGATTTGAACAATATTTTTATTACAGGTTCGGAAGCGATGCGTCGAGTCGAGGAAGCAGAGCTGGCTGGCTTTCCACGCAATGTGTGCGGTTGGATTAAGGGCTTGTACTCGACAGCATTGCATAATCCGGAAATTCAGAGCATTGTTGCTGTGACACAAGGAGACTGCAGTAATACTCACGCCCTGATGGAGACGTGGGAAGTAGAGGGAATCGGCATTATCCCTTTTGCTTTTCCGTATGATCGAGATCCTGACATGCTCCGTCTTCAAATGGACAAGCTAATTGGAGCTTTAGGCGCAACTTGGGAGGGTGTGAACCTACAAAAAAAACGCCTCGATCAAGTTCGGGCCTTGGCATGGGAAATTGATCGACTGACTTGGGAAGAAAACCGAGTGAGCGGATTTGAAAATCACCTCTACCTTGTCTCTTGTTCGGATTTTAACGGCGACCCCGATGGATATGCGCTAGAGATGGAAGGATTTATTCAAACAGCACGTGAGCGAGAGCCTTTTTCAGAGAGGGTTCGTTTAGCAGCACGGGGGAAGGGACGTGAGCTTCGTCTTGGCTTTATCGGAGTTCCGCCAATTTTCCCCGAAATGTATGATTTTTTGGAAGAACACGGGGCACGTGTTGTCTTTAACGAAGTCCAGAGACAGTTTGCAATGCCCTTTGAGACGGATGACGTTGTGGAACAGTACCGTTTATACACGTATCCTTATAAAGTGTTTCAACGAATTGATGATATCGCGCGGGAGGCAGAGCGCCGCCAACTAGACGGAATCATTCACTATACGCAAAGCTTTTGTTATCGTCAGATTGAGGATTTGATAATTCGGAAAAAGCTGGATTATCCGATTCTGACGTTGGAAGGGGAAAATCCTACGGGATTGGATGCGAGGAGTAAGATGAGGTTGGAGTCGTTCCTCAGTATGCTCGGGTCGTGAGACACGTCCCTCGGCCATGTGTTCGTCGTGCCAAACTAGGGCTCAAGTGTAGTATGCAAGTAGCGGGGTTCCTGGCAAATCAATCATGACATCCGACGACCATGGATGGTCTAGTGTCACCGGAGCCAGGGATGGCGGGAGGGGACCCTGTCTGAATGCCAGCTTCGGACGTCCTGTCCTCGGCCCCTCTATGAAAGAACACTTTCGCCAAGTATGGCTACGACTCTCGCAAAGGCGTCGTGCCGTGTGATCGCGACCCTCTGGGCTTAGAGGGCGATCGAATGGGAGGCCTCGTTGCTGTGTTCTCGGGCCAATAAGGGGTCCTTGGAGGTATTACTTAGTACTATTTTTAGGAGGGTCGCGCATGTCTGGACAAACTATCTGTGGAATTGATTTAGGAAGCCGGAGTGTTAAGATCGCCCTCATGAGGTCGGGGATAGAGGGGGAGGGTTTTGAAATCCTCCGTTTGGAAAGCTTGGATACAATTCGCTTTTACCGGGAGTATGGGCGAAAGCAGGGAGAGAAGCTGGTCGTAGACTTTGAGGCTTTGGGACTGCCTGTTGTGGATTGCTTAGTTTCCACCGGTTATGGGCGTAATACTTTAGAGCTTGCTGGAGGAGAGGCTATTCCTGAGCTTAAGGCGCATGTGTTGGGAGCGATTTATCAGACGGGGCTTCAGGATTTTACGTTGGTCGATCTTGGCGGGCAAGACAGTAAAATCATCCAGGTTCGAAAGGGCAGAATGATCGATTTTATGACGAACGATAAGTGCGCAGCCTCTTCTGGACGCTACTTAGAAAATATGGCCAGTATTCTTGATGTGTCACTTGAGGAGCTCGGACAATATGCAGAGGCTCCGGTGGAGTTGAACTCAACGTGTGCGGTGTTTGGGGAAAGTGAATTGATCGGTAAGATTGTGGAAGGGTTCCCATTAGCTGAACTTGCGGCTGGGGTTAACGCCACAATTGTCAAGCGCATCTTGCCTCTCCTTCGTTCTTTCGCTGGGGAGGTCTTGGTCTTTACCGGAGGTGTTGCGCACAACCACGCCGTGGGCAAGCTTTTGGAGGCGGGGTCGGGCAAGAAGGTTATCGTGCCGAAGGAGCCGCAGTTTAATGGGGCGATCGGGTGTTGCGCCTACGCAGATTAACTAAGAAATACAATACTGCTTCAAAAAGGAGGTAGATTTATGCAAAAATTGCTGGATGGGATGATTACATTTAGACAAAAGGACTTCGAAGAACATAAGAACTTATTTAGTCAATTGAAAAGGCGTCAAGAACCACACACTTTGTTCATTGCCTGCTCTGATTCGCGTGTAGTGCCCGATATGATTACGAAATCCTTACCGGGAGATTTGTTCGTCGTTAGAAATATTGCAAACCTTGTTCCACCCTATAGGGAAACACATCAAGAATATGTAGCCACTACATCGGCAATTGAATATGCAGTTAAGGCATTAAAAGTAGAAAACATTGTCGTTTGTGGTCACTCTAATTGTGGGGGTTGCGCGGCAATGTATTTACCCGATGAGGTTCTTGATGAATTACCTGATACGAAAAAATGGCTCGAATTAGCAAAGAATGTTAAAAAAAAGGTCATGGAACATATGAAAGGCAACGAAGATGAATACATGAGGGAATGGTTAACCGAGCAAATAAACATAGTTGAACAGATCAAACATTTATTAACGTACCCTTATATCAAAGAAAAGTATCAAAAGAAAGAGCTAAATATCCTTGGCTTTTATTACATGATTGAGACTGGAGAGGTTTTTGTTTTTAACTATGAAAACGGCGTCTTCGAATTATCAAACTAAAAATAGAAAGTTCGCATGGCGTTCAAAGTGTATTCCGAATAGTCATTTGATATAATGGCAAGTGTTCGGAATGTGTAATTTTACAGTGTGTTGTAACGCAAGTTCCACTTTGGAGGTTAGGGTATGAGCAACGCATTGAAATTAATAACCAGCATAATGAACTATTTCCACGACAACTTAGTCTTATTGTCTCGTTACCTAGGTCTCCATTTTGACGATAAACAGCTACATTTTTTTGTCATTGGGCTTTTGGGGATAGTATTTTTTATATTTGTAAATGCGTTCTTCAAGTATCTTGCGCGGTACAGTATAACGGCAATTTCCTTTATTTATACGTTTACAGTCCTTGTTGTTCTTGTTTTTGCCATTGAGATTGGGCAAAAATTAACACGTCGTGGTAACATGGAATTCCAAGATATTATGGAAGGCCTCTGGGGTTTCTTAGTTGCGTTTGCTCTTTACCTAGGATTTGTATTCATTGTTCGTGGTTTGAAAAAGCTTTTAAAGATGAGGTGAGTTAAATGAAAATAACGAAGGTTGCTAAAGCGGGTACCTTGGAGTCTAATGATATTCTGATTATGGTCATGCCCAATGAATCTGATAAAGTGGAGCTTGAACTTGAAAGTATCGTTATGCAGCAGTTTGGCGATGTGATTGAGCAAGTGATTTTACATAAGGTTAAGGAAATGGGTGTAGAGGGGATTACAATTAAGGCTCAAGACAAGGGAGCTTTAGATTATACGATCGGGGCAAGAGTTGAAACGGCTATTAGAAGGGGATCAGCGTGTTAAGGGGACGGTCCTTTTAACACATAACACGCTTGCATGACACAGAAGTGTGTCAAAAGGACCGTCCCCTTAACACGGAGGTTGTTCGCGGAGCAGAATTTGATGAGGTGGATTAACGTGGAAAGATTAAGAAGATCGATGCTATTTATGCCAGGAAATAACCCAGGCATGCTTCAAGATGCGGCAATTCTGGGGGCGGATTCCATTATTCTAGATTTAGAGGATGCAGTCAGTCTCACGGAAAAAGATAGTGCCAGAATTTTAGTGAGAGAAGCTCTTAAAACGATCGATTACTCACAAGTCGAAGTCGTCGTGAGAGTCAACCCCTTGGATACAGAATTTGGACCAGTTGATGTGGATATGATCGCTAGAGTTAAACCGGATACGTTACTGATCCCTAAGGCCAATGAAGAACAGATAAAGCTTGTTGATAAGATGCTCGACCAAATCGAAACAGAAGAAGGCTATCCCGCGGGCAGCATTAAACTGATTGCTCTCATAGAAACGGCAGTGGGACTTGAAACGGTTTATAAGGTGATTGAAGCCTCCAAGCGAGTGATAGGGGTTTTGCTCGGAGGAGAAGATTTGACCGCGGATCTAGGAATCGCCAGAACTAAAGAGGGAGAGGAAATATTTTATGCCCGCAATAAGGTGGCCACCGCGTGCCGAGCATTAAAGGTGGCTTCAATTGATACTCCGTTCACAGATACGGATGACTACGAGGGACTTGCTAATGATACGGCGAAGGCAAAGAGCTTGGGATTGACAGGAAAATCAGCCATCAATCCAAGACAAATTGAGATCATCCACTCTGTCTTTGCACCGTCAGAGGCGGAACTAAAACATGCTTTGAGGGTACTAGATGCCATGGAGGAAGCGGAAAAAGAGGGAAAAGGAGTCTTTTCCTTAGATGGCAAAATGATCGATGCTCCGGTTATAAGTCGAGCAACATCAACGGTTGATCAAGGCATTAGACTTGGACTTATTAGTGGCGAGGGTGGCGCAAGATGAAAACGATATTAGGTCGAGAACTACCAGATTATATTGAGGGATATGGAGAGGTTACTCCGTTTCAAGGTGCTTTTAAGAATGCTGGGATAAAGACTCGAAAAGCCGTGAAGTTGATGAGTGTTAACCCAGAGGATCAGAAAGTATTAGACGACTTGGAACAGGCCTTTGATAAGCTCCAGATCAAAGATGGCATGACTATTTCGTTTCATCATCACTTGCGAAATGGTGATCACGTTCTAAATATGGTCATAGAGGGGTTGGCGAAACGAGGGCTAAAGGACTTAACAGTTGCCGCTAGCTCAATTTTCCCGATTCATGAGCCCCTAGTAGAACACTTTAATAGTGGAGTCGTCACGGGTCTTGTTTCAAACTACATATCGGGTCCCGTCGCAGTAGCAATCTCAAAGGGCAAATTGAAAAAACCTGCTATCATGCAGACGCATGGCGGACGGGCAAGAGCCATAGAAAGCGGGGATTTGCATATAGACGTGGCCTTTATTGCAGCACCCACCTCAGATACTTACGGCAATATTAATGGGGTGCATGGTAAATCGGCCTGCGGCACGTTAGGGTATGCTATTTCAGACACAGAGTATGCGGATAAAACGGTTGCTATTACAGATAATCTAGTGTCTTTCCCAGCCTGCCCGATTCAAATAAGCCAAGTTTTTGTCGATTACGTGGTTCAGGTTGAATCGATTGGAGACCCAGCGGGTATTGTTTCGGGGACCACTAAAGTCACCAAGGATCCAGTGGCCTTAATCATCGCTAAAAGGACGGCTGAAGTGATTAAAGCCTCTGGTTTAGTTAAAGATGGCATGTCGTTTCAAACCGGAGCAGGCGGAACGTCGCTGGCGGTCGCCGCAGAGCTTAAAGATATTTTGAGGCGTGAAGGTGTGGTTGGGAGCTTCGCTTCCGGTGGAATCACGGGCTACCTAGTGGATATGTTAGAAGAGGGACTCTTTAACACTCTCTTTGATGTTCAATGCTTTGACTTAAAAGCCATCGATTCGTTTAGATCGAATGTAACCCACCAAGCCATGTCTGCGTCCATGTATGGAAATCCCCACACCAAGGGGGCGGTGGTCAACAACCTAGACATCATGATTCTAGGAGCAACCGAAATTGACACTGACTTTAATGTTAATGTGACGACTAGTTCCAATGGCTTGATCATGGGTGGTTCCGGGGGACATAGTGATACGGCAGCTGGTGCAAAGCTTTCGATCGTTGTCACGAATCTCATGAAGTCTAGGCTTCCGATCATCAAGGATCGTGTGACCACGATTACAACGCCTGGAGAAAGCATTGATGTGGTCGTAACAGAACGAGGAATCGCAGTCAATCCTAGCAGAACGGATTTGTTGGAAAAGTTCAGTCATATGAATCTTCCGCTTGTGACTATCGACGAATTAAAAGCTCTGGCTGAGAGAATAACGGGAGTACCAAAATGTGTACAAACGCTAGATAAGATCGTGGCTGTGGTGGAATATCGCGATGGAAGCGTTATTGATGTTGTGAGGCAGATAGTCTAAGGAGCAAAGAAAGAAACCTGAAGGAGATAACGCCAATGTATGGAGTTAACCTTGAACGGGTAAATCTCAAAAGTCGATTGGAAAGAGAAGAAGTGGAAACCTTCCTCCAGGATTTTGATTTATTATTAGATCAGGATGTGGATTATACAATCATCATCAGGGATGGCATGTCGCGCGGAGCGGCGATCGTGGCCACTTGTTCCAAAGCGAAGAGTGTCCTAAAATGCTTTGCAGTCAATGAAGGGCTTCAGGGTGAAGGGCTAACCTCCATATTAATTTCCAATCTGATCGACAAACTTTTCAGTGAGGGTATCTATCACAGTTTTATCTTTACGAAGCCTGCGAAGGCGCAGATCTTTGCGTCTCTTAACTATAAAATTATCCATAGCAATGCTGAGGTTGCTCTTCTGGAAAATGGCATTTATGATATCCATAAGGCTATTGAAGAAATGAAAAGCAGATACTCTATAAGCGATGCGGAAAAAGCAGCCCTTGTGATGAATTGTAATCCGTTCACCTTAGGTCATTACTATTTAATAGAACAAGCTTCAAAGAACAATCAAGAGGTTCTGGTGTTCGTGGTTGAAGAGGACCGATCCTTATTTCCCTTTGAAACTAGATATGAACTAGTTAGTAAGGGAGTCTCGCATTTAGAAAATGTTCAGGTCTTACCCAGTGGAGAGTACATAATATCCTCAACTACTTTCCCCACCTACTTTATTAAGGAAGAGGGGGAGCGGCTACGGGCTTATGCAGAGTTAGATGCCTCAATTTTCGGCAAGTACTTTTGCAGTCGCTTGAATATTAAGAAGAGATATATAGGGGAGGAACCCTATTGCCCGGTTACGGCCGCTTACAATGAGGCTCTAGCGCAAGCACTACCTTCCTATGGTGTTGAGGTGACAATAATTCCGAGAAAATCCTTCGGAGGGGTTGCTATAAGTGCATCTCGAGTTAGACGCTTATTAAAAGAAGATGATCATAAAAATTGCGAAGAGCTGAAGAGTCTTCTGCCTGAAGTGACCCTAGAGTTTTTATACACAAGTCTTGGAAAGGAAATTGTGGAGAATCTGAAAAAGAGTAACTCTCCACACTAAACGATGAAAGAATACACGGCTGACGAACTACTGGACGCCAGGGAAAAAAGGGCTGACTTAATCGATGAACTCCTGAGACGATACAACACCCCACTGCTGGTGATGAGAGTAAACTATCCTGGGCTCAAGAAAACGAACACGGTAACCGTGGCGATGATTAACGAGCTGAGCCCTTTGATCTGTAAAATTATAAGCGATAAAACGAGAGGAACGCTTCAAATCCAAGGGGCAGACGGTCCCACTTTTTACGCTATGGTAGATGAAGACGTTTCCGCTTTAAAGACGCTGGCGATTAATTTTGAAGAAAGTCACATTTTAGGACGATGTTTGGATCTCGATGTATATGATAGATCAGGATATAGCATAAGTCGGCAGGAACTTGGCTTTCCAAGGAGGAAATGTTATCTCTGTGAGGACTATGCCCATCATTGCGTGAGAGCGAGACGACACAGTGAGAGTGAGGTTATAGAATATATCGATGAAAGGTTTAGGGACTATTGGGAAAGTAGCCGTAGATGATCGAGCGATCCACATAGGAAGTCTGGCAGTACAAGCAATTCTCTACGAGGCTTCCTGTAGCCCTTCCCCTGGGTTGGTTTCTAAAATATCAAGTGGCGCACATAGTGACATGAATTATTTCACATTTCTAGATAGTGCCACCGCGCTTATTAATCCTCTAATCCGTTGTGCGGACGCGGGGTTTTCTTCCGTTAGCCCCCAAGAGATTTTCAGGCGAATTAGACAGATTGGGCAACTGGGTGAAGGCCAAATGTTTCACAAAACTGCAGGCGTCAATACCCACAAAGGAACACTATTTTTACTCGGAACTTGTTGCGCTGCTGGCGGGAAAGCCTTACACTCCGGCGCCCGCTTCTCGTCATTACAGAGCATTATTCAGGATATGACCGAAGGGCTAGTGGAACGTGAGTTGAGTTCGAGAGTTAGCGAGCTGACAAACACTCCTACATCAGCGTTAACTCATGGAGAAAGACTCTATTTAAGCCATAAATTCGAAGGTATCCGGGGAGAGGTCCAACGAGGATTACCCACGGTCTTTGACTTTGCGCTGCCCTTTTATAAGGAAAATCAGGAGTTAAGCCAAAACTCACGGTTAGTGCAAACCCTGATAGGTATTATGCAGTTTAGCGAGGATACAAATATCTTACATAGGCACTCAGCTGATGTGTTGAAAGAAGTTCAGGAACGGGCTAAGCAGATTATTGCTATGGGTGGGATGAGATCACCCGAGGGGATTACGGCGATCGAAGAAATGGACAAGGATTTTTGCAGACGCAAGATTGGCCCGGGTGGGAGTGCAGATTTATTAGGAGCGACCGTATTTCTAAGTCTTTTAGAAGGTTTTATTCCCTCTTGCATTTGCTTGTCTAAGTAGTAAAATGAGAGACAGGGAATTGGAATATTCAGAAATATACTACTATTATTTAAAATTAGCATACTGGGGAAACTTTAGAGGAGGGGATCAAGAGGATGAAGGAAATATCTGTGGAAGAGATCATTTCAGCGGTTGAAAAACTTTGTATGGATGCAAATTATGACCTCGGTCCGGACATTATGACTGGATTTCAAAAGGCTTTAAAGGATGAGCGTTCTCCCTTAGGTATTGAGGTGTTAGAACGACTCATTGAGAATGCAGAAATCGCGCACGAGGAAAGAGTACCGATGTGTCAGGATACTGGGATGGCGGTTCTTTTTGTTGAAATAGGCCAGGATCTGCACGTGGTTGGTGGGGGGCTTACGGAGGCAATTAATGAAGGGGTACGCCGTGGCTATGACTTAGGCTATTTGCGTAAATCAGTGGTCAAGGACCCCTTTGAGCGGGTCAACACAGGAGATAACACGCCGGCCGTGATTCACTATGATATTGTTCCCGGTGATTCCTTGCACTTAGTAGTGGCCCCAAAAGGGTTTGGTAGTGAGAATATGGGAGGCTTGAAAATGTGCAAGCCTTCTGAGGGTTTAGAGGGTGCGATGCAATTTGTAGTCGACACGGTCGATCGTGCGGGTGGAAACCCTTGTCCCCCCATTATTGTCGGAGTGGGTGTCGGCGGAACGATGGAAAAAGCAACCCTGCTTGCCAAAAAGAGCTTACTTCGGGAAGTGGGAAGCCATAACCCAGAAGAGCGTCTGGCGAAAATCGAGGAAGAGCTGTTAGATCGAGTTAATCGACTTGGCATTGGTCCGCAAGGCTTTGGTGGCGTGACAACTGCTCTCGCTGTCAACTTAGAGGTCTACCCTACGCATATCGCCGGCATGCCAGTCGCCGTAAACATTGGCTGCCATGCGACTCGCCATAAAGAAATCACCTTGCAAGGGAGGGCAATCAAATGAGCGAAGTCATACGCATTGAAACTCCCCTTACCCAAGAAAAAGTCAAAGGCTTGAAAGCTGGGGATAATGTCTTAATTAACGGTGTGATTTATACTGGGCGCGATGCGGCCCATAAAAAAATTGTCGAGGCAATGGAGCAAGGCGTTGACCTTCCCTTCGCGATGAAGGATCAAATTATCTATTTCGTTGGGCCCAGTCCCGCTAAAGAGGGCCAAGTGATTGGTTCGGCAGGGCCAACGACAAGCGGACGAATGGATGCATATTCGCCAAAGTTGATCGCAGACGGATTGACAGGAATGATTGGCAAGGGTCTGCGTTCCACAGAAGTGATTGAAGCGATGAAGAAACATGGTGCCGTCTACTTCGGAGCGATTGGTGGAGCGGGAGCCTTGATTGCCAAACGCATTGTTTCTGCAGAGGTAATTGCCTATCCTGAACTGGGACCTGAAGCGGTACGACGCCTAGTCGTCAAGGATTTTCCTGTCATTGTGATCATTGACCATGAGGGAAACAATCTGTATGACCTTGGAAAAGCACAGTACAAAAGAGCATAAGTTTGCAAATTAAAAGGTGGGCATACTTTGTCAGAGTATGCCCACCTTTTAATTTGTTTTATAAAAGTCTTGATGCTCGCTGATGATTTCGTTATAAGGCGTTACATCTGCTGTTGTAATTCATCGAGAATTCCAACGACCTCTTGCGAGGCTTGGGACATTTCGTCCAAAAGCGTGCTCGCTTGATTTGGGTTACCTTGGCTGTATGCAAGGGCAGCTTGCTTGGCTAACTCATGCACTCGTTCGTGTGGTGAGGAGAGTTTCAAGAAGGTAGGATTTTGACGAAGTGCGGTAGTTTCGGGCCCATCAACCCATTTCCCTAAGCGACATTCGTGGTGGTTACCTACAGTGGACGGATCGATTTGTTCGTACCCTAATAACATATTATAGATCCGCCAAGTCCAGAGGAGGTGATCTGTCTTAGAAAGTTCGAGGGCTTGATGAGAGTTGATGACTGGTACGTTAAGGATTTGGCGGGTACGGACTTCTCCGAGGCGTTGGCTTATGGCATAAATTCCTTCACCGGTTTGATTAGCAACAAGTTCAGTGGTTTTCGCAGACTCGCTTACCATAGTGATGATTTGAGAAAATTCTTCGATTACAGCACTTTGTTCTTCACTGCCTGCAGCAATTTGTTGAATGTCATCAGAAATCGTCACGACGTGTTGTAAGATTTGTTCTACCTCTTGCCCTGCATCCTGCAGAACTGTTTTTCCTTCCAACATCATCTGAGAGAGGGAACGGATGTCATCCGCGGTGCGGCTAGAATTCTGACCTAAATGCCCAATTTTTTGCCGGATGTCGGTGACGGAAGTTTGTGTGTGCTCTGCTAGCTTTCGAACCTCGTCGGCAACGACCGCAAATCCTCGTCCTTGTTCCCCGGCTCTTGCGGCTTCGATAGCAGCGTTTAAGGCTAATAAGTTAGTTTGATCTGCAACTCCAGCAATGACACCAATGATCTGCTCAATTTCGCTCATCGAATGTAAGACATCCTGCACTTGCTTGCTCACTTGTTCGAATTGGGCGAAGGACCGTTCTACAAAGTCAATGGCCTGTTTGATTTTTTCCACTCCGGAGGTCGCCGTGCTTAGTGATTGTTCCACATAACTTGCTGCATTCGACGCCGCGGAGGCGGTTTCAGTAGCGGAGGCCCCGATTTCTTCAGACTGTACAGACATGTCGATAAGTTGAGGTGCCTGCTCTTGAATGCGTATAAGCATTTCCCGGATGGAAGTCATACCAGTCATTTGCCCCACTGCTCCGTTTATGTCAAGCATGTTACTGGCGACGGCGTTTTGTCGGGTTTTAATAATCCCGTTAATAACGTTCACGATGCCTTGAAGAGAGCTAGAGGGAGAAAGCTCCAAATCAAGAGGTTTGCTGAGATCGCAGCGATTTAAACATTCTGTCAATTTGCTTAGCTCATCGTTTAGTGTGGCAATCTGAGCGTCATTGGCCCGAGATTGTCGATTAAATTTAAACACTTTATTCGCCGCCTTTCAGTAGTTGAAAATATCATACTTTCAACTGTATTTATACGAATAATACAAATTTTAAGTTTTCGACTTTTATCGGTTAAAATCCTGCTTTTTTTCGCTTTATACTAAATATATTTCTATATTCCACAAATATGGAAATATATTGCAATATTTTTTAGAGCTAAATTCTGCTTAAGAAGAAATGTACACAAAAGCTTCACAATTTCTTCAGCAAAAGTCAAGGGTTTTGCGGTATAATATAATTAATCTTGGAAATCTTGATTGGAGTTGGCATGAGGTATGAATAGTTGCCCGTTATGTGGAGCACGTGAGGTAGGTCGAATTGGCCGTGAACGCTATTACTGTAGAGAATGTTGCCACGAGTGGACGAAGGGTGGCGGTGAGGTTAAAATTTATGAAGTCTTGTCAGATGGATCGGTGGAACAATTAGAAACTGAAGTCGAGCCTTTCTTTCATGAATTTACTCAACGCGTAACCCGCCGTCGTGCTGGATGAAGCACAACAAATTAAGAGTCAACATAACAAAACACCTTTTTGGTAATGAATTGAACAAACTTGTGATAATGAATGAATAGTAAAAGAGAGCCAAACGTACAGGCTCTCTTTTACTGTCTTTTAGGATAATATTTTAATTCTGATCATAAATGCAGGACTTAGTCGAAATATATAGAAATATAATCAAGAATTACTTTAATGAATTTGAAAGGAGACGTTGTATGACGGAACTTCAACGAGATGATAAATATCGATGGACTGGTGATGCGGTAGAATGTGAGAGTGGAATTCATTGGGCCATCGCAGAACAAGCCAACGGGATCGTAGCCATAATCGTAAATTCCCCTGGTGGGGTTTTGACAGGGAAACAGGTGCGCGTTTTAGCCGAGATTGTCGGGGAGGATGGGGTCATCAAAAACACACGTCGTATGACCTCGCTACTCCTTATTCCGAAAGAAAAGGTTGGGACAGCCTTAGAACAGCTCCAAGCGGTCGGTCTCCGTGTAGCGAATTTACATAAGAGCGTTCGGAACATAGCGGCATGTCCGGGAAAGGGGTTTTCCCCAAACTCTCGTGGAGATACCTTAGGACTCGCCAAGGAGCTTGATGAGGCCTTTTACGGAACGATTCTTCCTTGGGATTTTAAAATCGGGATATCTGGTTGTCCACGCAATTGTACTGGAGTGCAGTGCCAAGATCTGGGGCTGATGGCAGAGTCACGTGGGAAATATTCGATTTGGCTCGGTGGTTCTGAGTCCGGGATGAATCCTACGCATGGAGCATTAGTGCGCAAAGGTATTCCAAGGAACCAGGTTATCCCAGTAGTGAAACGAATTTTGGAAACTTATGCCGAAGGGGCAGAGGAATTTGGAGTTGAACTCGGCGAAGTGGCTAGGGTTCGTCTTTATCATGTCTTGGAGAAAACGGGCCTTGAACGGTTTGCACTAGCAATCGAAGAAGCCTTGAGTGACCCTCGTGCTGTGCAATAATTTTAAGTATAACCAAACTAAAAGTAAAAAAGAGGCAGGGATTATTATGGCAACTCGTGGATTCAGTAAGCTTAGTGCCTATAAGGCCTTTTCAAAGATGGATAAATCCTGTGCGCAAGGGTGTAAATGTTCTGCCCTGTGCCAATTGTTCATGGCCAAGGAATTCTTAAGTTTATCCGCTCAGACAGGGGAAAAATTTAACGATAAGATCCCAGAGGACATTCTGGATATGTTCCGAAGTGTGCCTTTGATCCCGGAACGATATAAGATTATGGAATTGCAAGAGGCCTTCGGCGAGGTGCAAAGTATTTGTGATAACTGTGCAACAGATGAGCACGATGCCTTTTGTACGGTAAACGTGGTTCTCACCGCTTTAGGGATTTTACTTGAGGGCAAAGATTATTTGACGGATAAGGATAAGGACTTGTGTGACACAGCGCTCGGTACATACGACGCAGAGCAAACTAACCGTGTAAGCTCCTAAAGTGGGTGCGGGGTTCCCGACAAATTCGCCATCCTTGGCTCAGTTGTCGGCTTCGCACGTCCTGTGCTCAGCCCCGTATCTGGGGTCGCTTACACGGAAGTTTGCTGATCTGCTTACGTAAAGACGTCGCGCTGTGTCACACTGCGTCCCGGGCTTGGGTCGGAGAACGGAGAACGAGAGACGGGAGACGGCACATTTCATGTGCACCGTCTATGCAGGTCGGGACTCAGCCCCGTTTATGGGGTCGCTACACGGAAGATTACCACTTGTTGCCGTAAAGCCCCTACCTTCAGCTATGGGGATATAAGGCAAATCTAAAGATCCCGTTGTATTATATACAATAATGTGGGATAATACTCATATGGATATAAACTATAAATCAAACAACAACATTGTCTACTCCTGCAAGTATCATGTGGTCTGGTGTCCTAAATATC
>MCHG01000337.1_pt1 | contig 16270 bp, 9 predicted proteins | sample 787351 | NCBI WGS metagenome assembly MCHG01 (sample SAMN05430296, study PRJNA330682) | permafrost metagenome | biome: Cold desert; feature: permafrost; material: soil; isolation source: enrichment culture inoculated with soil incubated with H2/CO2 at 20 degrees... ... | reverse complement strand
TGGAAGTTTACAAAGAAGACTGCAGATGAGAAGCTGTCCAAATATTATGTTTCATAATTAAATTGTCAAGGTACTAGCTTCTTCCCACACGCCTTTGAAGATCTCGTAACTGCAGTCAAGCAATTCGTCCTCGTGGGGAAGAGGTTGATAGGCGTCTGCTTTCGACATCAAGTTTCCAAAGCTGCATAGGGCCTCGTTCCTGTTTTTAGCTGATGGGTTATCCAGAGTTTCAGTCAGGTGAAGTAAGCTTTCCCAATCTTCCTTTCCGAGTCGGCTTATCCGCGTCTTCATTATGTTTGCAGCGTATTTTTCTTCGTAGGGGCCGCTCCCGACAAGTATGAGTTTTTTTACGAATTGCGGGTACCTGGCAGTAAAGATAAAACTGAGCATTGCGCCCCAGGAAAAGCCAATTAATGTTATCGGAAGGGTTCCATGTTTTTCCAGAACATCTCTCAATTCCCTTACCTGGCCTTCGAGAGTTGCTACTGTTTGAAGAGGTTCGAGCACGCCCTCAAGAGAAAAGAGCTCCCTGGCAACTGGAGCCATTTCTCCTGGGGCGCCGGGGCCACCATGGATAAGAGCAAGATTAAAAGGAGGAGTTCCGTATGTTCGCAGATTTTTCATTCTTTTCCGGGCTTAATCTTTTGATTAAAATAGATAGGTTTTTTGGGTCTTATACACGAGTTATTGATCAACTCAGAAAAAGCGAGTACATCTCCTGTATTTGAGGTAAATGTAGAGAGATTATTATGCTTACGGTTTTCAATAACTTATACCCACGACCCTTTTTTGTTTTATTCAGGTTAAATTCGTAATCCGAGTATATTAAAGGTTTAAAATTAAATATAATGTGTTATTTTAGGAAATCTTATTCTAAATAAGGAGAGAAAAAAGAAGCTAAAAACTTTATTAAAAACTGATTATAAGAGGACACTCCCCAATTCTTTCATCCACTCAAGGAAAGTAATATAAATAGATATTTCTTAAAATAGCGGGAAAAACATAAAAATAAGATGAAGGTATCAAACCTTCATCCAATTGTCTTTTTGTACTAAATTCTTTTATCCATCCTATTTTCGTATTTTACTTTCTTATTTTCTTTTACGCAGAAATACAGCAAGAATCCCAACTATCCCGCAAATCGCTTCAAAGCCAGGCGTGCTTACACTTTTTTTCTGCTCTGGTTGCTGTTTAATATCTGCACCTGTACTTCCATTGTTTTCAGTATTTTCAGTGTTAGGTTCGGGCTGTGTTTTAGTCCCAGTTGCAGGCTGTGTTTCAGTCACAGCTTCCTTTGCTATTGTCTTACCCGTTATTGCAAAGGGCGAGAATCCCGGGGTTTGTGCTGTGAAATAAAGGTACTTGTCATCTTCGCTTAAGAGGCTGGTTGGAAGCTGGTTCCATTTCTTGTCACTGTACCTGTTAAGAGTAATGGAAGACTGTTCGATCTTTCTATCCTGGATCCAGGATTTTTCAACCTTGAAGCATATGACTGCTTTTTCGATATTCTTTGGAGTTGCAAATCCACTGTTTCCAACCCAGATGTTCAAGGACTTATAGACCTCTTCAGAAGGCAGCCCTGAAACCAGAGTGGATTTTTCTTTCAGCATCTCGGCAATAGTTGTTGTCTTCCCAGCTGTCTTTTTTGAATCGAAGTTCACATATACGACAGAAGTGGCGTTCCTTGGGAAATCAAACTTTACAGAGTTTCCGCTTGAAACAAATGCCTGTGACAGCTCTTTCACTTCAACATTTTTTGCAGGCTCAGGAGAGCCACCGGCACCGCCGCCGCTTCCGCCGCTGCTGTGACTGCTACTACTGCTGCCGCTGCTGTCGCTACTGCCGCCAGTGGAGTCGCTTTCTGTCAGTACATTTATTTGAGTGATTTTTGAGTTAGTTCCGTTTGCGTTGCTTACTGTCAGAGTAGCTGTATAGGTTCCTGGAGCGGTATATGTATAACCAGGGCTCACCTCGCCTGAATCAGCTATTCCATCACTATTAAAGTCCCAGCTCCTTGATGCTGCGTTTTGAGAAGCATCTGTAAACTGGACGGAAAGAGGAGCATAGCCGCTGGTAACACTGGTGTTGAAATCTGCTACAGGGAGAATCTTAACTTTCTGCACAATTATTTCTTGAGTTTTTGAGGACTTGCCGTTTTCATTGCTTACTCTCAGGGTAGCGGTATAATTTCCTGGAGTTTTGTACACGTGGATAAAACTCTCAGAGTTGTAATCCTGAATTCCGTTACTGTCAATATCCCAGCTTCTCGATAGTGAGTTTTGTGAAAGATCGGTAAACTGGATAGCAAGAGGTGCAGTACCGTTGGTGACATTGGTACTGAAGTTTGCAACAGGAAGTACTAGTTGCTCTGTATTAGATACAGATACAAGAGGCAGGTAATCGGTAACGTTGGTTCCATTCTTGTTGAGCCATATGTACTGTGTGTCTGAAATGCCATCTCCATTCTTATCCTGGGCTTTTTCGGAAAAACCTGTCCCCTCAGGGCTTGCCCAGAAATTGCCTCCTATATAAGGCCCACCGACAATATTTCGGCCTGCGATCTTTGTGGTATTCCAAATATTGTCCGTATTGTTGACATCCGCATTAACGAAATTATTTAGGTAATTATTGAAAAAAAGGTTTCTGTGGCAACCTTTACACATGAAAAAGCCGGAGACGTCGTTCGAAGCAACAATATTTCCAGAGACCGTGTTACTACCAGCGGAATCCAGATGGATACCCCGGCTGGTTTCATTAGCTGTATTCCTCGAGATAGTATTGTAGTTCGAAAATGAGATCAAAATTCCATAATCATAATTTTCCGATATATCATTGCTTAATATTTTAGTCGTGTTTGAATTTCGTAGATAAATCCCTCTATTGTTCTTGTTTGCGGTATTTTTATTAAGGGTATTACCGTTTGAGTTCGCCAGATAAAAACCAAAGCCTTTTTCAAAGACTGTGTTCGAGCTTGCTATGTTGCTGGTCAGGTTGTTGTTGTTGGAATTCTCCAGAACAATCCCATGACCATCATTTGAATTCGCGATATTGTTGAAGAGCATATTCCTTTCAGAGCGCACGAGATCTATTCCCAAGTAGTTGTCCGAAAGTTCATTATTAGTGACCATGCAGTTACTGCATCCAGCCAGATTAATCCCTGTTACACGTGTATATCCGCCTGAAGTAACTTTAAACCCGCTAATTGTTGTGTTATTTGCTGTCGTGTGAAACACATTTGAGTTTGAATTCTTAGCCACAATTATTGTATCCTGAGGATTCCCGGACTCTGACCTGATTACAAGATTAGGTTTACTGATATCTATATTTTCAGAATAGGTACCTGGTCCAACGATTATTGCATCGCCTGAAATTGCACTGTTCACTGCAGCCTGTATTGACTCACTTGAATTAACGTGAATCTCAGCCGCTGCCCCTATTCCAGAACCTAATATAAAGATAAATATAACCATCAGTAGGGTGATTAACTTGTTCATTTTAATTCCCCATATAAGTAAAATTATTATTGAAACTTGTTTTAATAAACCAGGAATTGAACACAAAACAATATAAATATATTGTTTCAGTTAGCTCTTAAATAAGTCTTAAAAATAATAAGAATATACATTACTACCTTAGTTATCTCAATTTACTGGAGACGATTAAGGAGTTTCTCTTCTCTACTGTCCCAGAGTGATTATTTATAAGAATATGCCTTGGAGATTGCTATTTTTGATAAGTTCTAATTATTTTTCATCTTTTCGAGTCTGTAACTGTTAAGTTATTTGGAACTGAATAAATTCTACACCTGGATGATTTTAGTTTTTCCTTAAAAGCTGTTAACATTGCAAACTGATTAATTATAATTTTTGAGTAAATTATTAATATATTATAAAAGTATAATTTAAAAGCTGCGTACATTCTATAAATTTTCTATATTTCCATTTAAGACGGAGTTTTTGTCTTGCTAAAAAAAAGAATTGTACAAAGGAACATTAAAACATTAAAATAATGAGAAAAAATAAAAAGAAATGAAGAGTAAAACTGAAAATAGGTGAAGGAGTCGAACAATCTGCCCAAATCTTCAGCATACTGTTATTATTGAGACTCTTCGTCATTCTCTATGGATAAGATGATTTTCAATTCAAGACCGCGTTGGTTTTTATGAGGATATCCACACAAAACTACGAAGAGCCATTATTGTTGTATTATTTAGGTTATTGTTGCCTAATTTTACATCATTTTGGTTTATTGGCTGCTATCTATGTTCCGTTGGCAAGTGTTTTCTTCTTGTTGGCAACTGGTTTTGTTTCGTTGGTGGTTATCTCCGTATGGTTAGTCTCTGTCTTGTTAGATCCCGTTTCTATTTCACTGGTATCGAGATCTTTTGAAGGCAGCACAGATTGCTTTGATTCAGAGCTACCTACCAAAGGCAGGAAATCGGTATTTATATTTCCTGAAAATTTATATACAATATCAGCAATGCCGTCCCCGTCTTCATCTGTTGCAGTTTGGGAAAACCCAGTACCATCAGGTTTTGCCCAGAAGTTACCTCCTAAATATGGTCCACCGGCGATATTGGTACCTTCGGTTTTTGTTATGTTCCAGACGTTTCCGAAGCTCCCGCCTTTAACATCTGCATTAAATACGTTATTTAAGTAGTTATTAAAGGCAATATTATTGCTGCTTGTAGAACTTACAAAAATGCCGGAGATGCTGTTTAAAACAATAGTATTTCCTGAAATGGTATTACCTTCGGAAGTACTCAGATGAATGCCCCTACTGCTATTGGATGCCTCGTTTCCGGAAAGGGTATTACCTATGGAATAGGAAAGCAAGAACGCATACTCTCTGTTATCCCGAAGCGTGTTGTTTGAGAGAGTGTTCCCACTGGATGTTATCAGATAAATGCCTCTACTATTGCCGGAAGCTGTATTATTGTTTAGGACATTTCTGCTCGAGTTGGTCAGATAAACACCATAGCCTCCATTCGAGCTTGCAATGTCGCTCGTAAAGTTGTTGTTGCTGGAATTCACCAGAATAACACCATGGTCAAGGCTTGAGCTTACCGTATTATTTGAGAAAATATTCCACTCCGAACGCAGGAGATAAATTCCATATCTATTTTTTAAAGCTTCGTTATCTGAGAATATGTTGTAACCCGAATCCTGCAGGTTAATTCCCCTTTCACCTTCATGGAGACTATTATTAAGGACCGTGCTGTTATTTGAGAAAATCAGATCTATCCCAAGGGTATTATTTAACAGTACGTTCTCATTTATGGTACAGTTTGCGGAGCTTAATGCAGAAATACCTGATATATTGTTGTTCGAGACTTGATTTTCTGAGATATAGTTATTTCCTGCAGATGAAATCTGGATGCCGTTCCCGTTATTTGAAACTATGTTATCTGTAAGTTCGCTTTCGGCTGATCTTAACAGGAAAATGCCCCTACTATTATTGATTGCTTCATTGTTAGTCAAACTGTTACTACTCGAATCCACCAAGCAGAAACCATAAAGGACGTTTGAGCCTGCCGTGTTGCCGGTCAAATTATTACTATTGGAACTCACAAGGTAGATACCATAATCTTCGTTTGAATTTGCCAGATTGTTTTCCAGATTATTATTCTTGCAATTTTCCAGAACAATACCGTGGTTAGAGTTCATAATTACCTCATTTCCTGAAAGGTTGTTCCCTTCCGAACCAGTAATATAAATCCCAAACCTCTGGCTTGAAATATTATTGTTCATGATTGTGTTATAGTTGGATCTTTCGATGTTAATTGCTCTCTTACCCTTTGACGCCTTATTGTTGAGAATAGCATTGTGCATGGAATTCGTTAAATACACTCCAAGGGTATCATTAGAAAACTCATTGTTAACTATGTTACAGTTATTGGATGCGAGAATGTAGATTCCAGCACTCTCCATTCCTGCTCCTATAATACTGAGTCCCTTGATTGTTATGTTATCCGCTTCCACACGGAATATGTTGGTAGCGTTATTATTCGCCGTAATCATTGTGTCTTCAGGACTCCCGGATTCTGATATGATTGCGAGATTATCCTTTGTGATTACAATATTCTCGGAATAATTTCCTGGACGAATGACTATTTCATCCCCCGGATTTGCATTGTTTACTGCGGCCTGTATCGATTCTCCTGGTTGGACGAAAATTTCGGCCGCAGTTCCGGTACTTGAGCCTAATGTAAAAATAAGGAAAGCTAACGCTAAAGTGATGAATATGTTTATTTAAATCCCCCACATTCAATATAAATTATTATTTTAGTTTTTATTAATAAACCTGAATTTAAACATTAAATGATATAAATATATTGAATCCGAATAATATATAAATAAAGACATAAAAATGCGGATAAACAGTAATCTAAGCCAGTTTATTGAAAAAAGCGATATAGTTTTTCTTTTCTCGGGTCACAAGTTAGCTTTTATAATGACAAGTCGCAATGCCAATTCACAAAAATCACTGTATGCGCTGCAGGGAACTGATTCAATATCTAAATTAGAATAAATTACATATTGTAAGGCTTCTTCTGCTCTGTTTTTGAAGTAAAATTTAAAACTGAAAGATTAAAAAAGTTAAAAAAGAAAAGAATAAAGAAATACTTACAAAGAAAAAATAAAATGAAGGGATTAAACCTTCATCCTATATTTCTTCCGTACTGACATTTTTCGCTCTATTTTCTTATTTCACTTTTTATTTTCTTCTATACAGGAATACAGCCAACAGGGCAGTTATACCGCATACAATTTCAAAGCCAGGCATGCTTTTGCTTTCTTTTTGCTCGGGTGTCTGTTCAACATTTGCTGCTGTATTTCCAGTGTTAGGTTTAGTCTGTGTTTCATTCACAACTGGGGGCTGTGTTTTAGTCCCAGTTACAGGCTGTATTTCAGTTCCGGTTGCTGTAGTCTTACCAGTTATTGCAAAGGGCGAGAATCCAGGTGTTTGTGCTGTGAAATACAGGTACTTGCCATCTTCGCTTAACAGGCTTGTTGGAAGCTCGTTCCATTTCTTGTCACTGTACCTGTTCAGAGTGATGGAAGACTTGTCGATCTTTTTATCCTGTATCCAGGATTTTTCAACCTTGAAGCATACAACTGCGTTTTCGATATTCTTTGGAGTTGCAAAGCCGCTGTTTCCAACCCAGATATTCAGAGATTTGTAGACTTCGTCAGAAGGTAGCCCTGAAACCAGAGTGGATTTTTCTTTCAGCATCTCGGTAATAGTTGTTGTCTTCCCAGCTGTCTTCTTTGAATCAAAGCTCACAGAGACGACAGAAGTAGCGTTCCTTGGGAAATCAAACTTTGCATGGTTTCCACTTGTAATAAAGGCCTGTGAAAGCTCTTTCACTTCAACATTCTTTGCAGGTTCAGGAGAGCCACCGGCACCGCCACCACCGCTTCCGCCGCTGCTACCACTGCTACCACTGCTACCACTGCTCCCGCTACTGCCACTACTGCCGCTATTGGAGCTGGTCACCTGCAGTACATTTATTGTAACAGTTTTTGATGCAGTTCCGTTTGCGTTGCTTACTGTCAGACTAGCTGTATAAGTTCCTGGAGCGTTATATGTGTAAGCAGGGCTCACTTCGCTTGAATCAGCTATTCCGTCACTATTAAAGTCCCAGCTCCTTGATGCTGCGTTTTGAGAAGCATCTGTAAACTGGACGGGAAGAGGAGCATAGCCGCTAGTGGGATTGGCGCTGAAGTCTGCTACAGGAAGTACTTTGTACTCTTGAACAGATATTGTGGCAACCTTTGAGACCGTGTCGTTTTTATTGCTAACTGTCAGTTTAGCGATATAGTTTCCTGCTGTTGAATAGGTATGAACTGGATTCTGCTCGGTTGAATTAATTCCATCTCCAAAATCCCAGCTTCTAGACGCTGCATTTTGTGAAAGATCTGTAAACTGGACAGCGAGAGGGGCAATACCCTGCATGGGACTCATGCTGAAATCTGCAACAGGAAGTACTACTTTTATGAGCGGGTATCTATCTACGACGTTTCCATCTGTAGAAGTATATCCGGTATCTGCAATTCCGTCCCCATCCGCATCACGTGCGGTTTGGGAAAATCCGTCACCACCAGGTTGTGCCCAGAAGTTACCGCCAGTATATGGCCCACTCATTATATTTTTGCCGTTAGTCTTTGCTATGTTCCATGTGTTTGCAGCATTATTAACGTCTGCGTTAACAGGGTTGTTGAAATAGTTATTATAAATCAGGTTATTGACGCATCTGGGACACATGGAAATGCCCCTATCGTTCGAATCAATAGTGTTACCTGTAACATTGTTCCTAACAGCATTGTTAAAGTCGATACCGCTAACGGAGTTATAAGATACCGTATTCTTGGAAACAGTATTATTGTCCGAAACGTAGAGCCTGATTCCTATCCTGTTATACGGAGCCTTATTGTTATAGATCGTGCTCCAGCTTGAGTTTTCGACATGGATTCCTATATTATTACCCTGCGCGTTATTGCTGTCAAGGTAACTATTATTGGAATTAAATAAGTAGATACCATCTCCACTGTTCGAATTTATATTATTGCTGACAAGTTTATTATCATTGCTAGTATTCACAAGGCGAATACCGTTGCCAGTGCTAAAATTCACAACGTTGTTTGAAAGCGTGTTTTCGTAACATCCTGGGCCTAATAAGAAAATACCTCTGAGATTTCCGGTTGCGTAATTGTTAGATATTTTATTATTGTGTGTTTCCAGATGGATACCACTATATGTGTTCGAATTTACTGTATTATTATCCACAAGATTTTTTTCGCCACATAAACTAGTCAGATAAATGCCAGCATCTATACACATATTTGCGCTATTACCTGAAATCGTGTTCCCACTGTCTTCCCATGTGAGGTAAATACCCCATTTGTTTCCATCTGCATTATTGTTAATCACCCTGTTATTATGGGAATACCTCATAGCTATTCCGTAAAGGTTATTTGGAACTTTATTGTTTTGCAGAAGGTTGTTTTTGCAAGTATTCAGGAAAATACCATGGTCGGACTTACTTGCATAATTATTAGAGACTGTGTTTGAGTCGGAATTATAAAGAGTAATACCGTTGGTTAATGTGTTGTCGACTGTACTGTTTATCATTAACACATTGTTATTTATCAGGTTGTTTTCGTTTGATTCTGATAAATAGATCCCGACGATTCTGTTTAAGTTTACAGTGTTTCCTTCTAGGGTAACGCCTCTTGCTTTTTCCAGTAATATACCAGAGTTAAAATTCTGATTTATGGAGTTTTCTGAAATGCGGCTTCCTCTAGAATTAGAACCTGTAACACGAATCCCATCTTTGTAATTTGAAACCGAATTTTGAGAGACCTTGGTATTGTCAGAGTCTCCAATATTGATCCCAGTGCCAGTCCCGACTGCATTAGTTCTGTCTATATTATTGTTGCGAATCACATTATCAGTGCAACTTGGACCCTGCAGTTTCACTCCAATGCCATTGTTCAAAAATACATTATTTTCAACTGTGCATTTTTTACCTTGATATAGGGAGATTCCTGCCATACTAGGTCTGGCTCCACTAATAGTAAACCCTTTGACTGTGACATTGGTTTTGTATTTGATAGAAATAACATCAACTGCAGTAGCTGCTGAATTGTCGGCAACAATTACGGTGTCTGCAGGGTTACCAGACGCTGACATAAGTATCAAGTTATTGAGATCATCGGCATAACCTCTGCTTATGTCGATATTCCCAACATAAGTTCCGTTTTTTACAATGATTGTATCGCCTGAATGTGCACTGTTCACTGCGGCTTGTATTGAACCTCCTGGTTGGACATGGATCTCAGCCGCTGTCCCTACACAGGAGCTGAGTGTAAATATTAAAAAGGCTAGTAATAAAAATTTCATTCTGTTTATATCTAATCCCTCCGTAGAAAATAGAAGAAATTGTAAATGACACTTTCTCTAATTACTTAGGAATTAATTGCAAATAGAATATAAATGTATTGGTTTAAAATAATATTTTTTAAAAATTATTTAAGTTGCGAAAAACAGTAAATTCGCATCTTTTTTGATTGGAATCCTCTCACAGAAAATCCAATAATTTAGTTTCATTATATTAACCCGAAAATACAGTCGCAGTAAATGCTTCTTAATTTTTTATTTTTATTAATTGATTGTTTTCCCGAATGCTGGAAATATATTTTTCAGATAGCGAAGACAAATCCCCAAAGCTCCACTTAATTTATGGACAATTTAGACATTTCAGGTAAAAAGAGAAAAATTAATATATTTACAATGTTATCTCAAAAAATAGATCCATCTTTGTAAATTAATGGAGTATTAAGTAAACATAATTTCCATCTTTTAGCTAATAAAGAATCTAGAGAGTTAAAAAGGACTAATTTCATAGGAATAAGGACAGGAAAAATTGGAAAAATAGTAGAGAAGGCAGATGTGAATAGATTGGGGGAGGAAAAGTAGGGAATAAATAACTTTGCCATGGGAAGAAAAAATAGAGAACAGTAAGGAAGAAAAAATAGGGGACAGATAAGGAATGCAAACGAAAGTATGTATGCTCACTTCTCAGCAAACAGTTTCCTGTTTCAGTACACTATTTCCTTTTTTGTCTTCATATTATATGCCGTGTATTCGTCTCCTTTTTTATCCTGCAGGTAAACATACTCGTATTCCGGATGATTGAGCCTTTTTCTGTACTCTTTCCTGGCTTCAGCCTGGCAACTGTCACAGGCGTATATAGGAATAGAAACTCCGAAGATCCTGATATCGTATATACTCCTATGGGCTTGAGAATCAATGGTTATGTAGCCATGGCAGTTGGGGCACATCCGGATTGTTTCTTCCTGGAATTCCTGAATCATATCTGTGTCGTAAAAGATCTGTTTTTTTCTGCGGTAAAAATCCCCATGCTTTTCTACTTCTGCCTCTACAAGCTTGTCCCTGTTTTTCCAGTTTTTGAGTTGAGCTGTGACTATTTCTTCCAGTATCTGTCTGTCCCTCGCGGCCTGGACAAACATTCCGGGCTTGAAGTCAGGTTCTCTGACGCAGGAGTAATCAAGCCCTGCCATGGCAAGGATTATGCCGGTGTTCACATAAGGAAGTGCGCTCTGGATTGCATAGCCCCCTTCAAGCACTGCCATATTAGGGGCGAGTTTCTCATTGAGTTTTGCGTAGCCCTGTGCGGAAAAGCGCATATTTGCGAGAGGATCGGTATAATGGTTGTCCTGTCCTGCAGAATTCAGGACAAGTTCTGGCCTGAAATCTTCAAGAATTGGCAACACCAGGGAATCTAGTACGTAGAGTATGCCTTCGTCCGGGGTTTCAGGCGGCAGAGGAATATTGATTGTTCTGCCAAGGGCCTTTGGACCCCCCAGTTCATTTATGAAACCTGATCCAGGGTAAAGTGTCCTTCCATCCTGGTGGAAAGAAATAAAGAGCACATCAGGATCGTTATAGAAAATTTCCTGTGTTCCGTCTCCATGGTGAACGTCAGTATCCACGATTGCAATCCTGCGGATTCCATATTTTTTCCTCAGGTATTCAACCAGGATAGCTTCGTTATTGATATTACAAAACCCCCGGTTTCCGTGAGCTACTGTCATTGCATGATGACCAGGCGGGCGGACAAGGGCAAAAGCGTTTTTGACTTCTCCCTTCATCAGGGCATCTGCAAGAACCAGGCAGCTGCCTGCTGCGATCAGGTGAGGGGTTGTAGCCTGGGTTTTGATATCAGGAACACAGAAATGGACCCTCGCAATATCCTTGTAATCTGCGAGGCGAGGTTTGTATTCAGCTATTTCAGGCAGATCCATAAGGCCTTCTTCAAAGATCTGGTCTCTTGTATAGAGGAGGCGCTCTTCTCTTTCCGGATGCGTTGGGGAAATGGCCCAATCGAAAGCGGGAAAGAAGATAAGGCCTGTCTTTTCGGCTTTGGTGCGGTCTGCTGGAGACAATGATCCACTTTCCGGTTCCTGTTCGGTCCTTTTTAATTTCATTTTAACTTCCTCCAGTGATCCAGAATCTTTTCCACCATTTACTATCTTTTGAGTTTCTTCTTTGTCTGCCTGCCTTCTCCCCCCGATCTGCTCTTTTTTCCCTTCTCCGGTATCTTTTGCAGTCCCACTTCTCAATGCTTCCTTGATCTTTCCAAGCCCTAACTTCATTTTTTCTCCCTCCTTCTCCATTCGGGGATCAGACCTGCCGGAATCTGCATATCTACATCAAAAAGTCGCCCTACAGTATACCAGCCATTGACAACGTTGAAAACTTCACTATTAACAATTTCAGCTTCACCCGAATACTCCGAAATTCCAAAACTTTCCGCACGTTTCCTGAGTAGTTCTGAGGCAAGGGCCTCAGCTTCACTTGAGCCCATCTTGTTGAAATTACCGATAGCAGTTACGTTAAGGCTGACAATTTCCCCTTCTTCAGCGACTGAATATATTTTTTGTTCAGTGTCGATATGCAGGTTCAGAGTAAGCGTGGGCCTAGCAACGGCTGCCCCGATGGCGTTTCCTACTTCCGAATATTCAGGGATAACAGGCTTTGCATCAAGTTTTTCTGCAATTCCTTCAGTAAGACCTCTTGCCCCACCTCCGATCCCAACAACGTTTTGAGGCCTTGCCTTCTTCTCTTGCAGAACTTCCCATATCCTGTAAGCAGGTTCCTGTTCCCATTCAAGAAACATCTCATTGACTGCCTCAGTAATCATCTGCGTAGTTTTATCCACTATAAAGGATGCGGTCTCAATTTCGGATTTTCCCAGTCTGGAAGCTGTGGCTGCGATAGCTTCCCTTGCACGTTCGAGATTCCCAACCTCAATAAGCCCGAGCACCTTAAGGGCATCAGTTGGAGTAGTCTCATCTCCCCCCATGCAGTAAGCAGGGCCTGCCCTCTCAGGACCGATAGATATCACGTTTGTACCGTTGATTGAATCCGCAACCCTTACAACACTGTCCCCTCCCACAGCTATAGAGCGGACTGCAAAAGCCCGGATATGTGTTAGGAAACCTCCAAGTTTTGCGCCTTTTGAAGCTAAAAGAGGCTTGCCTGAAAGGATTAACGCTATGTCTGTAGTGGTTCCCCCTATATCCACTACCACAGATGTCTCCCCTTTTGGGGTAAGGGCAAGGGCTCCAATTGTGCTGGCAGCAGGGCCCGAAAAAATAGTTTCCACAGGGAACTCTATTGACTTCTTAATCGGGAGAGTCCCTCCGTCGGCTTTCAGGATATAGACCGGAGCTTTGATATTTCTCTCCTCAAGAGCTTTTATGACTTTCTCAATAAACTCCTTGTATCTGTCCCTGGTAGCGGAGGCGAGCATGGCAGTCGCGACCCTTCTTGGAAAGTTCAATTTTCCCGAAACTTTATGCCCGAGCTCCAGTTTGCACTCTGGATAGATCTCCCGGAATATTTCCTCTATCATGAGTTCGTGGGAAGGATTTCTCTGCCCAAATTTGCTTACAACGGCAGCCCTGGAGAACCCCATTTCGCGTATCAGGTTCACCGTTTCCCGAACTTCAACTGCGTCTAGGAGCTGGATTTCCCTTCCCCTGTAATCCATAGCCCCTTTGAGATAAAAGCTGTCAGGAAAAGTATAACTTGCCGGATTAATACCAGGACCAGGAATGAGTAATAGAGCCACTCGATCGGATTTCCCTTCAGCGATGAGGTTTGTTATTACGGTTGTGCTGAACACCACTCTTTCCAACTGCTCAAGGGGGATATCTCTGCTGATTGTATCGAGGGCTTCAAGCAGGGAATTCAGAAGGTTTCCTGGCTCAGTGGCAACCTTGGCACTACTGCATACTTCTCCATTCCGGATAAGCACCGCATCTGTGGTGGTACCTCCGACATCAATTCCTATTAGCATTTACAATTCGCCTATCCTCACCTGTATGTATTCTTATTGTCTTTTCTTCCTGTTTATATAGTCAGTCTCAAATGATTTAGATATAGAAATAAATGTTTGTTTCATTTAAACTTATAGAGAGCCAATTTATATAGTGCCCTCTGCCTAAATAATCTGATAACATTTTTACGTTATCTGACAAGAATTCTTCTAATAAATATTCCTACTCAAGAGAATTCGCCAATAAGGACTTACAGATTAACGATACAATATTTGAATGTGATCCTGTACACTCAATAATTACATACCGTATAAGAATCTCCAGTTTAAGCTTGTCAATAAAGCGGATCTCAATACTCAAAATTGTTTATCTAAATCTCGTATTCTGAATAATTAATTGAGTTTCTGATCATGAAAAATAATTCTGAAACTCTTAGAGCCTGTCTTAAAATTCAAACCGTTTCTACAATTCGATAATGGGTAATGTGAACTTTAAATTTCGATATTAAATTCTTCCGAAATTCAGGTACACGTTGGCCATATAGGATAGTATTTTTTTCCCAAATGTAGAATCAAATTTAATTTTAAGACAGCCTTAGGACGTACGCAGTTGAATGAAAAACCAATAGCATGAAACCTTCAACTGTCTAAAATACAAATTTGACCACACCGTCTATTGCACTTTATTTTATACTTCAAGTGCGTAAGTCCTAAGCCTCTTAAAAAGATTCCGGCTCTTCATGACTTTAGCTGGGTATGGTCTTGGAAACATAGGAAAAAATAATCATCATAATCAAGAGTGATTGCCTTCTTGAAAAGAGCTCTATCCTTTTAGCTGACGAAAACTTTAGAACCGTAATCGAAACCCTTTATAAGTAAAATCACATTCAAGATCTATATTTATCTCTTTAGCATGGTCACTTTCCAACTGGAAAATCCTTTTCGACCCATGAAAAACAACGAAGAGCCTAAAATAATATAGGGGAAGAAGCAGTGTCTGACGTCATAAACTCTGATACAATCATAGTTGGAGGAGGCATTACAGGTCTTTACACCTGTTACAAACTAAAACAGTTAAAAGGCGTTAATCATACCATTTCTCTTTTTGAAGGTGCGAATCGCTTTGGAGGTAGAATTGAAACCGTGGAAATGGGTGGTTTTTTAGCAGAATATGGTCCAATGCGATTCGAGAAGATGGCACAGCCTCTTCTCATGGATCTCATAGCTGAACTTGGTATGGAGACAAAACACTTCGCTCCCTATACAGCAGCAAAAGACTCTGATTCTCTTTTTGATCTAACTTTTGATGAATCAGGAGGCAAGCGCCATGGGAATAAGTTGACAACACTTGAGCTTTTAAAACTGGGTATTCTGCGCCTCTTAAAAGCAAGTGATGGGATTATGGATGATCCCAATGATCCTCGACACTGGGAGTGGTGGGCTACTCTTGACGAGGAATACTACAGCTATGTGCGTAATAAGGCTACTTATAATGACAAATATCTCTTCCAGATGGGTTTCTGGAACGCACTTAGCCTTGTTCTTAGCCACCGTGCAGTGAGTAAGATCATCCATTATGGGACATTTTATCATGTTATTCACTTTAACCCTAACGCAGCAGAGTGGATTATTTTCTGGCTGCGTGGATTGCATCCCAATGATGAGCTGGTAGGTATAGAACAAGGGACGGAATCCCTTATTCACGAGTTAGTTAGTAGATTGGTATCTACATCAGAACTTTCGGTCTCATTACATCTTAATCACAGATTAACAGCCCTTTTTCCCCAGTCGGATGGGCGAGTTTTACTGGAATTCAAGACTGACCATACTACAGTTAAGGCGTTGGCAAAGCATGTTGTACTGGCATTACCTCGTTGTCCTCTGATGCAGCTTCGTCCTCTGTTACCTGAACACAGTGCAGAGCTGGTAGATTCTGTAATCCCTATTCCATTGGTAAAGTGTTTCTTTGTTAATGAGAATCCCTGGTGGAACGAATCCACATCACCACAGACACGAGCCTCATCTACTCCATCAAGGGAGATCCACTATTCTTTTAAGAAGGAGAGAAGTGGTAAACGTGGACTCGTCATGGTTTATGGTGACTCCCCCAGTATGAACTACTGGAAACCATTCGTACGACAAAAAGAGCATCTAAAAGCAGAGATGAATCTCGATCAAGGTCTTGTTGAGGGTTACCTTCAATATCTACGATCAAATCCTGATAATACAGACGTTAGAGAAATAAAAGCAGAGGCTGAATTAATAAGTTGCTTCGGCATCAGGGATTGGAGCCGGGAGCCCTTTGAGGCTGGTTTTCATATATCTGACCTTCCGCAGATGTCTGTTAAATTTGTCTATTTTCCTTATTAATATATAAATATTAAAAATACCGTATCTTGA
>MCHG01000336.1_pt1 | contig 16346 bp, 15 predicted proteins | sample 787351 | NCBI WGS metagenome assembly MCHG01 (sample SAMN05430296, study PRJNA330682) | permafrost metagenome | biome: Cold desert; feature: permafrost; material: soil; isolation source: enrichment culture inoculated with soil incubated with H2/CO2 at 20 degrees... ... | reverse complement strand
CTCGACAGCGGGTCGCTCGCGAAGATCGGCAGGGCGAGGTGCTTGGGGAGCAGTTGGCCCTCGAGGTGCTCGCTCGGCAGCGGATCGCCGATGATCCACCGTTTCGGTGAACGCGTTTCCGGTATTTTGGGGGTTCCCTCTGGTGCCACGAGGGACGACACTACTCTGTTGCACCCCCCTGTCAAATGCTGCAGGACCGGCGCGCCGCAGTGGGGAGTCGCACGCGATCGTTTACGGAGTCCCGGCGGCGTCGATCACTCGCCACAGGGAGACCCGCAGGGCCTCGAGTTCGTCCAGGGTCATCCCGAGCCTGTCGATCACGCGCGGGGGAATCGTCTCGGCCTCGCCGCGGAGGTGCGCCCCGGCCTCGGTCAGCGCGACCTCGAGCAGGCGTTCGTCGACCACGCTGCGGTTTCGGGTGACCAGGCCGGCCGCCTCCAGCCGCTTGAGAAGCGGTGAAAGCGTTGCCGGATCGAGACGAAGCTCGGCACCCAGGTCCTTCACCGACCGGGGGCTCCGCTCCCAGAGCGCCAGCAGCGCCAGGTACTGCGGATGCGTCAGGCCATAGGGCTCGAGGATCGGCCGGTACACCGAGATCACGCTGCGGGAGGCGATCGCGAGCGCGAAACAGACCTGGTCTTCGAGGCGGAGCAGGTTCGTCTCATCCGTGGCCATCGACGTCTCCAATCGCGGGCGGCCTTCGCCGCCACATTGGTTAGTAGACTAACTGTTATGGCGCGAAGCAAACCTGCACGAGAGCGTGGAAGCCTGACCGCCTGGCTCAACCGGACCCTGCTGCCCTGGATCGGGCCGCCGCCGCTCGGCCCGTACACCGACGTGCCGGATGCCGAGGTGCGGGCCGAGAAGGCGCAGTCCGTCTGCCCGATCTGCGGTGAACTCATGTCGCTGCACGAGGTGGACCGCTCCGGCGAGCGAACGATGATCTACCACCCGACGCCCGGCGTGGCCCCCGACCTCACCCCCTGAGCCCCCCTGAGCCCCCTGAGGGGTCGCATATCGACCTTCAGCGGGCAAACGAAGGTCGATATGCGACCCCTCACGGGGCTTACCGGCTGAGCGAGGCGAGGATGTCGGCGCGCACCTCGGCGAGGCGCCGGCGGAGTTCCGGAACGGCTTCCGCCGGCACGCGCCCGCGGGAGGCCTGAGTGCGCAGGTCCGCGCGCAACTTCTGACGGAACTCATTCAGCACCATGTCGGCCTCGTGCAGCGCCAGGTTCGACTCGGTGTGCTGGTTCGAGGGGCCGCCCTGCCCGGACTGGCCGGCCGACTCGTCCCTGGCCTGCCGGGCGGCCGAGGCGAGGTCGGCCCGTAGGCTCTTCATCGCCGCGTCGACGCCCATCCGCACCTCGTCCGCGAGGCGTCGGACCGAATCTGTCACCTCGCTCTCGATCGCGTCGAGCTCACCGGCGCGAGCGGCCAGCTCGGTGCGACCGGCATCCGTGATCACGTAGACCGTCTTCCGTCCGTCGGTGGACTTGGTGACGAGCCCCTCCTCCTCGAGCCTGGCCAGCCGCGGGTAGATCGTGCCGGCGCTCGGGCTGTAGGTGCCGCCGAACCGCTCGCTGAGCGCCTGGATCAGCTCATAGCCGTGCCGGGGCTGCTCGGCCAAAAGGCTGAGCAGGTACAGGCGGAGGCTGCCGTGCGCGAAGACGGGGGTCATGCCCGGGCCTGCCCGGAGGCATCCGTCGACCCCTCGCCGGCGGGAGCCTGGCTCCCATTGGCACGGCGCACGACCGAGATATTGCCGGAGACGGAGTTCGCCCGGAGCTCCAGCCAGGCGCCGTCGAGCGCGCCGCTGCTGGCCTCGTAGCCCTTGCCCAGCGTGCCCTTGATGGTCTGGTCGTCGAGTTGCAGGGTGCCCGACACCGTGTTGAGGCGGTAGCGGGTGGCCACGTCGGCGCCGAGGCGCACGGTGAGGTTGCCGCTGACGGTGTTGGTGTTGATCTCGTCCGGCGTGCCTTCGATGTCGAGGAAGACGTCGCTGCTGACCCCGTCAAGGGAGAAGCGGCGGATGCGCCCGCTCGCGGTGATCTCACCCAAGACCGTGTGCGCCGTGATGTTGCCCACGTGACCCTGAACCGACATCTCGCCGTTCACGCCGTTGAGTTCCAGGTCACCGACCACATCATCCACGACGATGTCGCCGGAGACGGTGCTCAGCCGGGCGCCGTTGCGGAGCCCGGAGACGAGTGCGCTGGCCGAGATGACACCGAATTTCAACGCCACGTCGCGCGGCACCATGATGCTGACGTCCGCCCTGGCCGTGCCGCGGAACGACGCGAACACGTCGATGAAGTTGTCCCAGCGCAACTGCGGGTGGTCGATCTCGAGGGTGTCGCCGTCCATCGAGATCTTGAGGTCCTTGCCGGTCACGCTGTGCACCTCGACGCGGGCGCCCTGCTCGTCGTGTCCGATCACGTCAACCTTGCCGGCGATCAGGCCGACCTTGAGATTCCGCACCAGTTCGACGTCGATGACCTTGGTCTGCCCGGGGGTGACTAACCACTTTTCCACTTCTGCTCCTTCTGTCGATACGCAGAGTCTGCACGCGATATATCGCGTCTTGCATTTCAACACGATATATCGCGTGTTCGGATTGCGCAAGGGGGGTGCTCGCCCGCCCTGAGTCGGCCCCCGTCCGCCCTCAATCCCGCGTGCACAACTCCGCCAATTCGGCCGCGCTCGCCGGCGCAACCGCGTGTTTCCGCGGGCTCTCGGGGCGGTTCCGAATTTCAGGCGGAGTTATGCGCAGATCCGGCAACGACATCCGGAGGGGACAGCGGGCGTCTCCGCGGTTCGCACGGCCTAGTAGAGGAAAATGGGCAGCCACTCGCGGGTGTGGGCGTGCACGATCACCAGGAAGACCACCAGGTCGAAGAGGAGATGCACGCAGACGACATAGGTCAGGGACTTGGTGACCTTGAAGATGTAGCCCTGCAGCAGGGCGAACGGGAACGTCATCAGGGGCCCCCAGCTTTGGTAGCCGAGTTCCCAGAGGAACGAGGTGAAGATCACGGCCTGCAGCAGGTTCGCCTGCCAATCCGGGAAGTGCCGCCGGAGCAGGACGAACACCGTGCAGATGAAGAACAACTCGTCCCAGATGCCCACGAAGCCCACTCCGACGAAGAGGCGGGCGATCTCGTCGGGCGCGGTCACGGCCGGCCAGTTCTCGTAGGAGCCCGAGCGGATGAAGTACGTCGGCAGGATGAGCCAGCCCAGGATGACCACGATCACCAGGTACCAGCGCTCGAGCGCGCTCCACCGCTGGCCGGTCCGGATCGGAAACCGGATCGCGTGCGTGCGGTAGACGTAACGCGCGATCAGGTACGGCCCGAGCACGGCCAGGCCGAGCACGATGCCCATCAGTGCCATATTCGGGTAGCTGATGTCAGCCTCGACCGAGATCGTGCTGACGATGGCCAGGCCGAGCGCGATCAGCAGCAGGTCCCTGAACAGGGCGCGGTTGATCACGAACGCGAGCAGCAGGGCGGCTCCCAGCACGACGTAGCCGGCGAGCTGGACCTGCAGGCCGAACAGCAGCACGGCGGATGCCGACACCAGGCCGGCCGGCAGCAGCCCCCACGACGCGCGCGGCGGCATCCGCGTGGCCGTCCCGCTGCCAATCGGTCTCTTGTCGACACCCATGGCAAAACCCTACCGAGTGCGCCCGGTTCACTCCCGTCGGACAGGTAGATTCGACGCGTGCCCCAGCGAGAACTTCCCCGTGACCTTGACCCCATAGCGGTCGCCCAGCAGCTCATCGCGATCGATTCGGTCAACCCCGACCTCGTGCCCGGCGCCGCGGGCGAGCACGCGATCGCGGCCTGGTGCTCCGACTGGTTCGCCCGGCAGGGGTTCGAGGTGCACCGGCTCGAGGACCGTCCCGGCCGTCCGTCCGTCGTCGGCATCGCGCGCGGAAGCGGGGGCGGGCGCTCGCTCATGCTGAACGGCCACCTCGACACCGTCGGCGTCGCCGGCTACGACGGCGACCCGTTCGGCGGCGAGGTGCGGGGCGGGATGCTCTTCGGCCGCGGCGCCTTCGACATGAAGGGCGGGCTGGCGGCCATCCTTGTGGCGGCGGCGCGCGCATCCGCCGCGGGCCTGGCCGGCGACGTGATCGTCACCCTCGTCGCCGACGAGGAGTTCGGCAGTCTCGGCACCGAGGAGGTGCTGCGCCACTTCCGGGCGGATGCCGCCATCGTGGCCGAACCCAGCGAGCTCTGCCTCACCGTGGCCCACCGCGGCTTCGCCTGGTTCGAGGTCGAACTGACCGGCCGGGCGGCGCACGGGTCGATGCCGGAGCAGGGCGTCGACGCTATCGCCCACGCCGGGCTCGTGCTCCGGGCCCTCGACGGACTGCGGGACCGCCTCGAATCGGCCCCGGCACACCCGCTGCTCGGCCAGGGCACCGTGCGCGTGTCGATGATCAGGGGCGGGGAGGACGCCGCGACGGTCGCGCCATCCTGCACGCTCACGGTCGAGCGGCGCACCCTGCCCGGAGAGACTCCGGATGCCGTGGAGGCCGAGCTGGCCCTGCTGCTCGAGCGGCTGGCCGAAGCCACGCCCGAATTCTCCTTCCGCCTCACCCGGCTCGTGGCGCGCGGCGCATTCGAGGCCGACCCGGACTGGCCGATCGTGCGTGCGCTCAGCGGCCAGGCCGAGCGCGTGCTGGGCCTCCCGCCCGCCCGCCGTGGCGAGCCCTTCTGGACCGACGCCGGCCTCCTCCACGAGGCGGGCATCCCGTGCCTGCTGCTCGGGGTTCGCGGCGGCGGCGCCCACGCCGACAAGGAATGGGCGGAGGTGGCGTCGGTGCACCGGCTCACCGAGATTCTCACCGGCACGATCGCCGACTTCTGCGGCTGAGCCGGGACCCGGACTGGTCAATCCCGAGGACGGCCTGTGCCGACAGGCACCTCCAGTCCGCCGCGTTCCGCCCCGGCTGATCAGCGACTTTGGCCATGAGGTTGCGGTGATTGTTGAACAATCGTAGGCTTTCACGAAATCAGTGACCTCCGGTGCTGACGCATTTCCCCACAATGAAGTGAGCGCACCCATGGCCACGACCGCCGTACCAAAGCTTCAGCGTCCGAAGAAGACGCGTCCGAAGAACAAGCACAGAAGCGCCCTGCTCGGCGCGATGTTCCTGATGGCCACGAGCGCCGTCGGCCCCGGCTTCATCATCCAGACCACCACCTTCACGGTGCAACTCGGTGCGGCCTTCGCCTTCGCGATCCTGGTCTCGATCCTCGTCGACATCGCCGTGCAGCTGAACGTCTGGCGAGTCATCGGCGTGAGCGGCAAGCGCGCCCAGGAGCTCGCCAACACCGTGCTCCCCGGCGCTGGCTGGTTCCTCGCCGCACTGATCTTCCTCGGCGGACTCGTCTTCAACATCGGCAACATCGCGGGCACCGGCCTGGCCACCAACGTGCTCTTCGGCGTCGACGCGAAGATCGGCGGCATCATCTCCGCCGTCATCGCCATCGCCATCTTCCTGAGCAAACGGGCCGGGCTCGCGCTCGACAAGATCGTCGTCATCCTCGGCGCCGTGATGATCCTGCTGATCGCCTACGTCGCAATCGTCTCGCAGCCGCCGCTCGGACTCGCGCTCAAGAACGCCGTCATCCCCGACAACGTCGACTTCCTGATCATCACCACCCTGATCGGCGGCACCATCGGCGGCTACATCACCTACGCCGGCGCGCACCGGATGATCGACGCCGGCGTCTCCGGACGTGAGAACGTTCGGGAGATCACCCGCAGCTCGGTGCTCGGCATCATCATCACCGGCGTGATCCGCGTGCTTCTGTTCCTGGCCATCCTCGGCGTGGTTGCCGGCGGAGTCGCCCTGACCGGCGACAACATGCCGGCCGAGGCCTTCCAGGCGGCCGCCGGCGAGGTCGGCCTCAAGCTGTTCGGAATCGTGCTCTGGGCGGCATCGATCACCTCCGTCATCGGGGCCGCGTACACCTCGATTTCCTTCGTGACGACCGCGAAAACCAGGCCGCGCACCCGCAGCATCGCCACGGTCGTCTTCATCGCGGTCTCGACAGTCGTGTTCACCCTGCTCGGCCAGGCCCCGGCCACCCTGCTGATCATGGCTGGCGCGATCAACGGGCTGATCCTCCCGGTCGGCTTCGCCGTCATCCTCTGGGTGGCCTGGCGCCGCCGCGACCTGCTCGGCGGGTACGTCTACCCCAAGGTGTTGCTCTTCATCGGCCTCGCAGCCTGGTTGCTCACGCTCTTCCTCGGCTACAAGTCACTCAGCGGCCTCGCGCTGCTGTGGGTCTAGGCGACACCGGATGCCTCCGCGCAGGCGACCCGGCACGGCCTCGCTCCCGGGCGGCCCGGCCTCGCTCACCCCGGCGGAGGCCCGCGCCCTGTTCCGGGGCGGCCTCGCCTCGCCCACGGCCGGCTGGTCGCGGGGGTTCACCCAGGCGAACCTGATCATCGTCCCGCGGGCCCAGGCCTTCGACGTGCTGCTGTTCGCGCAGCGCAACCCGAAGTCCTGCCCCATCCTCGGTGTGCAGGGCGCCGGTGAGACGAGCGGTCCGCTGCTGCCCGGCGGCGACATCCGCACCGACCTGCCCCGGTACACCGTCTACGAGGACGGCGTGCTCGTGGCCGAACCCGGAGACATCACCGACTGGTGGCAGGACGACCTCGTGACCTTCATCATCGGCTGCAGCTTCACCTTCGAGGCGGCGCTGCAGGATGCCGGCATCCCGATCGCCCACATCGAGCAGGGCGTCAACGTGCCGATGTACCGCACCACCGTGCGCTCGGCATCCGCCGGCGCCCTGTCCGGGCCGATGGTCGTCTCGATGCGGCCGATCCCGGCCGCGCAGGTGGAGGACGCCGTGCGGATCACCGCCCGCTACCCGGCCGTGCACGGGGCGCCCGTGCACGCGGGGGACCCGACGGTGCTCGGTATCGCCGACCTGGCAGCGCCGGACTTCGGTGACGCCGTCGAGATCCAGCGCGGCGAGGTCCCGGTCTTCTGGGCGTGCGGGGTCACCCCGCAGGCCGCCGTGATGGAGTCCAGGCCGTCGCTGGCGATCGGCCACGCGCCCGGCTTCATGCTGATCACCGATGCCCGAGACTCGGACTACCTCGTCCCGTCGCCTCCCGCGACGGCACCGGCCATGGCGTCCAGCAACTGCGCCTCGGCGCGGCCCAGGTAGTCGGTCATGAGCGCGGCGGCCTCCGCGCGCCCACCGGCGTCGAGCAGCTCCACGATCCGTGCGTTGTCCTCCACGTACGGCGCGTGGAAGACAGGATCGGCGGCCATGGAGTGGAAAACCAGGCGCATTTCGGCGAGGACCTGCTTCATCAGCAGGGTGAGCCGTTCGCTGCCGGCGAGCCCAACCACGCCGGCGTGGAAGGCCTGGTTCGCATCGGCCATGCCCGCCACCGAGCCGGCTTCGCGCGCCGCGCGGGACCGCTCGACCGCGTGCCGCAGGGGCGTGTTGTCGGTCGCCGGCGACCAGGCCAGCGCCGCCGGTTCCAGGTACCGGCGCACCCGATAGATCTCGCGAATGTCGTCCGCGGAGGGGCGGGCCACGTAGACGCCCCGGTTCGGGATCCTGGTGACGACGTGTTCGGCGGCGAGGGCGGAGAAGGCCTCGCGCAGTGTATTGCGGGAGACGCCGAGCGCCTCGCCGAGCGCCTCCTCGGAGAGCTTCGATCCGGGGGCGAGCTGCCCGGCCGCGATCCGTTCCCGCAGCACCGACGCCACCCACATCCCGGTCTCGGCGTGCCTGGCCCCTTCGCGGTGCAGGCGCAGTTCGGCCAGGATGTCCTCGAGAGTCATATGCCCACGCTATCGGGGGTCGGCTGCCCGGCGGCTCACGCGCGGATGGACGCGACGGCGGTGTCGAGCGTCACGATGTCGCCAGGTCCGACGAGGTGCGCGGCAAGGGTCCCGCTCCGGTGGGCGGCGACGGTGGTCTCCATCTTCATGGCCTCCACGACGAGCACCGGATCTCCCTCCGCGACCTCGGTTCCGGCAGCGACCAGCCACTTCACGACCGAACCGCCCATCGTGGAGCGCAGGGTGGCCGAGTCGACGAGGTTGCCGACGCCGTCGGATGCCGCGGCGCCGGTGCCAGGTCCGCCGCCGGCAGCCCCGGAGCGGGCCAGGCCGTCGAGGAGCCCGGCCGGCAGGCCGAGCGCCATCAGTCGCCCGTCGAGTTCGATCGTGATCGTGCGGCGGACGGCCTCGGGCTCCGCCGGGGCGAACCGGGGGTCGCCCGCGAGCTGCTCGGCGAATTCGGATTCGATCCAGCCCGTGTGCACGCCGAGGCGGTCGGGCGAGGAGAACGCGGGCGTCTGCACCACCGCGCGGTGGAAGGGCAGCACGGTGGGGAGCCCGGCGATCTCGAACTCGGCCAGCGCCCGGCGGGCCCGGCGCAGGGCCTGCTGCCGGTCGGCGCCGGTGACGATGAGCTTGGCGAGCAGCGAGTCGAACTGGGGGGAAACGGCGTCGCCCGCGCGCACGCCGGTATCGACCCGGATGCCGGGCCCGGTCGGCGGGGTGAACCCCGTGACGGTGCCGGGGGAGGGCAGGAATCCGCGCCCGACGTCCTCCGCATTGATCCGGAACTCGATCGAGTGCCCGCGCGGCTCGGGGTCGTCATCGACGGGCAGGTCCCCGCCGGCGGCGATGGCCAGCTGCGCCAGCACGAGGTCGATCCCCGAGGTCTCCTCGGTGACCGGATGCTCCACCTGGAGCCGGGTGTTCACCTCCAGGAACGAGACCGTCCCGTCTTCGGCGAGCAGATACTCGACCGTGCCGGCGCCCGCGTAGCCGGCCTCGCGGCAGATCGCCTTTGCCGAGGAGTGGATCTGCTCGCGCTGGGCCGGGGTGAGGAACGGCGCGGGCGCCTCCTCGACCAGCTTCTGGTTGCGGCGCTGCAGCGAGCAGTCGCGGGTGCCGACGACGATCACGTTGCCGCGTCCGTCCGCGAGGATCTGCGCCTCGACGTGCCGGGGCCGGCTGAGGAAGCGCTCCACGAAGCACTCGCCGCGGCCGAACGCGGCCTGGGACTCCCGCACGGCCGAGTCGAAGGCCTCCTCGATGGCATCCAGCTCCCAGACCACCTTGAGCCCGCGCCCGCCTCCGCCGAAGGCCGCCTTGATGGCCACCGGGAGGCCGTGCTCCACCGCGAAGGCCCGCACCTCGGCGCCGGTTTCGACCGTGCCTTCCGACCCGGCGACGAGGGGCGCGCCGACCCGGATGGCGATCTCGCGGGCGGACACCTTGTTGCCCAGGGTGCGGATCGCCTCGGGGCTGGGCCCGATCCAGGTCAGCCCGGCGTCCAGCACGGCCTGCGCGAAGTCGGCGTTCTCGGAGAGGAAGCCGTAGCCGGGGTGCACGGCGTCCGCGCCGGAACGGCGGGCGATCTCGAGCAGCCTGGCCTGGTCGAGGTAGGTCTCGGCCGGGCTATTCCCGTCCAGGGAGTACGCCTCGGTGGCGAGGCCCACGTGCAGGGCGTCGGCGTCCGCATCCGCGTAGACGGCGACGGACTCGAGGCCGGCGTCGTCGCAGCCGCGGATGACGCGGACGGCGATTTCGCCGCGGTTGGCGATCAGGACTTTCTGCATGGGTGTCACCTGTCGGTTGTGGTCTGGCGCGCGGGCGTCTCCGCGGGAACGGGAAGGAGCGGGTCGGCCCCGGGAGCCGGCGTGAACCGGATCCGTGCGCCGGTGGGGAGCTGGGCGGCCCGGTCGAGGTCGGCCGGAAGCACGACGCCGATCACGGGGTAGCCGCCGGTGGCCGGGTGGTCGGCGAGGAACAGCACGGGCAGTCCGGACGACGGCAGCTGGATGGCGCCGGTGACGGTGCCCTCGCTGGGCAACTCGCCCGGCCGCGACCTCTCCAGCGGTTCGCCGTCCAGCCGCAGGCCGATCCGGTTGGACCGGGCCGTGACGGTCCAGGTGGCTCCGGCGAAGCGTTCGATCGTTTCCGGATCGAACCAGTCGGAACGCGGTCCCGGCACGAAACGCAGCTCCGTCAGCTCGGCCGGCGGTTCGGATGCGATGCCCGGGGCGCCGACGACGCTCGAGGGCGGTGCGGCCAGCACGCGGAGCCGGGTGCCGGAACCGAGCGGCTGCGGTCCGATCCCGGAGAGGGTGTCGGTGGAGCGGCTGCCGAGCACGGGGGGAACGTCGAGCCCGCCGCGGAAGGCGAGGTAGCTTCGCACCCCGGCCACGGGGGGTCCGAGGGTGAGGGTTTCGCCGGCCAGCAGCGCGAACGGGGTCTCGGTGGGGACCGCCCGTGCGCCCGTCGGGCCGTCGATGGCGAGCGGGACGCGCGCGCCGGTCACGGCCAGGACCTGGTCTATGACGGCTTCGAGCTCGAGCCCGCCGAGCGCGTTCTCGAGCCCGGCGGCGTCGACGGGATTGCCCGCGAGCCGGTTGGCCCTCCGCAGCGCACCTCGGTCGAGGGCGCCGCTGCCGGCTACGCCGAGCGCGGCCTGGCCCTCGCGGCCGAGGTCCTGCACGGTGGTCTGCAGGCCGGGGGAGCGCACAATGACGCCATCCGCCGGTGGCTCGGCGCCGTCGATCACGGGCGCCGCTGCGAGGCCGGAGGTGAGGTCTGAGGCGAGGCCGCCCGCCGCCAGCACGAGCTCGCGCACGGGCCGGAACCGCACCCGGTTTCCCGGCCGCACCAGGGCGGGCTGTTCGCGGCCCAGGTCCCACATCGGCGCGGTCGTGCGGCCGATCAGCTGCCACCCGCCCGGGGAAGCCCGCGGGTAGACGGCGGAGTAGGTGTCGGCAAGGGCCACGGATCCGGCGGGAACCGCGCTTCGGGGCGTGGCTCGCCGGGGAACCGTGAGCGACGTCGTCTCGCCGGCGAGGTAGGCGAAGCCTGGAGCGAATCCGCCGAAGGCGGCGGTCCAGGTTTGCCCCGAATGGACGGCGATCACGCCGTCGGCGCCGAGCCCGGTGAGCTCGGCAACTCGGGCGAGGTCCTCACCGTCGTAGACGGTGTCGATGATCACGAGCGTGGCGTCGACATCCGTGACCGTGTCGACGTCCAGCCGGCGCAGCCGGGCGGCGAAACCGCGGGCCGCGGCAGGGGAGACGGCCGAGACGAGTACGGTCTCGGCGGCGGCGATCACGTCCAGCTGCCCGTCGAGCGGGTGCTCCTGCAGCTGGGCCTGCAGGCTGAGGACCTGGGCGAGGTTGTCCAGTTCGACCAGCACCGCGCGGTCGCCGACGGGGCGGATACCGCGGATCTGCCCGGCCATGTCAGACGAAACTTTGGATTTCGATGCCGGAGCCCAGCAGGGCGGCGCGGACGGCGGCGGCCATCGCGACGGCGCCGGGGGTGTCGCCGTGCAGGCAGATGCTCTCGGCCCGGACGTCGATGATAGTGCCGTCGATGGCGCGGATCTGGCGGTCGACGGCCAGGCGGAGCACGTGGTCGGTGACCTCGCCGATGTCGCGCAGCACCGCCCCCGGCCGGGTCCGGGCGACGAGGGTCCCGTCGGCGTTGTAGGCGCGGTCGGCGAACGCCTCGGCGACGGTGCGGAGCCCGGCGGCCCGGGCCGCACGCTCGATCTCGGAGTTCGGGAGCACCATCACCGGCAGGCTCGGATCGACCGACACGATGGCATCCACGACGGCCCTGGCCTGCTCGGGGTGGTGCACGATCGTGTTGTAGAGGGCGCCGTGCGGCTTGACGTAGCTGACCGTGGTTCCGGCGACTCGGGCCAGCGACTCGAGGGCGCCGATCTGGTAGATGATTTCGTCGGTGAGGTGGTCGGGGGCCATGTCGATGAACCGGCGGCCGAAACCGGCCAGGTCGCGGTAGCCCGGATGTGCGCCGACCGTGACGCCGGCCAGGGCGGCGGCCGCGCAGGTGGCGCGGATCGTGCTCGGATCCCCGGCGTGGAAGGCGCAGGCGACGTTGACGCTGGACACCGAGGCGATGATCGCCTCGTCATCGCCGAAGCTCCAGCTGCCGAAGGATTCTCCGACGTCGCTGTTCAAATCAATGGTGGACACCGTCATCCGCCTTCCTCAAGAAGTTTTCCTAAGGATGCACTATTTCCTGCGATTGTTCAACAATCTGGGGCAAATTGTCGGGGTGTCCCGGTGGTCGAGCCTGTCGAGACCCTGATCCGGGCGGGCTCGATCACCGGGCGGGCACGGCCACCGGAGCTGGCGAGGTCGGCAGGGCGGCCTCCGCCGGGCGCCTGATCGCGAAGAACGGGATCGTCCAGTGGCAGAGCGGCCCGATCAGCACGGCGAAGAGCACGGTGCCGATGCCCACGTTCCCGCCGAGCGCCCAGCCGATCCCGAGCACGACCACCTCGATCCCGGTGCGGCCGATCCAGATCTTCCAGCCGGTGCGCTTGTGCAGGCCGGTCATCAGGCCGTCGCGCGGGCCGGGGCCGAAGTGCGCGCCGATGTAGAGCCCGGTCGCCGCGGCGAGCACGAGCAGGCCGGCCGCGAAGAGCAGGATCCGGGCCCAGAGGTCCAGGCCCTCCGGGATCAGCCGGAGGCCGAGATCCGCGGCGGGGCCGACCAGGAGAGCGTTCAGCACGGTGCCGATGCCCGGCTTCTGCCGAAGCGGGATCCAGAACAGCAGCACGATGCCGCTGGTGAGGATCGTGATCAGGCCAAAGCCGAGGTGGGTGTGCCGGTCGATGCCCTGGGTGAGTACGTCCCACGGGGCGACGCCGATCGCCCCGCGCACGATGAGCGCGATGCCGATTCCGTAGAGGAAAAGGCCAATAAGAAGTTGAGCGATGCGCCGGGTCATGAAAACCAATCCAATTGCACTATTGGTCTGTTATCAAGTAGCCAATCTCACTACAGTGGCCCCATGGCGGTGAACCAGGTGAGTGCCCGGTCGCTCGAGGCGCTCCTCGGCGAGTGGCGCAGCGGGGCGAGCGCCTACCTCGCCCTGGCCGACCGCATCCGCCTGCTCACCCTCGACGGGCGCATCCCGACCGACACCCGCCTGCCTGCCGAGCTCGACCTCAGCGCACGACTCGGGCTCAGCCGCACGACGGTGACCGCCGCATACCGGGAGCTGCGCGACGCCGGCGCCCTGGTCAGCGTGCGCGGCTCGGGCAGTAGAGTGCGGCTGCCCGGCGCGGCGCCGGCGCGGGCGGACGACCCCCTGGGCGGCATCCTCGACTTCAGCAAGGCCACGATGCCGGCCCTGCCCGGCCTCGCGGACAGCGCCGCGCTCGCCGCCCCCGGGCTGGCGGGCCACCTCGGTGACTCGGGTTTCGACCCGGTGGGGATCCCCGAGCTGCGCGCCGCGATCGCCGACCGCTATGCGGCCCGCGGGCTGCCGACCGACCCCGAGCAGATCATGGTCACCCTGGGCGCGCAGCACGCGATCGCCCTGCTGGCCCGCGTGTTGATCGGCCGGGGCGATCGCGCGCTGATCGAGATGCCGAGCTACCCGCACGCCTACGAGGCGCTGCGAGGGGCGGGGGCGCGCCTGGTGCCGGTCGGCGTCTCGGCAGCCGGGCCGGGCGAGGATGCCGCGGTCGGCGGCTGGGACGAAACCGCGCTCCTGCAGACCCTGCAGCGCAGCAACCCCGTGCTCGGCTACCTGATGCCCGACTTCCACAACCCGACCGGGCGGAGCATGCCCGTCGACCAGCGGGAGCGGGTGCTCGCCGCCGCGGCTCGGGCGGGTACCGTGCTCATCGCCGACGAGACGATCGCCGAACTCAACATCGACCGGGTGGGCGATTTCCTGCCGTTCGCCGCCTACGCCGAGTCCGTGCGGTCGGGGACCGCCGTGTCGGTCGGCTCGGTCGGCAAGACCGTCTGGGGCGGCCTCCGGATCGGCTGGATCCGCGCGGACCGCTCTCTCATCCGCAAACTCGTCTCGGCCCGGGCCGCGAACGACCTCGGCACCCCGATTCTCGAGCAGCTCATCGTGGCGCGCATCCTGTCCGACATGCCCGCCGTCCTCGCCTTGCGGTCCGACGAACTCCGCAGCGGCCGGGACCACCTGGAGGGGCTGGTGGCCGACCGGTTCCCGGACTGGCACGTACCGCACGTCGACGGCGGGATCACCGCGTGGGTGAACCTCGGCATCCCGGTCAGCTCCCAGCTCGCGCTCGCCGCGCGCACCTACGGCCTCCTCGTGCCCGCCGGTCCGCAGTTCGGCATCGACGGAGCCTTCGAACGGTTCCTGCGGCTCCCGTTCTGCTACAGCCCCGAGGAGATGGACCGCGCCGTCGACGCGCTCGGGCTCGCCTGGGATTCGCTGCTGCGGCATCCGGTGGCCGACACCGGCTACCTCGCCGACGTCGTCTAGCGTTTCGCCCGCGCCCGCCCTGAGGGGTCACAAATCGACCTTCCCTGGCCGGTTGAAGGTCGATTTGCGACCCCTCAGGGGCCGGCTGGGCTAGTCGTCCAGCACGAACGTCACTTCGATCACGACGTCCCACGCCGTGATCGCGCCGCCCTCGACGACGACCTTCTGTTCCTTGACCCAGGCGCCGGAGATGCCGCGCAGGGTCTTGTGGGCGCGGGAGATCCCCTGCGCAACGGCGTCCTCGAACGACGTGTCAGACCGGACACTCAGGGTGGTCACGCGGGCGACAGTCATGGTTCCTCCTCGTAGATGCGGGCTTGTTCGGCCGACACTACGCCCACGCGACCGGCCGCAACAGCCCGCCGCGGAGGACGGCGGGGGAGCACGCGGGATTTGAGATTCTGCACGGACTGCAATGAGATAATGGGCTGGTGCACATTCTTGCCGTATTGAGTATGAAGAACCGGGCGCTCATTGCGCTGATCACGATCGTCGCTGCTGTGTTCGGCAGCCTCGCCCTGACCAGCCTCAAGCAGGAGCTGATCCCGTCCCTGCAGCTTCCGCAGCTGCTCATCACGACGAGCTACCCCGGCGCCTCGCCCGAGGTCGTCAACGACGACGTGTCGACACCGATCGAGACGGCCATCCAGGGCATCGCCGGTCTCGAATCCACCTCCACGACGAGCAGCACGAACTCGTCCCTGATCAGCGCGACCTTCACCTACGGCACCGACCTGGTCAAGGCCGAATCGAAGATCAGCCAGGCCATCAACCGGATCAAGTCCACCCTCCCGGAGAACATCGACCCGCAGGTGCTCAGCGGCAGCATCGACGACTTCCCGGTCCTGTCCGTGGCCGTTTCGGGCGGCGACGCCGAGACGCTGGCCGACGATCTCCGGCGCAGCGTGCTGGGCGACATCCGCGACGTGGAGGGCGTGCGCGACGCGGCGCTGGTGGGCGACGTCGGCCAGCGCGTGAACATCACGCCGGATGACGCGGCCCTCGCCGCCCGGGGACTCACCAGTCAGGCGATCACGCAGGCACTCGCCCAGAACGGGTCGCTCCTGCCTGCCGGAGCGATCACCGAGGGCGACAAGACCCTCTCCGTGCAGACCGGCACGAAACTCGGCTCGGCCGAAGACATTGCGGCGCTGCCGATCCTGTCCGGCCTGAAGGGCGACGCCTTACGCAGGACGATCGGCGACGTGGCCACGGTCGAGCTGGCCGCGAACCCGGAGACGAGCATCTCCCGGGTGAACGGCGAACCGGCGCTGACGATCTCGGTGACCAAGGTGCCGGCCGCGAACACCGTCGATGTTTCGGAGGCCGTGCGCGCCCTGCTCCCCACCCTGGAGGCGGCCGTCGCCGGCACAACCTTCACGGTCGTGTTCGACCAGGCCCCGTTCATCCAGGAGTCGATCGACTCGCTGACCCAGGAGGGGATGCTCGGCCTCCTCTTCGCCGTGCTCGTGATCCTGGTCTTCCTGCTCTCGGTGCGGGCCACCCTGGTCACGGCGATCTCCATCCCGACCTCGGTGCTCATCACCTTCATCGGGCTGCAGGCGGTGGGCTACTCGCTCAACATCCTCACGCTCGGCGCGCTCACGATCGCCATCGGTCGCGTGGTCGACGACTCGATCGTCGTGATCGAGAACATCATGCGCAACCTCGTCGCAGGCCCGGATCGCGCGGCGACTATCGTGCGGGCGGTGAAGGAGGTCGCGGGCGCCATCACCGCGTCGACCGTCACGACGGTCACGGTCTTCCTGCCGATCGCGTTCGTCGGCGGCTCGACCGGGGAGCTGTTCCGGCCGTTCGCCCTCACGGTGTCCCTCGCCCTGCTCGCCTCGCTGCTCGTGTCACTGACGATCGTGCCGGTGCTCGCGTTCTGGTTCCTCAAGCCGCCCAAGCCGGTGGCCGCGGCGGCGCCGGAGGTCGAGCAGACGGTGGTCGAGCCTGTCGAGACCGGGATCGCGCCAAGCTCGATCACCGCGACAGCGACAGCGACAGCGACAGCGACAGCGACGGC
>MCHG01000335.1_pt1 | contig 16379 bp, 17 predicted proteins | sample 787351 | NCBI WGS metagenome assembly MCHG01 (sample SAMN05430296, study PRJNA330682) | permafrost metagenome | biome: Cold desert; feature: permafrost; material: soil; isolation source: enrichment culture inoculated with soil incubated with H2/CO2 at 20 degrees... ... | reverse complement strand
CCGGCCTGGAGAAGGCAGCCAGGGCCGAAGGCGCGCTGAACGTCATCGCCCTGCCCCGCGACTGGGCCAACTACGGCGCCGTGCTCGACAGGTTCGCCGAGAAGTACCCGGAGATCACCCTCACCGAGGCGTCCCCGGACGGTTCCAGCGCCGAGGAAATCCAGGCGGCGGACAACCTCAAGGGCCAGGACACCGCGCCGGACGTCTTCGACCTCGGCCTGCCCGTCGCGCTCTCGAGCACGGATCGCTTCGCGCCGTACAAGGTCGCAACCTGGGCGGACATCCCGGATGCCCTCAAGGAATCGAACGGCCTCTACACCGGCGACTACGGCGGATACATGGCCGTCGGTTATGACCCCGCGGAGGTCCCCGCGCCCACGCAGCTGAGCGACCTCCTCGGCTCGAAATACAAGGGCAAGGTGGCGATCAACGGCGACCCGACCCAGGCCGGCGCCGCCTTCGCCGCGGTGGGGATGGCCAGCGTGCAGAACGACGGATCCGTTGACGACTTCCAGCCGGGCATCGACTTCTTCCAGAAGCTCAATCGGAGCGGGAACTTCCTCAAGGTCGACCCCACGCCCGCCACCATCGCCTCGGGGGAGACGCCCGTCGTGCTCGACTGGGACTACCTCAACGTCGGCTACGGCAAGACGCTGGCGGGCCAGCGCGACTGGAAGGTCGTGGTCTTCCCCGGCACCGGCTACGCCGGCTACTACAACCAGGCCGTGAGCAAGGATGCCCCGCACCCGGCCGCAGCACGCCTGTGGCAGGAGTTCCTCTACAGCGACGAGGCGCAGAACCTGTGGCTCGCCGGGGGAGCCCGCCCCGTACGCGCCGAGGCGATGGCTTCGGCCGGAACCATCGACGCGGCGCTGTTCGACGCGCTCCCGAACGCACCGGAGACGACGGTCGTCCCGTCCGGCAAGCAGAGCGAAACCGCCGCGAAGCTGCTCGGCGAGACCTGGGCGGCCGCTGTCCAGTAGGGTCCGCGGAACGGCGGCAGCCTGGGGGCTGCTGCCGTTCGCGGTGTACGTGCTGCTGTTCCTCGCCGTGCCCACCATCATCGCCGTCGGCACGGGCTTCGTCGACGAATCGGGTGCCTTCACCTGGCACACGGTGGCGGCGCTGGGCAGTCCGGAAGTGCTGACCACGTTCGTCAACTCATTCTGGCTGTCGGCGCTGACCGCGGTGGTCGGCGCCCTGGTCGGCGGCCTGGCCTGCTACGGGCTGCTCGGCGCCCGGCCCGACGGGGCCCTCCGCTCCGCGGTCGACTCGCTCAGCGGCGTGCTCGCCCAGTTCGGCGGCGTCATGCTCGCGTTCGCGTTCGTCGCGACCATCGGCATCCAGGGCATGGTGACCCTGTTCCTGCGCGACGCCTTCGGCCTCGACATCTTCGAGGACGGCGTCTGGATCTACGCGATGCCCGGCCTGGTGCTGCCCTACCTGTACTTCCAGGTGCCCCTGATGATCATCACCTTCATGCCGGCGCTCGAGTCGCTGAAACCGGCCTGGGCCGAGGCGAACGCCACCCTCGGCGGCACGGCGGCGAGCTACTGGCTGCGCATCGCCTTCCCGGTGCTGGCGCCGTCGTTCATCGGCAGCCTGTTGCTGTTGTTCGCCAACGCGTTCTCGTCGTACGCCACCGCCGCGGCGCTGATCAGCCAGGGGTCACAGATCGCGCCCCTGCAGATCCGCGCGGCGCTCACCAGCGAAACCATGCTCGGACAGGAGAACCTGGCCGGGGCGCTGGCGCTGGGGATGATCCTGGTGATGGCCGTCGTCATGCTCGGCTACTCCGCGCTGGCGTCCCGGGCCGCGAGGTGGCAGCGATGAGCGCCGGCCTCCGCAGCGGCGGAGTCGCGCACGCGCCCGCTCGGGGCATCCGGATTGCCATCCTCGGTGCCATCGGGCTGCTCTTCGCGGTGCCGATCCTTGCCATGGTCGAGTTCACCCTGCGCAAGGGACTGGGCGGAGGCCACAACTTTTCGCGCTGGATCACCCTGTTCCAGAGCGGGTTCACCGGCCAGTACCGCCCCCTGCTCGTCGCCGCCGGCAACTCGGTCGCCTTGGCGATCGGCACCGTCCTGATCGTGCTCCTGCTGCTCGTTCCGACCATGATCCTGATCCAGCTGCGGTTCCCCCGGTTGCGCCGGCCGATGGAAGTCATCTGCATCCTGCCCGTCAGCATCCCGGCGATCGTCCTGGTCGTCGGCCTCGCCCCGGTGTATTCGATGGTCGCTCGGCTCTTCGGCAGCGGCGTCTGGACCCTGGCCTTCGCGTACGGCGTCACCGTTCTGCCCTACGCCTACCGGGCGATCCAGTCCAACCTGGATGCCGTCGACGCGCGCACGCTCAGCGAGGCCGCCCGCTCGCTCGGGGCGGGCTGGGGAACCGTGCTCCTGCGGGTGCTGCTGCCGGGCCTGCGCCGCGGCATCCTTGCCGGGGCGTTCATCTCGGTCGCGGTGGTGCTCGGCGAGTTCACCATCGCGTCGCTGCTCAACCGGGTCAACCTGCAGACCGCGCTCGTGGTCGTGAGCAAGAGCGACCCGTACACGGCCGTCATCCTGTCCCTCCTCGCCCTCGCGTTCGCCTTCCTGCTGCTGCTGGCCATCGGCCGGCTGGGTGCGGCGCGCACGCGTTCCCCGCGGCGGCGTCCCCTCTCGAAAGGTTTGTCATGACCCAGGCACACTCAGGCGCCGGCCCCGGCGCCGTCGTCGAATTCCGCGGCGTGGTCAAGGAATTCGCCGGGCACCGGGCGCTGGCCGGCTTCGACCTCACCCTGCGGGCCGGAGAATTCGTGGCCCTGCTCGGCCCGAGCGGCAGTGGGAAAACCACGGCCCTCCGTGTGCTCGCCGGGCTCGAATCGACGGATGCCGGCAGCATTCTGATCAACGGAGCCGACGTCTCGACGCTGCCGGCGAGCAGACGCGACATGGGGATGGTGTTCCAGGCATACTCGCTCTTTCCGCACCTCAGCGCCGGGGAAAACGTGGAGTTCGGTTTGCGCATGCGGAAGGTGAACCCGGAGGAGCGTCGGAGCCGCGCGCGTGCCGCGCTGGCTCTCGTCGAGCTGGACGCCCACTACGACCGGTACGCGCACCAGCTGTCCGGGGGGCAGCAGCAGCGCGTGGCGCTGGCCAGGGCACTGGTCACTGAGCCGCGCGTGCTGCTGCTCGACGAGCCGCTTTCCGCCCTGGATGCCCGGGTGCGCGTGCAATTGCGGGAGGAGATCCGGCGGATCCAGACCGACCTCGGCATCACCACCCTGTTCGTCACCCACGACCAGGATGAGGCCCTGGCCGTGGCGGACCGGGTCGCGGTCATGCGGGCCGGCAGTATCGAGCAGATCGGTACGCCGGAGGACCTCTACGCCCGGCCGGTCTCCCCGTTCGTGGCCGATTTCGTCGGTCTGAACAATCGCGTGGCCGGCGTCGTGCGGCACGGGTTCGCGCAGGTGCACGGCACGGCGCTGCCCCTGGTCGACCCGTCACAGGCGGACGGGGGCGTGCAGGTCTTCGTCCGCCCCGAAGACGTCGAACTTGCCGCCGCCGGGGTCGCCGGGGTGGTCACCTCGTCCAGCTTCCTCGGGTCGCTCAGGCGCACACGGGTGCGTTTGGAGGACGGCACGACCCTGGTCACCCAGCACAGCGTGCGCCTGAAGCCTGCCCTCGGCGCGCGGGTCCACCTCGCCTTCACCGGTGCGCCGGTAACGGTCGAGACCAGTCCTAGACTGGGTGAGTGAAGGAACCCACGGACAAGCCAGGCCTCGGCGGACTGTTCCGCGGCCGCGTTCGCCGCGCTCCCGCCGACCTGCCCCGGCACGTGCCGAGGCACGAGCACAACGGCGTCGACGAGAACATTCCCCCGGGCATCCGGCTCGCCGGAGCGTGGTCGTGGCGCCTGCTGGCCATCGCGGGAGCGGCCGCCGTCTTCATCTTCCTGATCATCCAGCTGCGGCTGATCGTCATCCCGCTGCTGGTCGCCGTGCTGGTGTCGGCGCTCCTGGTTCCGTTCGTGTCCTTCCTGGTGCGCCACCGGTGGCCGAGGGGCCTCTCCGTCGCGGTCGCCCTGCTCGGCACCCTGGCGGTCGTCGGGGGACTCATCACCCTCGCGGCCTCGCAGATCGCCGCCGGGTCCTCTGACCTGACCCAGAGGTTCGAGGCGTCGGTCGAGAAGCTGAAGGCCGCGCTGCTGGCGTCGCCGCTGCAGCTCACCGAGAGCCAGCTCAACGACTACCTCGACCAGGCGAATCAGGCCATCCAGTCCGACAGCCAGGTCTTCATCACCGGCGCGTTGTCCGTGGGGTCCTCGGTCGGGCATCTCGTCGCGGGGTTCCTGTTGGCCCTGTTCAGCCTGCTGTTCATCCTGATCGACGGGAAGGGCATCTGGGACTGGATCGTGCGGATCTTCCCCCGCCGAGCCCGAGCCGCCGTCGACGGGGCCGGCATCGCCGGCTGGTCGACCCTGGGCAACTTCGCCAAGGTGCAGATCCTGGTGGCCTCGATCGACGCGGTCGGAATCGGCGTCGGCGCCGCACTGCTCGGAGTGCCGTTGGCCGTCCCGATCGGCATCCTCGTCTTCCTCGGCTCGTTCATCCCGATCGTCGGAGCCGTGGCCACCGGAATCGTCGCCGTGATCATCGCCCTCCTCTTCAACGGCCCCGGCTACGCCCTGGCCATGCTCGGCGTCGTGCTGCTCGTCCAGCAGGTCGAAGGGCATGTGCTGCAGCCCCTGATCATGGGAACCGCCGTCAAGGTGCACCCGCTCGCCGTCGTGCTCGCCGTCGGTGCCGGGTCGTTGCTCGCCGGCATCCCGGGCGCCCTCTTCGCCGTGCCGGTCGCCGCGGTGCTCAACGTGATGACCAACTACATTCACAGCGGCGTCTGGCGCACCATTCCGCCTCCCGCGGGCGACCTGCTCGGTTCCCCGCTCTGGCAGACGGTGCCGCGCCGCCCAGGATTCCGCCGAACGGAGAACCCGGAATGACCAGTGTTTCCCGCGTGGGGCCCAGCCTGGCCGACTTCGAAGCGGCGCGAGCGGTGGTCGCCCGCGTCGCCGATGTGACGCCGATGGAAAGTTCGCGCTACCTCGCGACCATCCTGGGCGCACCGGTGTTCCTCAAGTGCGAGAACCTGCAACGCACCGGCTCCTACAAGATCCGCGGCGCCTACAACCGGCTCTCCAAGCTCACCGACGAGGAGAAGGCCCGCGGCGTCGTGGCGGCGTCGGCCGGCAACCACGCCCAGGGCGTCGCGTTCGCGGCCAGGGAACTGGGCATCAAGGCGACGATCTTCATGCCGGTCGGCGTGGCCCTGCCGAAGCTCCAGGCCACCCGCGACTACGGCGCCGACGTCATCCTCCGCGGGCACACCGTGTCCGAGCCGCTGATGGCCGCCGCCGCCTACGCCGCCGAGACCGGCGCGATCCTGATCCCGCCCTTCGACCACGTGGATGTCGTGACCGGGCAGGGCACCCTCGGCCTCGAGATCCTCGACCAGGTCCCCGATCTCGCCACGATCATCGTCCCCATCGGCGGCGGCGGACTCATCTCCGGCGTCGCCAGCGCGCTCAAGCAGCGAGCCGCTAAGGACGGGCGCGTCATCCGCGTCATCGGCGTGCAGGCGGCCAACGCGGCGGCCTACCCGGCCTCCCTGGAGGCCGGCGAGGCCGTCGAGGTCACCATCCTGCCGACGATCGCCGACGGGATCGCCGTCGCGAGGCCGGGCCTGCTCAACTTCGAAATCATCCGCGACGTCGTGGACGAGATCGTCACGGTCAGCGAGGACGACATCGCCCGGGCCCTCCTGGTGCTGATGGAACGCGCCAAACTGGTGGTCGAACCGGCCGGGGCCGTCGCGGTGGCCGCCATCCTCGCCGGCAAGGTCACCGCGTCCGGGCCGACCGTCGCCATCCTCTCCGGCGGCAACATCGACCCGCTGCTCATGCAGCGCGTGATCAGCCACGGGCTCGCCGCGTCCGGGCGCTACCTCACCCTGCGGATCATGCTGCCCGACCGTCCGGGGCAGCTCGCGCGGATCGCCGAACTGCTCGCCGAGGCGCAGGCCAACGTGATCGAAGTGCTGCACACCCGCCATGGCGTGAGCATGCAGCTGAGTGAGGTGGAACTGGACATCAGCGTCGAGACGCGCGGGCCGGAGCACGGCAAGCACGTCCTCGACCTGCTGCGGTCCGCGGGCTACGACCCGCAGACCGACTAACGGGCTAGTTGCCGGTCCAGGTTTCGACGAGGGAGATCAGCACGGTGATCTCCTTGCCGCTCGGGGTCTCGTAGGTCGTCGACGCGCCGACGCTGAGGCCGATGATCGCCAGGCCGAGCGGGCTCTGCTCGCTGTAGACGTCCAGGTCGCTGTCGCCGGCGATTTCACGGCTGCCGATCAGGAAGCGGCTCTCGTCGCCGGCAATGATCGCGGTGATGACGGTGCCCGGCTCGACGACGCCGTGGCTCTCCGGGGCGCTGCCGACCTCGGCCGTGCGCAGCAGCAGAGTGAGGGTGCGGATGCGCGCCTCCATCTTGCCCTGCTCCTCCTTGGCGGCGTGGTAGCCGGCGTTCTCCTTGAGGTCGCCTTCTTCGCGCGCCGATTCGATCTTCTTGGCGATGTCATCGCGGCCGATGGTGCTGAGCGTGTGCAGCTCCGCAGCGAGGCGGTCGTGGGCCTCCTGGGTCAGCCAGGTGACAGTTGTGGGGGTCGTCACGGATGCTCTCCTTCAGTGCACTCGGCCCGCGGAATTGGTCTTCACCGGGGGGATATAGGGGTCGCCCCGACGATTACCGTCAGGGCGAATACGTCAGTCTAGGTCAGCCAGCAACGGTAAATCAAACCCGTGTTGCTTAATTCCGTCGTGCGTACAATCTCCGTGACCGAGCGGGTGTAGCGGTCGGAGGGCGGAAGGTCGACGACCTTCCAGCCCACGATGGTGAAGTTTTCGTTCAACGCCTCGACGGCGCAACTGGCCGCGGTTCCCGTCGGCATCGACACCTCGAAGGTCACGCTGACGCTGTGCTCGTCGATGATGCTGTGCGCGGTGTCGCGCGCTTCGATCAACGGTTTGGTCCCGTCCAGCCCAGCCCAGACGACCCAGGCGCCCAGGACGAGCGCGAAGGCGCCGGCCACGATCCAGAGGACGCGGCGGTCGCGGACGCGCCGGTTCGGCGTGCGCCCGTACCGAGCGTCGAGACTGGTGTTCACGGCCACCGGGGACTCCACACTCACGCGACTCCACACTCTTGCTTCAACGATTAGTCTTGTACTCAAGGTTATCCGCCATTCCTGAGGAGTTTTGTGACGCTGCGACTATTGGCGGTCCACGCCCATCCCGACGACGAGTCGAGCAAGGGCGCGGCGACGTACGCCTATTACCGAAGCCGGGGCGTGCAGGTGCTCATCGTGAGCTGCACCGGCGGCGAGCGGGGCAGCATCCTCAATGAGGCGCTGGCCGGCAATCCGATGGCCGAACGCGACATGGCCGGGCTCCGCCGCCGGGAAATGGCCGAGGCCCAGGCCCACCTCGGCGTGGAGCACCGCTGGCTGGGTTATCAGGACTCCGGCATGAACGATGACGGCTCGGTGCCCGCGCACTCGTTCGCCGACATCCCCGTGCAGATCTCCGCGGAGCCGCTCGTGCACGTGATCCGTGAGTTCCGTCCGCAGGTGCTGATCACCTACGACGAGAACGGCGGCTACCCCCACCCGGACCACATCCGAACCCACGATGTGTCGCTCGAGGCCTACCGGGCCGCCGCCGACGGGGGCCGGTACCCGGAGGCCGGTGCCCCCTGGCAGATCGACAAGCTCTACTACGACCGCATCTTCAACCTGGAGCGCATGGACGCGATGTTCCTGGAGCTGAGCGTGAAGGAGCCGGACTCCCCGCTTCTCGAGCCGCTCGGTGCGGCCCGGGACTGGATGAAGGATTACCCCAAACTGGCCACGACGCATGTGCCGGTCGGCGACTTCCTCGAGGCCAGGGATGCTGCGTTGAAGTCGCACGCGAGCCAGGTTTCGCCCACCAGCAGCTTCTTCTTCTGGCCCAATGAGCTTATCCGCGAGGCGTGGCCGTTCGAGGACTTCCAGCTCGTCGAATCGAAAGTGGACACCGTCATGCCCGAATCCGACCTCTTCTCCGGTGTGAAGGACGTTTCGTGAACGCGCTATTGGCCCCCCTGCTCGTCGACTTCGTGCTCGCGAGCACCCCGGAGCCGGAATTCAACCCCGACACGGTCACCCCCGGCGCCTGGGGCTTCGCGGCGATCTTCCTCGTCGCGGTCGCCACGCTGCTGCTCGGGCTGGACATGGCCCGCCGAGTCCGGCGCACGACCTACCGCGCGCAGGTGCAGGAAAAGCTGGAAGCCGAGGCGGCGGCCAGGGACGCCGGCGACCGCCCGGAGTAACCGCGAGCGCCCGGGGTCAGGGGTACAGCGGGTGTGTGGCGATCATCAGGATGGCCACCCAATGGCAGAGGAACGCCAGCACGGTGAGCGTGTGGAAGATCTCGTGGAATCCGAACACGCCCGGAACCGGGTTGGGCTTCTTCAGGCCGTAGACCACGGCGCCGATGCTGTAGAAGATGCCGCCGACCAGGATGAGCGTCATCATGACGGGGTCTGCCCGGAAGAAGTCGCCGATGAAGATCAGCGCGCCGTAGCCCAGCAACAGGTACAGCGGAACGTAGAGCCAGCGTGGCGCAGTGATCCAGAAGACGCGGAACGCGATGCCGAGAATCGCGCCGCTCCACACCAGCCAGAGCAGCAGCGTCGCCTTCTCGGGCGGGAGGGAGAGCACCGTGATCGGGGTGTATGAGCCCGCGATCAGCAGGAAGATGTTGGCGTGGTCGATGCGCTTGAGGATGACCTTCGTGCGCGGCTGCCAGTCGAAGCGGTGGTAGAGCGCCGAGTTGCCGAACAGCAGCATGGAGGTGGCAACAAAGACGGCTGAGCTCCACGTGGCCGCCGGACCCTCGGCGAGCACGAGCAGGATGATCCCGGCGACGATGGTCACCGGGAACGTGCCGGCGTGGATCCAGCCCCGCCAGGTCGGACGGAGGTCCTCCGGTCGCGGTTCTTCCTCTTCGAGGAGCGGCAGGTTGGCGATCTCCTGCTCTGCGTCCTCCTCTGCGTCCTGCTTGGCGTCGTCGGGAGGGCCTGCGCCGTCCCGGTGCTGTGCGTCTGGGGAGTGCTCTGCGGACATGCAGCCAGAATACGGCAGTCGACGGGCTTGCCTTGCCGTTGCCGACGCGGAGTGGGCTAGCGTGACTGTGTGCAGAATCGGCAACTACCCCTGGGGCGTGACTTCCTCTATCGGCTGTACCAGCGTCGACTCCGGCGCAGCCTGTCCCCGAGCCAGCTTCCCCGCCACGTGGCCATGATCATCGATGGAAACCGGCGCTGGGCCAAACAGCTGGGCTTCGATTCTGCCGCGCACGGGCACCGGGCCGGCGCCGCCAAGATGCGCGAGTTCCTCGAGTGGTGTGACGACCTGGGCATCTCCGTGGTCACCCTGTACCTCTTGTCGGCCGACAACCTCACCCAGCGGCCCGGCGAGGAACTCGCGGACCTGGTCGAGATCATCGCCGAACTGGCCGAGGAACTCTCCCACTACCGCAACTGGCGCGTGCAGCAGGTCGGCTCCAAGGACAAGCTCCCCGAGCCGCTTGTGGCGGCGCTGGAGGCCGCTGAGGCGCGTACGGTGGGCAACAAGGGGCTGCACATCAACCTGGCCGTTGGCTACGGCGGACGAACCGAGATCACCGACGCGATGCGGAGCATCGTCGCCACCCACCTCGCGCACGGCGGCACGCTCGAGGACCTGGCCGAGACGCTCACCCCCGAACTCATCGGGCAGCACCTGTACACCGGCGGGCAGCCGGACCCGGAGCTCGTGATCCGCACCTCGGGGGAGCAGCGGCTCAGCGACTTCATGCTCTGGCAGAGCGCGCACAGCGAGTTCTACTTCGTCGAGGCACTCGGGCCGGACCTGCGCGAGGTGGACTTCCTGCGTGCCCTGCGAGATTTCGCCAAGCGGCAGCGCCGTTTCGGAGGCTAGTGCAACAATGACCGTGATCGAGCCGGTCGAGATCCCCCCAGGCATCGGAAAGGAGCGCAGGTGACCACTCTTCAGCGCTTCATCGACGGTTTCCTCGAGGACCCCGGCTACCTGGACTACGGGCGGGTCGGCCCGCTAGCATCCGTCGTCGTCGCCGAAACCCTCGGTCAGACCGAGGTGCTCTCGCGCGCCCGGTTCGGCAGCCTCGACCACTTGATCCAGCAGGACGAACGGCTGCGCGCCGCCGTGGCCGCCGCGACCGGCTTCCGGGCCGACCAGGTCGTGTCCCAGCCCAACACGAGCACCGGGCTCATGCAGGCGCTCTTCGGCCTGACCGGCGACGTGCTGCTTTCGCCTCACGATTTCCCCAGCCTGCCCTTCGCCGCGGTGCGTGCGGCCGAGGCGCTGCACGTGGTCACCCCGCTCTGGCTCGACGGTGAGCATGAGCGCGTGACGCCCGGACTGGTCAGGGAACAACTCACCGCCACGACCGCCGCGGTGGCCGTGTGCCTGGTCGATGCCCGCACCGGCTATCGCACCGACCTCGAGGGCATCCGGCAAGTGATCGGAGATCGGCTGCTCATCGTCGATGCGATCCAGGGCTTCGGCGTCACGGATGCCCCGTACGAGGTCGCCGATGTCGTCGCGTCCGGCGGTCAGAAGTGGGCGCGCGCGGGCTGGGGCACCGGCTTCCTCGCGCTCAGCGACCGCGCCGTCGAGATGCTCACCCCGGTGTTTTCCGGGTTCAGCGGCACGGACTCGCCGGACCTGCCCTGGGACGAGGTCCTGCCGCCCGGCCGCGGCGCGGGCGCTTTCCAGATCAGCAACCCGGACAGCCTGGCCCAGGCCCGGTTCGCCGCAGCGCTCGAGGAGATCACCGTGGTGGGAGTGGCCGGGATCGAGGCCGCCGTCACAGAGAATGTCACGCGACTGATCGACCTCGCCGATGAATTCTCAGTCCCGCTCGCGTCGTCGCGGGACGAACGCGAACGCGCGGGCATCATCGTGCTCGAGCCAATGGCCGAGCAGCTCACGCTGCTCACCGCGGCGCTGTACAACCACGGTGTGACGGCGACGACGAGGGGCGGCCGGGTGCGGCTGAGCGTGCACGCGGCGTTATCGCCGGAGACCATCGAGATGTTGCGGGCCGCGTTCACGTCCTACTCCACCGCGGCCAGCTACTGACCCTCCCGAGACGGCGCGGTACCCCCCGAATGTGACCGGTGGATGACGTCAGGCGTGTCGCTCTTCCCTTTGCCGCCCGGGGGACGTAGCGTCATCCACATCAGGTATGGCGCCTGATCGAGACGGCCACATAAGTACGGCTCGAGAACCGCTCGTGGCCAGCTCGCCAATGGAATCCGCGCCCGTCATGGGCGTGGGGGGGAGTGGTTGTGACCGCTAATCAGACCGACCGGCGCAGTGCAGACCAGCCGGCGTCGCCCGTGAACCAGGCCGAACGCACCTACGTGCTGGACACCTCGGTCCTGTTGTCCGATCCGAAGGCGATCTTCGCCTTCGCTGAACACTCCGTTGTGCTCCCGGTCGTGGTGATCACCGAGCTGGAAGCCAAACGCAACGACCCCGAGATCGGGTACTTCGCGCGCCAGGCGCTCCGCAACCTCGACGAACTGCGGATGAAGTACGAGCGTCTCGACTTCCCGATCCCGGTCGGCGACGGCGGGACCCTCCGCGTCGAGTTGAACCACTCGAACATGTCTGTCCTGCCGTCCGGGCTCCAGCTGGGCGACAACGACTCCCGCATCCTCGCGGTCGCGATGAACCTGTCCAACGACGGGATGAACGTCACCGTCGTCTCGAAGGACCTCCCGCTGCGGGTGAAGGCGTCCTCGCTCGGCCTGGCGGCGGAAGAGTACCGGCACGAACTCGCCGTCGATTCCGGCTGGACCGGGATGGACGAGATCACCCTTAACGGGGCCCAGATCAACGAACTCTACGAGCACGAGGTGATGACGACCCGGCTCGTGCAGGACATGCCCGTCAACACGGGCCTGGTCATCCACTCGGAGCGCGGGTCCGCCCTCGGCCGGGTCACCGGCAGCGGCGAGCTGAAGCTCGTGCGCGGCGACCGCGACGTGTTCGGCCTGCACGGGCGGTCCGCCGAGCAGCGCCTGGCGATCGACCTTCTGCTCGACCCGAGCATCGGCATCCTCTCGCTGGGAGGCCGAGCGGGGACGGGGAAGTCGGCGCTCGCCCTCTGCGCCGGGCTCGAGGCGGTGCTGGAGCGCCAGCAGCACCGCAAGATCATGGTGTTCCGCCCGCTCTACGCGGTCGGCGGCCAGGAACTCGGCTACCTGCCCGGCGACGCGAGCGAGAAGATGAACCCCTGGGGACAGGCGGTCTTCGACACGCTCGGAGCCCTCGTCTCGGAGAACGTGCTCGAAGAGGTCGTGGAGCGGGGGATCCTCGAGGTTTTGCCGCTCACGCACATTCGCGGGCGCTCGCTGCACGACGCGTTCGTGATCGTCGACGAGGCCCAGTCCCTGGAGCGGAACGTGCTGCTCACGGTGCTCAGCCGGATCGGGCAGAACTCGCGGGTGATCCTCACCCACGACGTCGCCCAGCGGGACAACCTGCGGGTGGGCCGCTTCGACGGTGTCGCGTCCGTGATCGAGACGCTCAAGGGGCATCCGCTCTTCGCTCACATGACGCTGACCCGCTCGGAGCGCAGCGCCATCGCGGCCCTGGTCACCGAAATGCTCGAGGGCAACGGCCCCTCCTGACCGCCGAAATTGACAGTTCCGGTCGAGTTTGCCCCGCGGAACAGGGCAACTCGACCGGAACTGTCAAACTCGAGGGCTGGGCCGGCTACCTGGCCTGGGGCGGACGGGTCATGCTCAGCACGTCCAGGGCCACGTCGAGCTGCTCGAGGGTGACCTCGCCGCGCTCCACGAAGCCGAGGGCGATGACGGATTCGCGCACGGTCAGCGCCTCGGACACGGCGTGCTTGGCGACCTTGGCGGCCGCCTCGTAGCCGATCACCCGGTTGAGCGGGGTGACGATGGCGGGGGAGGACTCGGCGAGGGCGCGGGCGCGCTCCAGGTTGGCCTCGAGGCCGTCGACGGTCTTGTCGGCGAGCACGCGGCTCGCGTTCGTGAGCAGCCGGATCGACTCGAGCAGCGCGGTCCCCATCACCGGGATGGCGACGTTGAGCTCGAACGAGCCCGAGGCGCCAGACCAGGCGATCGTCGCGTCGTTGCCGATGACCCGCGAGCAGACCATGAGCACGGCCTCCGGGATGACCGGGTTGACCTTGCCGGGCATGATCGAGGACCCCGGCTGCAGGTCGGGGATGTGCAGCTCGCCGATGCCGGCGTTGGGGCCGGAGCCCATCCAGCGGAGGTCGTTGCAGATCTTGGTCAGGCTGACCGCGATCGTGCGCAGGGCGCCGGATGCGTCGACCAGGCCGTCGCGGTTGGCCTGGGCCTCGAAGTGGTCCCTGGCCTCGGTGATCGGGAGTTCGGTCTCGGAGCAGAGCAGCTCGATCACGAGCTGCGGGAAACCGGCGGGCGTGTTGATGCCGGTGCCGACCGCGGTTCCGCCGAGCGGGACCTCGGCGACACGGGGGAGCGCGGAGCGCACGCGCTCGATGCCGAGGCGCATCTGGCGGGCGTAGCCGCCGAACTCCTGGCCGAGGGTGACGGGCGTGGCATCCATCAGGTGCGTGCGCCCGGCCTTGACGGCGCCGGCCCACAGCTCGGCCTTGGCCTCGAGGGACACGGCGAGGTGGTCGAGTGCGGGGATGAGGTCGTCGATGAGCGCGCTCGTGACGGCGATGTGCACCGAGGTGGGGAACACGTCGTTCGAGGACTGCGACGCGTTGACGTGGTCGTTCGGGTGCACCGGGCGGCCGAGGGAACGGGTGGCGAGGGTCGCAATGACCTCGTTCATGTTCATGTTCGAGGAGGTCCCGCTGCCGGTCTGGTAGACGTCGATCGGGAACTGGCCGTCGTAGCGGCCGGTGATGACCTCGTCCGCGGCATCGGCGATCGCGGTCGCGATGGCGCCGTCGAGCACGCCGAGCCGCGCGTTGGCCAGCGCCGCGGACTTCTTGATCCGGGCGAGGGCCGCGATCTGCGCCGACTCGAGCACGGAGCCCGAGATCGGGAAGTTCTCGACGGCACGCTGCGTCTGGGCGCCGTAGAGCGCATCCCGGGGCACGCGCACCTCGCCCATCGTGTCGCGTTCGATCCGGTAGCCGGCGTCTGCGGAGTTGTCCACCACTGTGTGTTCCCTTTCGGTTTTTGTGTGCGCGGGCGCGCTAAACAATGCCCACGACGATGTCGGGGTCAGCGCGCCCTTCGAGGAGGCTGTAATTCGCTCCGACGATAGCCAATGTACCTTCTGCGACGGCGGCGCTGATCATCTCGGAGCGTTCGAGCAGTTCGGCGACCGTGTCGCGAAGATGTTCCCGTCCGACCGCCGGCTCGTCGATCGTGTCCGGGTCGATGGGCACGTCCGCGGCCAGCCCGCTCACCCGGCGGACGGCCGGCACGATCTTTTGGATGATCGAATTGATGTGGGGAGGCAGGGGGATGGCGTCTTCGGCCTGGGACTCAATGGCCGCGCGCACGGCCCCGCAACGGTCGTGGCCGAGCACGAGGATGAGGTGCACGTGCAGGACTTCCACGGCGTATTCGAGCGAACCGAGCACGGAATCCGAGATGACCTGCCCCGCGTTTCGCACGACGAACAGGTCGCCGAGGCCCTTGTCGAAGATGATCTCGGCGGCCAGGCGCGAGTCGCTGCACCCGAACAGCGCCGCGACCGGGGCCTGGGTGAAGGCGATCTCGGCGCGCCGGTCGACGTCCTGGCGCGGGTGGCTCGGCTCGCCGTTGACGAAGCGTTCGTTGCCCCGTCGGAGCTCGTTCCAGACCTTGGAGGGAGTCGATGCCGGGCTCATCCCTGGTCTCCGTTCGTGTTCCGCGCGATGGTGTCGGTCAGCGCGCCGGCGAGCACCGTGAATTCGGCCTCGGGGGCCGTGCCGATGAGCAGGAAGGTGCTCGTCCCGGCCGTCGTCACGAGGGCATAGTCGAAGTTTCCGCGCTCGTCCTCTGGCGCGGTGTTGCGATAGACATCCCACCGGATGCCGTCGAGGGTGACGGTTTCGGCGGCGGGGGAGCCCTGCAACTGCTCGCTCACCCAGCTGGGGTTTGCGTCGATGCCCTGGTTGAGGCCGATGTAGGCGTCGGCGGGGGTGAGCAGGCCGATGTACCAGGAGGCGACGTTGTCGCTGCCGCCGGAACGCCAGGTCGCGGCGTTCGCGCGCCAGCCGTCCGGCAGGCGGGGGCTGGCCAGCGGTTCCTCGACGCCGGGCTGCACCTGGCCGACAACGGCGCGGTAGTCGACGGTTCGGTCGATGGGCGTGTCGCTGCGCGGGACGATCATCACCAGTACCACCACGGCTGCGACGGTGACCAGGAGGGACAGGACCAGGTTGTTGACGGTCTTGCGGGCCCGGTATGTGCGGGTGTTCTCGGCCTTGCGGGCGGCCGTCTCCTCCGGGGTTTCCGGTCGTCCGAGCTCTGCGACGATCCGGGGCTCGCGCCTGGCGGCGCTCATGCGTCGGATGCGGCGACCTGGCCGGCGCGGGCGGCGTCCAGCCGCGCCTTCGCGCCGATCAGCCACTCTTCGCAGCGGCGCGCGAGCGCCTCGCCGCGTTCCCACAGGGCGAGCGACTGCTCCAGGGTGGACGATCCCTGCTCGAGTTCGTTGACCACCCGAATGAGTTCGTCGCGGGCCTGCTCGTAGCTGAGGGCGCTGATATCGTCTGCGGGCTGGGTCATGACATCCATTCTATTTCGACACGGCCCTCAGTGATCCGCGGGCGAGGGTGATGCGCAGCTCCGTGCCGCCGGGCGCCCGGTCCGGGGCGCGCACGACGTGCCCGTCCGGCAGCTGCACGATGGCGTAGCCGCGGTCGAGGGTGCCCTGCGGGGAGAGGGCGCGCAGCTGGGAGCGCAGGTCGACGACGGCGGCGTCGGCTCGTTCGACCACCCGGCCGACGAGCTCGGAACCGCGCGCGACATACCGGGTCAGGTCTTCGGACCGGGAGTCGACGATCCAGGTTGCCGAGCTCAGCGCCGGGCGGGAGCGGAGCTGCCCGATCCGGTCAACCTCCGAAGAAAGGATGCCGGTGAGCCGGGTGCTGAGGCGGGCGCGGGCCTGCTGCACCCGGTTGAGCTCGTCCGCGACATCCGGGACCACTCGCTTGGCCGCATCGGTCGGTGTGGACGCGCGGAGGTCGGCGACCTCGTCGAGCAAGGGGCGGTCGGCCTCATGGCCGATCGCACTGAC